>Ga0208138_100477_pt1 | contig 16804 bp, 13 predicted proteins | sample AntRauMetaRauer3_FD_184786 | JGI IMG/M metagenome (GOLD analysis project Ga0208138, IMG submission 184786) | Saline lake microbial communities from Rauer Lake, Antarctica, in enrichment culture - Antartic Rauer Lake 3 Metagenome Rauer3 (SPAdes)... ...
CGATGGGCACGTCGCCGTCGTCGACCTCCAGCGTGAGTCCGCGGGCGGTCGTCACGCGGTCGTCGAGGTCGTTGCCCATGTCCATCTCACCCGTGTTGAGGATGTCGACCATCACCTGCGACTCGGCGCCGCTCGAGACGGTTCGCTGCGAGAGGAAGAGATCGAGAACGGGCGAGCCGCGGACTTGATCTCCACCGGCCTGCGCGACTGCGTCGCCGCCGAGCGCGTCGCCTCCGACCAGCGCAGCCTGCCCGCGGTCGATCGCGTCGCCCGTCGCGGGCGCGGCGGCCCCGGAGAGCGCGACGCCGGCGACGAGCGTCCCGGCCGCGACGACTGCGAGAGTCAACGTGGCGATCCGTGCGGCCCGACTCATCTCCGTCCTCCGACACCGGGCCCGCCCGCTGCGGCGTCGCAGAACCCAGCGAACCGTCCTCCGACCGCGTCGAATCGAGTCATACGTTCGTGTCGAACGCTCCCAACATAAGCGTGTTGAATGAACGTTCAATCAGGAACGCTATATACGCGGCTCCGGTAGGTCTCGCATGAAAGACCCGTTCGCGGAGCCGGCTGACACCCGTCAGGCCATCCTCGGAGCGGCGTTCCGCGCGCTCTGCGAGCACGGGTACGCGGATCTCACGATCAGCCGAATCGGCGAGGAGTTCGACAAGAGCCCCTCGCTCGTCTACCACCACTACGAGGGGAAAGACGAGCTATTGGTCGACCTGCTCGGCTTCCTGCTCGATGGCTTCGAGGAGTCGGTCTCCAACGGTGCGTTCGACCTGACGCCGCAGGAACGACTCGACGCCTACGTCGCGGCGACGACCGACCCCGATTCGATCGCCGGCGAACATGGCCCTGACGGCCGGTTCATGACCGTCATCGTCGAGCTCCGCGCGCAGGCCGCGACTGACGACGCCTACCGCGACCACTTCGACCGCAGCGACCGGGTGTTCGGCTCGTTTCTCGAACGCGCGGTCCGTGAGGCGGCGGCCGAGGTTCGGGAGGAGGTGCAGTCCGAAGCGCCGGCCGGGGCCGAAGCGCCGTCGCCCGATGAGGATCTGATCCCCCCCGCCGAGGTGGCGTCGACGCTCCAGACGCTCGCGACCGGCGGGATGTTGCGGTGGGCGACGACGACCGACCGCGAGTGGATCGACGGTACCCGGAAGGGGATCCGCCGATACCTAGAGTCGGTACTGCCGAAGGTCGATCCCGACGGGTGAGCGAGCCCGATTTGCGAGAGGAAGTCAGCGATCGGTGACGCCGTCGGCGTCCATTCGCGACACTTCCTCTTCGAGCCACTCTCGGAGCCACTTCACGCGCTTGATGCGCTGATGAGCGATGCTCTCGGCGGTGTCGGAGACGACGCGCTCGGTGTGATCGTTGGCGCGCTGGAGCACCCGATCGACCATCTTCGCGGAGTCCATGTGCGTCCGTGACTCGTAGCCCATCCGGAGTAACATTAACACGGCGCCGTTCGCGCCGACCTTGTCGAGCAGGTCGGCTTCCATCAGACACCGGCTCTCCAAGGGTACGTTAGTGAGATCGCCGGTGTAGGAGTGATCGACGACCGCGCCGCACACCTCCTCGATGAACGATTCCGGGTAGTTGCCACGGCTCTGGAGGTACTCGCGGGCGACCCGCGCGCCGGCCTCGGCGTGGACATCCTGTTCGGCCTCCAGTTTCGCCACGTCGTGGAACACCGCGGCCACCCGGACCACGTCCACGTCGGCGCCCTCCGCCTCGGCAATGTCGGTCGCCAGATCGACGACGTTGAGGATGTGGTTGAACCGGTAGTCCGACGAGTGCCACGGGTACCAGCGCATCCGACCGCCGTCCTCCTCGCTCTCGACGCTGGCTGCGAGGTAATCTCTCACAAACCCTTTCATCTCTTCGAAGTCCTCGTCGCTCACCTCCGTTTCCTTAATCTCGACGCCCACGGGAACCACCTCGGGCGAAAAACTCGTCGTTCATTACCGTAACCGAGGAGCGTTTCGTTCTTAGTCGTTACGACGGGGCTATCGACCGCCGATCGTCCGGTTCGGTCGCCGATCACGTCGATCTCGCCGGCGAGCGATCGAGCCCGGCCTCGGCGGTTACACCCGATCTCACCGGTCGAAGTCGACCTCGACGACGTTCTCGCTCACGTGGAGGTAGGTGATCGAGTTCTGGCCGGCGCCGCCGGCGATCCGGATCTCCACCTCGGCGAGGTCCGGGTCGTACTCGACACTCGCACTCCCGCCGGTCTCCAGCGTTCTCGTCACGAACGCTCCCCGAAGTGTCGGATTCCCCTTCGTGACGACATCGGCGTTCGGCGCGTATACGATCGCCTCGATCGTCGGAGTCCCGTCCCCTTGACTGCCATCAAGGAAGCCTTCGCTGACGTAGAACTGGTTCCGCTTGGCTTCGATATCGCCGTTCGCCGTTCCGACGTATCCGTCCCCTTGGAAGTCTATCGACCCGTTGACGTAGTATTTGACGCCGTTGTCACTGCCGTCGACGACAGTGAGTTCGCTGTTTCCAACGTCGAAGTCGCCGTCGACGACGACCGTAATATTTCCGTCGGTCGTGTTGAAGTCCAGGTCGCCGTCGACCGTCGCGTCTCCGTTGATAAAGTAGGTGCCCGCACGGAGGGTGCCGCAGTTATCGAACCCGGATGAGGTCACACACGGCGTGTTGTCGTTGTCGTCGGCCGCCGACTCTATCGAACTCTCGATGAGCGGACCGGGCGAGGGGCTGGAGACACCTTCTACGTACTCCGACTCGCTCAGTTCACCCTTCCAGCTCCCCTTATGTGAGTAGCCGTCGGGCTGGCCCACCGCCAGCGTCCTGTCGAAGCTCACCTCCTCCGGGACCACCAGTCGGGCGGTCGTCGTCTGGTTCCCGTCGTCCTTCGTTACGGTACCGTCGGCACGTCGGGTGAAAAAGTCGTACCACCCCTCGTAGTACTCGCTTTCGACCTCGACGACGACGGTGCCGCTCCGGAGCGGGTTCGCGGTTTCGGTGACTTCGCCGGCATCACCTGCAGTCCGGCGGACGACCCCGGTCCCGCTCGCGGGCGACGACTCGTCTCCGATCAGCCGAACGATCGGGAAGGTGAGCGTCTCACCGCGGTAGTGGTACTCGGGCGGCGAGATCATCCGCCCGCGGCCGCCTTCCATCGCCCAGACGCCGCCGCCCTGCATCGCGATGTTGCGCCGATCGCCGACGTACTCCAGCGTTCCGATCGAGCCGTTATACGTGGTGGTAACGTCGGTCCCGTTCTCGATACGCACCTCGACGCGCCCCGCCTCCTCGTCGAGGCGGAGCTGTCCGCCGTCGACGGAGCCGAGGTCGAACCGACGCGCGTCCGTCCCGCCGAGCGCGACGAGACTCGACTGAGAACTGAGCTGTGACATCCCATTTTCCACGCTCGCCGAGCGGGCCTCGTCGGTGACCAACCCCAGCGCCGCGCTTCCGGTCGCCACCGTCACCGTCACGGCGGCGATCGTGATCCCCAACAGGAGCACGACCCCGATCACCTCGCTTTGGCCGCGCTCGCTGCGTTTCATGCTGAAATGTTCGTCGCCGAGGTATTTAAGCATCGACCGCTAACAATCAGTTCTGATACCCGACGAGCCGGCGTCGATCCGGCTCACTGTGAGCCGGACGACGAGGTCCTTAAGGTCGGGCGGTGACCACCGACACGTATGTGGCACCCCTGGGGGAGCGACGAGAAAGCGCGATTCCAGCGCGCCGCGGGGGTGAACGTCATCGGTAACGCGGTGAAGATCGTCGTCGAAGGGTCGGTGGGCGTCTACTTCGGGAGTGTTGCGCTGGTGGCCGACGCTGCCCACTCTGTCGCCGATCTGGTCGCCAGCGCAGTCGTCTTTGTCTGGGGCGGGTCGCGGTACGACGCCGCCGACGAGACTCATCCGCACGGCCACCAACGGATCGAACCGCTGACCGCGTTACTCGTCGGTGCGACTATCGTCGTTCTCGGGCTCGTATTGCTACGCGAGTCGATCCGCGGACTGATCGGGGCCCACAGCCCGCCACGTCAGAGTCTCCTTCTTATCGGCGCCCTGCTGTTCGCGATGGCCGACATGTACCTGCTGTACTGGTACACGGAGCGGGTAAACGCCGACCTCGGATCGACTGCGCTCGATGCCCTTGCCGTGGACTGTCTCAACGACATCTACACCACGATTGCCGCGCTCGTCGGCGTGTTTGGCGTGTTCTTAGATGTCCCGATACTCGATCCGACCGCCGGGGCGCTCGTCAGCGTCCTCGTCGTCTATCAGGGGATCGAGATCGGCCGCGAGAACGTCACGTACCTGGTGGGTGCGGCGCCCCCGGCCGGCGACCGCGAGCGCATCACCGCCGCGCTCCGCGAGAATCCCGCCGTGGAAGGCGTTCACGACCTAACCGTGTACTACGACGGAACCGACCTCGAGGTCGAGGTCCACGTCGAGGTCGACGGCCGGATGACGCTCCGGGAGGCCCACGATATCGAGACGGAGCTGGTCACGGGACTCCGGAATTTGGATGATGTCGGCGACGTTCACGTCCACCTCGATCCATCGGGCCTCGGCGAGTGGAAAGACGCCGCGGACGGCGGCAACAGGGGCGACGGGGACGACGGCGACGAGGCCTAGCGCCCCGTCCGGTCCCGACCCGTCTCGTCGGGTCTCGTCCCGTTCCGGCGTGCGGATTAACCCACTAGCGGCCCTCCCGATCGTATGCTCGAACGACGCGTACTGGAGATGACGTGGCGCGACGGACTGTTCTGCCACTGGCCGGTCGATCCAGCCGTCGTGTCCGGGACGCTGCCCGACCGACTCTCGGTCGCCACCCATGAGGGCGACGCGTACCTGAGCGTCGTCGCCTTCGTGATGGACGATATCCGCCCGCGTGGGGCACCTGTCGGGCTCTCCTTTCCGGAGCTCAACCTCCGGACCTACGTCGAGGGGCCCGACGGCCCGGGCGTGTACTTCTACAACCTCGACGCGGACGACCGGATCGGCGTCCAACTCGCGCGGCGGCTGTTCGCGCTCCCGTACTACCGCGCGGAGATGGACGTGTCCCATCTCGCGACCGCCGATCGCTCCGAAAGCGCGGGCGGTCCCGTTCGGTTCACCAGCCGCCGGGCTCACCCCGGCGTTCCTCACGCGCGGTTCGACGCGACCTACGAGCCGACGGGCGAGGCGTTCGCCGCCGAGCCAGGATCGCTCGACGCGTTCCTCGTCGAGAACTACCGGTTCTACGCCGAGGGGAATCGGTTGTACCGCGGAGAAATCGCTCACGAGCCGTGGACGCTTCGGGCGGCAACCGTCGACTGCCGTGCGAACACGCTGTTCGAGGCGAACGGGTTCGACCGGCCCAACGGCGACCCGATCGTTCGCTACGGGGAGCCGATCGACGTGGGCGCAGACCGGATCCGGTCGGTCTGTTGAAACCGTCTGTGAGCGCGGCGACGATCGCTTATAAATAGCCGACAGCGACACCCGAGCCCGATTTATAAACGGCCGCCCCGTCACACCAACGCACCGACTCCCGCTATCGCTCGCCGTTTACGGGAACAGCCCGCGGTACTCGTGGGCGCTCGCGGTGCGTTCGAGCGCGAGCGTGTACGCCGCGGTCCGGAGGTCCGGCAGGTCCTTCTGGTCGTACTGCTCGATGGTCTGGTCGAACGCCGTGCCGATGCGGCGCTCCAGTTCGGCGTTGACGGTCTCCAGCGGCCACGAGAACTCCTGCGCGTTCTGGACCCACTCGAGGTACGAGACGATGACCCCGCCGGCGTTCGCGAGGATGTCAGGGACGACCTGGATGTCTCGCTCCGTGAGCACCTCGTCGGCGGCGACCGTCGTCGGCCCGTTGGCCGCCTCGACGATCGCGGAGGCCCGGAGGTCGTCGACGTTGTCCGCGGTGATCACGCCCTCGACGGCGGCGGGGATCAGCACGTCGACGTCGAGCGTCAACAGCTCCGCGTTCGAGATTGCGTTCGGATCGTCCCAGCGGGATCCGTCGTCGACACGCCGCTCGTCCGGAGTCGCTCGGATCTCACCGTCGACGTACTCCTCGATAAGGCCGCCGGCGTCGACGTGGGCAGCCAGTGTCGCCACGTCGAGCCCGTCGGGATCGTAGGCTGCACCGGTCACGTCGGAGGTGGCGACGACCCGCGCGCCCGCCTCGTCGAGGCGCTTTGCCGCGTTCGACCCGACGTTCCCGAATCCCTGAATCGCGACGGTCGCGTTCGAGAGATCGCGGTCGAGATACTCGAAGAGACGCTCGGTGATGATAGAGACGCCGCGACCGGTTGCTTCCACCCGCCCCGGCGTTCCACCGATCTCCAGCGGCTTCCCGGTGACGACCTGCGGGACGGAGTGACCCTCGTACATCGAGTAGGTGTCCATCATCCAGGCCATCGTCTGCGGGTTCGTGTTCATGTCCGGGGCGGGCACGTCGGTCTCGGGGCCGATCATTCGGCGGATCCCCTCTGTGTACCGTCGGGTGAGGCTTTCTAAGTCGTTCTGAGTGAGGTCTTTCGGCTCACAGATGACGCCTCCCTTCGCGCCGCCGTACGGAAGATCGACCAGCGCGGTCTTCCACGTCATCCACCCGGCGAGTGCCTCGACTTCGCGCTGGGTGACCGACGGATGGAATCTGACGCCGCCTTTAAAAGGACCGCGGGCGCTGTCGAACTGGCAGCGATACCCTTCGAACACCTTGACTTCGCCGGAGTCCAGCTCGACCGGGAGGGTAACCTTAAGCGTGCGTTCCGGGTGTTTGAGCCGCTCGAAGATGCCGTGATCCACGTCGGCGTACTCCTCCGCGCGGTCCATCTGTGCGAGCATGTTCTCGAACGGATCGTCTGCCATGATCGGCTCGACTCGGCCCCACGTCATATCGGTTTCGGCAATTATAGCCACTGATAGGAAATGACACGCACACGTCGGTGACGTGTCGACTGCACAGCGACGGTTGTCGATCCCCAGTCGGTGAGCCCGTTCACAGCCGAATTTGCGCGGCGATCGAGACGGCCCGTAACGAACCCTCGACACATTTTTTTCATCTCACAGACGACAATACGGGATGGAGATCATGTCGGGGCTGGAATCTATCACACCACGCGCGTTCCTGTACCCACTAGGCGTCTGGGCGGTGATGGCAGTCGTCGCGGTCATTAACGGCGGCCTTCGAGAAACCGTCCTCATTCCCCGTGTCGGCGAACACACCGGACACGTAGTGAGCACGGCGCTACTGACCGCTGCGATACTCCTCGTTTCGTTCGCCTACTTCTCGTGGGCGCCCATCGACTACGCACGGGCCGAACTCGTTCTCATCGGCGTTCTCTGGACGGTACTCACCGTCGGCTTCGAGTTCGTCGTCGGGTACGTCGAAGGAACCCCGATTTCGGTCACACTCGGACAGTACAACGTGCTCGCGGGAGAGGTGTGGATCGCAGTCCCGTTTGCGCTGCTCGTCTCCCCGCTGCTGTTCGGCTGGTATCTCTCCACCTGACTCAGTGTTGTCACCGCCGCTAGCCTAGCCAATCCGTGTCTCTAGAGAGGGATCTGATGAGCGAGGACGCTCGCTGCGGATGTCCTCCATTTCGCCCGGACTTATACGTCGGCGCCGACAACGACGGCGCATGACACTCGGACGCGCGCCGGGGGTGCGCCGATGACGATGCAGACGCTTCACCCCCGCATTCAGGTCGTGTGGGTCCTCCGCGCGGTTCTCATCGCTGCGGTGTTGACGGTGCCGTTCGCCGGCGCGGTCTACCTCAATCGGCTCCCGGAGTGGGCACCGGTTGTCGCCGGCGCGGTCTTCCTCGTGCTCGGCGTGGGGCACGCGATCCTCCGATACCGCCGCTGGAGCTACGAAATCCGCGAGGACGCGCTGTACCTCGACCGTGGCGTGATCACGCAGGTCCGGACGACGGTGCCGCTGGTCCGGATCCAGCACGTCGACTCCCGTCGCGGTCCTGTCGAGCGGGGCGTCGGGCTCGCCTCCTGCGTGGTGTACACGGCTGGCTCCCGCGGCGCAGACGTCCGGATTCCGGGACTCACGCCCGACGGGGCGAGCGACCTCCGCGAGGAGCTGAAGCGACTGGCCATCCGCGCGGACGGGGAGGACGCGGTGTGAAGCTCGCGCCCCAGTCGATCCCGTACCGCGCGCTCCAGAAGGTGTCCGGGATCGTCGTCCTCCTCTTTTTCATCGTGAACAACAACCGCGACTGGGGGTTTGCGGTCGCGGCCGCCATCGCCGGCGCTGTCGTCCTCGTCGCGATCGCGTACGAGGTCGCGTACTACCGGCGGTTCGACTACGAGCTGACCGAGGATACCCTCGATATCTCTTCCGGCGTGATCTCGCGGCGCGAGCGGGAGATCCCCTACCGCCGGATCCAGAACGTCGACGTGAGTCGGAGCGTGATCCAGCGGGCGATCGGCGTCGCTGCGGTGGATCTGGAGACTGCCGGCGGCTCAAGCACTGAGGGGTCGATCCGGTTCGTCACCCCCGACGAGGCGACCCGGCTCCAGCGCGAGGTCCAGCGCCGCAAGTCGGCTGGATCGACCGGCCCGAACGGCGAGACCGGAGCGGGAGCCGAGACCGAAACCGGCGACGAGACCGCGAGAAGAACCGGCAGTGAAGCGGGCGCCGGGCCGGGCACGGTCGGTCCCGCAGAGGAGGAGCTGTTCGCGATCTCGCCGGGCGAACTCGCCTTAGTGGGGGCGCTGTCGTTCGACGGCCGCCTCATCGGATTGCTGGCGTTTTTGGGCTCGGGGTCGGTCCCGGTGCTTTCCAGCTTCGTCCCGGACGCGTCGGCGATCGCGCTCACCGCGACCGCGATTGTCGGCGTCGGCGCGCTGTTCCTCGTGTCGTGGGTGCTCGGCGCGGGGGTCGCCTTCTCGAACTACTACGGGTTCCGGCTCTCTCGCGCGGGCGACGAGCTTCGGTACGAGCGCGGGCTGTTTCGCCGGTACAGCGGTTCGATTCCGACGGAGAAGGTGCAGGCACTCCGGATCGCAGACAACCCGGCGAAGCGGGCGCTCGGCTACGCGAGCCTCTCGATCGAGACCGCCGGTTACGCCCCCGGACAGGGTGGCGAACAGGGAAGTCAGGCAGCCGTCCCAATCGCGACGACGGGCCGGGTGTACCGGCTGGCACGCGAGGTCGAGTCGTTCGGCGACCCGCACTTTACCCGCCCGCCCAAGCGGATCCGATGGCGGTACGCGTTCCGGTACGCGCTCGTCGTCGGTGTCGTCGTCGCGGTCGCGTTCGGGATCGACTGGTTCCTCGGCGCCGGCGCCCCCTGGTACGCTCCGGCCGCGCTCCTGCTCGCCGTGCCGCCAGCCGCGCACCTGAAGTGGAAGCACCGCGGCTACTGGCTCGGAGAGGACCACCTCCTCACCCGGAACGGGTTCTGGAGCCGTACGGTGACCGTCGTCCCGTACTACCGGATCCAGAACGTCATCGATGCCCGGACCGTCTTCCAGCGCCGCTGGGACGTGGCGACGATCATCGCCGACACCGCCGGAAGCAGCTCTCTCGGCGGCAACGACGCCGCCGCCGTCGACTTCGGAACCGACGAGGCAGTCGACCTCCGCGAGACCCTCCGGGAGCGGCTCCGCGTCGCCGTTGCGAAGCACCGCGGTCGACGGGACCGGTTCGAGTGGTTCGACGGCGACGCGGAAGCGTCCGGTGAGATCGACGATTCGTCTCCCAGTGTTGACGAGCCGACAGCCGACGACGAGACGACCTCCGGTGCCGGCGACCACACGCCTCCTGACGAGGACGACGAAAGGCGGTCAGACGGTCCGGACGACGGCGTGATCCGGCCCAACTTCTCGGGAAGCGATCGCGACTACTCCGATCCGGCCGAGCGGATCGACACCGAGGAGTACGCGGTGGACCGCAACCCGTCGGACATGGACGGAGCGAACGGAGGCGGAAAGGGGGAGACAGGTGGCAGCGAGGACGAAGGGGACGAAAAAGACGACACTGACGATGCCGAGGACGGTGCGGACAACGCGAACGACGCCGAGAGATAGGCGTCGCCTGCGGCGGTCGCGCTGTTCGCGTCGCCCTATTCGTCGAGGAGCTTTTGGGCGATCGTGTTCCGCAGGACTTCGCTGGTCCCCTCATAGATCTCGTTCAGCTTCGCGTCGCGGTAGAACCGCTCCGCGGGGAAGTCCTTCGTGTAGCCGTAGCCGCCGTGGATCTGGATCCCCTCGTTGGCGACCTCGCGGGAGATCTCGGAGGCGTACAGCTTCGCCTGCGCGGCCTCCTTGATGTAGTCTTCGTCGCGCATCTTCAGGTCCGCCGCCTCGTGCATCAACAGCTCCGCGGCTCGCGCCTTCGTGTCCATGTCGGCGAGCTTGTGCTGGATCGCCTGGAAGTCCGCGATGGGCCGATCGAACTGCTCTCGATCCTGCGCGTACGACTTTGCCTCGTCGAGCGCGGCCCGGGCGATCCCGACCGAGCGCGCCGCGATAGTGATCCGGCCGCCGTTCAGCGTCTTCAGCGCCTGCACGAACCCCTCACCCTCCTCGCCGAGCCGGCGCTCCTCGGGGATCCACATGTCGTCGAACCGGAGTTCGGCGGTCGGACACCCCTTGTCGCCGAGCTTGTCCTCCGTGCCCTCCACGATGAACCCGTCGTCCTCTTCGGGCCGGACGACGAACGAGGAGATCCCCTTTCGGCCCGCGTCGGGGTCGGTCTTCGCGAACAGCGTGACCGTGTCGGCGACGGAGCCGTTCGAGATCCACAGCTTGTCGCCGTTTACGAGGTAGCCGTCGCCGTCTGACTCTGCGGCGGTACTCATCGCCGGTACGTCCGAGCCCGCCTCGGCCTCCGAGAGCGCGAAGGCGCCGATGTCTTCGCCGGTGTTGAGCGCGGTGAGATACGTCTCCTTCTGGCGCTCATCACCGAACTCGTACAGCATGTTGCCCGCGAGCGACGTGTGGGCGGCGACGATCGTTCCGAGCCCGCCGGAGCCGCGCGCGATCTCCGCGAGCCCGATCGCGTAGCTGTGGTAGTCGAGCCCGGCGCCTTCGTACTCGACCGGGAACGGCATCCCCATCAGCCCCAACTCCGCCATCTGGTCGATCAGGTCGGCCGGGAACTCGTCGGTCTCGTCGATTTCGGCGGCGCGCGGAACGACCTCCTCGTCGACGAACTCCGCGACCGTGTCCCGGATCTGACGCTGCTCTCCGGAGAGAGTGAAGTCCATGATCATGAGTGTTCGCACGGAAACTTAGCCGTTTTCACACGATTGTACACGGGTCCGGTGTTGGGCGGAGCGCGGAGGGGCTAGAACCGGACACCGCGAAGCCACGATCGGTCCCGTGAGCACTCCCGCCGTTCCACGAGGCTTTTTATGCGTTGTGCCGTAAGTGTGGGTAACTGAATGAGCGGACGAGCACACGGTCCCGCTGAGCCCGACCTCCCGTGGTGTCACGAGGCGGTTCAGGGCGTTTCTCGGACCTTCGCGCTGACGGTCGACGTGTTGGAGGAGCCGATGGCCTCGCAGATCTGCGTGGGATACCTCCTCTGTCGGGTCGCCGATACCGTCGAGGACGCCGGACACATCCCTCCTGAAGCCCAAAGCGACGTGTTGCGGACGTACCGGCGCGCGATCGACCCCGACGACGACACCGATATCGCGGCGTTCCGCGACGCGGTCGACGAGTGGCTCCCGGCGCCCGCGGAGCGCAACGACGACTGGGAGGTCGTCGCCGAGGTACCCACGATCGTGGCGACGTTCGCGGAGTTCGATCCCGAGGCCCGCGAGGCTATCGTCCCACCCGTCTTGGAGATGGTCGACGGGATGGCGATGTTCGTCGACCGCCACGCCACCGAGGGCGGGCTCCGCATCGACGACCGCGACGAACTAGAGCAGTACTGCTACTACGCCGCCGGCACGGTCGGGAACCTCATCACGAACCTGCTCACCCGTGGCGACGTCACCGAGGACCGCGCGCGGCGACTACGAGACACCGCCGAGGAGTTCGGACTCCTCCTCCAACTCGTGAACGTCTCGAAAGACGTGTACGACGACTACACCGAGGAGAACAACGTCTACCTCCCCGCCGAGTGGCTCGCCGACGAGGGGGTCGACCAAGAGCGCGTCGTCCACCCGGAGAACCGCGAATCGTCCGCCCGCGTCGTCGACCGGACCGCCGAGTACGCCCGCTCGTTCCTCGACGACGCGCAGGCGTACTTGGAGACGATGCCGCTCTCGAACGGGAACACGATGGAGGCGTGGACCGTCCCGTACCTGCTCGCGGTCGGTACCCTCCGCGAGCTCAGTTCCCGTCCCGAGGACGCGCTCACCGAGACGGGCGTGAAGATCTCCCGCCAAGAGGTGTTCGCGGTGATGGCCGTCGCCGGCGACGCCGGCCGCGACTCCCTCGCGGAGCTCCGGCAGACGATCGCGCGGACCCCGTTCCACCGGGCCGTCGAGCCCGCGGACTGACCGGCGTTCCCTCTACTCCCGCCCCTCCGTTCCGCTCGTGTTCCGTTCTCTCCACCTCTCTCGCTCTCCAGTCACAGCCGCGAGCGCGCCCTCGTGACCGTCGGCACGCGCACGCCGATCGTCTCGGCGAGCGCCTCGGCCGCGCTCAACAGCCACTCGGCGCGCTCGACGCGGGAGTCGAGGTCGCCCGGCCCGATCCGGTACGACTCCACCAGCTCCTCGACGGTCGCGCCGCCGATCCACTCGTCGAGGATCCGCGCCGTCTTCACCGACTCCAGCCACTCCTCGAAATTATCTGTCTCGTCCATCGCCGTCGTCAGCGTCCCCGCGTTCGCCCGTGCGAATCGGTAGATTTCGGCGCGCTCCGCGTTGCCGAGGTAGGTGTCCTGCATGTCGGGCGTGTCGCAGATCACCTCGAAGGCGGTGAGCGTCGTCGCGTTCGACATTCCCGCCGCGGTCCGGAGCCCGGAGACGATCCGTTCGGCGGTCTCCGGCCTGATGTACTGCTTGGAGGCCGTCTCTCCGACGGGCGTGGCGATCAGTCGGTACGCCTCGACGCCGCCCCCGCCCGTCTCGCGGCGGACCAGTCCGGCCGCCGCGAGGTCGTCGACCGCGACACCGACGGCGTCTGCCAACCCGCCGGCGCCGGCCTCCCGGGCGTAAAACGTTCCCTCGAACACGTCGAGGATCTCGGCCTCCGTCTCCGCGAATCCGGTCGCGACCGCCGAGAGGACGTGGGTCCGCAGCGACGCCGGGTCGGCGAGCTTCGACTCGACCGCCTCCGGCTCTCCATCGACGTACCGCTCGACGAGTTCGTGCTCGCTGTCCCGGTCCCCGACGAGGACGGCCTCGCCGTACGGATCCAATCCCGGGCGGCCGGCGCGCCCGCACATCTGGTGGACCTCCAGCGTGGGGAGCCACTCCATCCCGGACCCCGCGTACCGCTCCTGGTCGCGGACCACGACCCGCCGCGCGGGGACGTTGACGCCGGCGGCCAGCGTCGGCGTCGCACAGATGCAGGCGAGTTCGCGGTGGCGGAAGGTCTCCTCGACGATTGCTCGATGCCCGGCCCGGAGCCCCGCGTGATGGAACGCGACGCCGGACCGCAGGCAGTCGGCCAGCTGTCGGCCGATCGCGGTTGCGTCAGCGTCGGCGGCCTCGTCGCCCGCGGCCGCGGCGGCCGACTCGATTCCCAGCCGCTCGGCGAGCCCGTCGGTCGCGAGCCGCTCGGCCAGCGCGACCGCCTCGGTCCGCGACCGGACGAACGCGAGGCACTGGCCGCCCCGGTCGACCGCGTCGGCGACGAGGGCGGCGGTGACCTCGGTGTCGTCGGGCGGGTCGTTTGCGTCACTGCTGTCGCTGCTGTCACTGCTGTCAGCGCCGATAGCGTCGATAGCGTCGCCCCCGACAGCAACGGACATCTCCGTCCCGTCGTCGAACGTCACGTCCCCGCCGACGGCGATTCCGGTACGGAGGTCGACGGGACGCCACTTGGACTCGACCAGCGTCGCGTCCAGCCACGCCGCGATCGCCTCCGGATTGTCGACGGTCGCGGATAGCGCGACGACCTGTAGCTCGGGGTTCCGTCGGCGGAGCGTCGAAAGCGTCACTTCGAGGGTCGGACCGCGACGCTCCGCGCCGAGGAGGTGGACCTCGTCGACGGCGACGCAGGCGAGGTCGTCGACCCACGACGCGCCGTTGCGGATCGCTGAGTCGACCTTCTCGCTCGTGGCGACCACCACGTCGTTGCCCGCGAGTGCCTCGCCCGACGCGTCGAAGTCGCCGGTCGAGATAGCGGCGTCGACGCCCGGCAGCGCTGCGAACGCCTCGTACTTCTCGCGAGCGAGCGCGCGGAGCGGACAGACGTACAGTCCGGGGCCGTCGGCGGTCAGCAGCGCCAGCTCGGCGATAAACGTCTTTCCGGAGGCGGTCGGCACCGCGGCGACGACGTTCTCGCCCTCACAGACACCGGCGTCGACCGCGGCCGCCTGCGGCGGGTACAGTTCGCGGATCCCCTGTTCGGCGAAGTGATCGACGAACTGCTCCGAGAGCGAGAGATCGCGAACGCGCATTTGATCTGCGGGTTCGACGGGATCACACTTAAAAAGTCGCGAGGAACGTCGTTATTCGCCGGAGTCGGTTTCGGCGTCACTCGTCGGCGTCGGTGTCGGCATTGGAATCGGCGTCACTCGTCGACGTCATCCACGTCGGCGTCGAACTCCTGAAACAGCTTCTCGAAGTCGTCGTCGTCTTCGGTCACCGCCTCCAGCGACTGGTCGGCCTCCGACCGGAGCTCCTCGATCCGGTCGGTGAGCCGCTGGTACTCTTCGTTGTCCGCGAGCTCGGTGGCGCTCTTCTCGGTCTCCAGCATCGCCTTCTTCGAGGTCAGCGAGAACAGCTCCTGCATCTCGGTGTCGTACTCGCCGCGCCGGAGGAGCCCCTCGACCGTCTGGCGGAGGGTGTCGCTGGTGACCGATTTCACGAGGTAGTCGTCGAAACCCATCTTCAGGATATCGAAGTCGGGTTCGACCGCGGTCACCATCGCGACCCGGCAGTCGATGCCGCGCTCGCGGACCGCGGCGAGGACCTCGTCGCCGGAAAGCCCCGGCATCCGTCGGTCCAGCAGGATCGCGTCGACCACGTCGTCGGCCTCGTCGAGCTCGTCTAACGCCTCCTGACCGCCGTACGCGGTCCGGACGCGATACTCGTCGCCGAGCCACGCGGCGTACAGGTCGGCCAGGTCGGGTTCGTCCTCCACCACGAGGACCAGCGGCGGTTGCTCACTCATGGATTCTCGGAGCGACGACGTGTTCGCTCACATGTTTCGTCTCTGCGCGGACTATATTAAAATACCTCTTCGGGTCTGGGTCACCGGTTTCGGGACCGCCTCGAACCCGGAACGCGATGCCACTAGCGCCGGGTCACTCGTTCGGGCTGTAGTTGGGTGCCTCGTCGGTGATCATCACGTCGTGCGGATGGCCCTCGGTCTGTCCCGCGCTGGAGACGCGAATGAACTCGGCGCGCTCGTGAAGCCCCGGGATCGTCTCGGCACCGACGTACCCCATCCCGGAGCACATGCCGCCCGTGAGTTGGTGAAGCTCGGACGCGAGGCTCCCCTTATAGGGGGTCGCTGCCTCGACGCCCTCCGGGACGAACTCCTCGTCTTCGTCCTCTTCTTTGAGGTAGCGATCGCCGCCGCCGGACTTCATCGCGCCGACCGAGCCCATTCCGCGGTACTGCTTGTACTTTTTCCCCTGCATCGTGATGACGCGGCCCGGCGCCTCGTCGGTCCCGGCGAAGTAGGAGCCGAGCATGACCGCGCTCGCGCCCGCGGCGAGCGCCTTGATCGCGTCGCCGGAGTAGCGGATCCCGCCGTCGGCGATCACCGGCACGCCGTGTTCGGCGGCCACATCGGCCACTTGCGAGACCGCGGTCATCTGGGGCATCCCCGCGCCGCTCACCACGCGGGTGGTGCAGATCGAGCCCGGACCGATGCCGACCTTCAGTCCGTCCGCAAAGTCGATGGCGGCTTCGGCGGCCTCCCGCGTCCCGACGTTGCCGACGACCACGTCGGCGTCGACGGTCTCTTTGATCGCCCGCGCCGAGTCGAGTACGTTGAGGTTGTGGGCGTGCGCGCAGTCGATGAAGATCACGTCGACGTCGGCTTCGTCGGCCGCGACGGCGCGCTCCTCCTCGAACGGCCCGACCGCGACGCCGGCGAGCAGGCGACCGTCCTCGTCGCGGGCGGCCTCCTCGTGCTCGCGGCGCTGGAGGATCCCCTGCATCGTGACGAGTCCGACGAGGCGCTCGGCGTCGTCGACGATCGGGACGCGCTCAATTTTGTGCTCGTACATCAGCTCGAGTGCCTCGCGCGCCTCAACGTCCTCCGGCGCGGTGATGACCTCGTCGGTCATGGCCTCCCGAACGGCGTCGTCCTCGCCGACTTCAAGATACGGACGGATGTCGGTGCCCGAGATGATCCCGAGAACCGTGTCGTCCTCGTCGACGACCGGAGCGCCGGAGACGCCCTGACGCTCCATCACGGCGTCGGCCTCGCGGACCGTGTCGTCGGGTGAGACGGTCACGACGTCTTCGCGGCGGATGACGAGCTCGTGTGCGCGCTTGACGCGCTCGACCTCTTCAGCCGTCTCTTCGACGGTCATGTTGCGGTGGAGGACGCCGAGCCCGCCCTCGCGGGCCATGGCAATCGCGAGGTCACTCTCGGTGACGGTGTCCATCGCTGCAGAGAGGACCGGGACGGTCAGTTCGACGTTCTTCGAGACGCGCGCGGAGAGGTCCGCGTCGTCGGGCTCGACACGGCTCTCTTTGGGCTTTAAGAGTACG
>Ga0208138_100480_pt1 | contig 16743 bp, 15 predicted proteins | sample AntRauMetaRauer3_FD_184786 | JGI IMG/M metagenome (GOLD analysis project Ga0208138, IMG submission 184786) | Saline lake microbial communities from Rauer Lake, Antarctica, in enrichment culture - Antartic Rauer Lake 3 Metagenome Rauer3 (SPAdes)... ...
ACTGGGAGTGAGTGAACGCGTACATCGCGTCCGGGTCGAACGGCTCCGCCTCCCGGAACTGCCCGACGTACACGTCGAAGTTGTGGTTGATGAGCACCTTCCGCCGGAGGTCGGTGTGCCCGAGGGTATTGATCCGGGCGTCGATGCCCACGGCGTTCAGGTTCTCCGCGAGATGTCTGGCGATCCGAATCGCGTTGGGGTCCCTGTCGGCGGGCGGGGCGTTAATATCAATAGTTAGCTGCGAGGACCGGTCGCGTCCCGCGATATTCCGTGTGCGGCCGAGACAGCCGGCGCTCAGGGCAGCGAACCCTCCCGCGAGCGCGCCGCGCCGACTGATCTGCCGAGTCATGTGTTCGTCGCTGTTTCGTCCCTCGCGTATATCTCTTCTGTGGTGTCGTCGTCGGATCGAACCCCGGATCCGGGTGTGGAGCGCGGCGATCGGTCGCTATTTCGCGAGATCCGCTGACCCCTCAGATCACGTCGGCGAGCGGGAGTGCCAGCCCGACCGCCCACGCCACGAGTCCCGCCGCGAGCACTGGGCGGTCGGCGGCGGCGCGCCCTATCGCGACGACACCGAGCGCGGCGAGCAGGGCGACTCGGTGGATGAGGAGATCGGGCGGCACCGCCACGCCGAGCGCGGCGAAGTCCAGCACGAATCCGGCGCCGAGCCCGACGACGACTCCGAGGAGCGCCGCGCTCGGCTCCGACTCGTGCGCCCGCCCGACGACGAGCGCCGGAATCCCGACCGCGATGACCAGGTACAGCGGGGCGGCGATGAGTTTCGGTCCGACCCCGGGGTACGCAGTCTCCAGCGCGACCCCCGCCACTCGAACGCCGACGATGAGGGCCGCGAGTGCGGTGCCGAGGACCGCGGCGTCCGCGTGTCGGACCGCCTCCCGCTGGGTCCGACGCACAAGTTCGACGGCCGCCACCCGGGTCCGGCGCCGGAGCAGCGCGCCTCCCAGCGTCGCCAGCGCCGCCAGCTCGATCACCGACACCCAGCCGTCGCTCCAGCCGCCCTCCATGCCGCGGTACTCGCGGCTAACCTCGGCGTCGACCGCGCCGTAAATGAACTCGTCTTCGAGCCGGACCGCCGGGTCGTCGATGCCCGGAACCGTGTGGCGGAGTCGGAACCAGTCGTAGTACTCCTCGTGGGCCTGTATCGCGGTGTAGGTCCCGTCGGGCGACTCGTACGCCCGGAGGTGGTCGCGAACGCCGAGGTACGCCCCGTCGTGGAGCTCGAACGCCTCACCGAGCCAGACGCCGCGGTCGGGCCCTTCCACGTAGCTGTACCGGTCGGAGCTGTGCGCGTCCGCCCAGTCGCGTTCGACGATCGCCCGCACCTGCTCGGCGTCGCCGGTCGCCTCCGACTCGTTCTCGTCGGTCTCCTCCCAGTCGGTCTCGGTTTGCCCCTCGATCGCCGCTCGCGTCGTCTCCGCGTCAGCGTGGAAGAGAACGTTGATAGCAAGCGTCCGCCCCTCTGCCGAGGTGCTTCGGCTCGTGTACGGCCAGAGCCGGTAGTCGCCCGCGACATCGATGAGCGACGCCTCCTCGACCGTCGACGGCGCCGGCTCCTCGGCGGTCGGCGGCGGCGCCTCGTCGCCCGCCCCGGCGAAAAAGCCGGAGGCCGCGAGCCCGACGCCGACCGCGAGGAGCAGCGCGACGACGACCGTCGTCCGTCTCATGAGTCGTGTGAAGATGGCGGGAGAGAAACGCCTTTGGGTGGCGCTCTTTCGCCCGCGCCGTCGTTCACCAGGTCTCGACGAACCCTTCCCGCACGTCCTCTGCGCACCCTTCGCAGTCGGGGTGACCGCCATCGAAACACGACGGTCGTCCCTCGGCGTCGACGGCGACGGCCCGACGCTCAGCGTGTCGGCGACAGACGATCCGGGCGCGCCCCTCGCCGTCGGTCGGGAGGTCGTACCGCTCCGCCCCTGCGCCGTCGCCCGCGGGGTCCGTCTTCGCCTCGGAGTACGCCCGCTTGGCCTCCTCGAACTGTTTGCCCGCCTTTCGGAGCTGCTGGCGGATGACGCGTTCGAGTCGGTCGTCCATACCCGTCGTTTCGGCGCGTCGGATATAGGTCCGTTGGCGGTACGACGACTCGGCGGCGAATACCTCCAGAGCCCCAGCGCTCGGCCATACATGATCTGCTCCTCCGCAGTAACGAACTCCAAAGCCCCAGCCGCGACGACTCGCGCGGCTTGTTGCGCTCCTCGCTCAGTCGCTGACGCTCCTTCGCTGTGGTGCTTACTGCGCCGTGCTTCGTCCTCGCGGCAGCGAGGCGCTTCGCGCCTCTGGCAGCCGGCGGCGAAGCCGCCGGCGACTGCCCCGTTGAGTCCCACCCCCAATCGCAACCGCAGCCTCACGCCTCCCCAGCCTCGTCGGTCGTCCTCCGCGTTGCTCCGGACGACCGACTCCCTCGCGCGGTGCTCCTCGCGCCCAGTGGGCGCTCGGAGGCACGCGCCGCCGCGCGTTTATCCATAAGTGACCGTTACGCCAAAGCCCATCTTGTCGCGTGCGGGCTCTTCACGTGGTATCGTTCCACTCGAAACGGCGCCCGCGTGTGGCTGACGAGCGTCAGACGCCGACGCGATCGGTTGTATCGACGCCACCGCTGCGCTCCGAGAAAACCGCGGGACGAGCCGTGAGAGCCCTCGATCCGTTCACTTTCACCGCGGTTGCGGGATTTTTAATACCGTGAGGAACCAACCGTCGTACGCCTCCCACTGAATCATGACCGGAGGCGGAGACACCCCATGAGCGAACTGCGACAGGAAGCGGAAGCGATAGCGGAACAGTTCTCGGACCACCTAGACGTCGGCGCCGACGAGGTCGAGGAGCGACTGGAGAACCTCGTCAACGAGTACCGCGTCCCCCTCGACGAGGCGCGTCGGAGCGTCACCAACAGCTACCTCGACGACGCGGGGATGGAGCGCGATGAGCTCGGCCGCGGCGGCAGCGAGTCCGTCCTGGTCAACGAGATCGACCAAGACGAGCAGTGGGTCGACCTGCGCGTGAAGCTGGTCGACCTGTGGGAGCCCCGCAGCGACTCGATCTCGCAGGTCGGGCTCTTAGGCGACGAGTCGGGCACGATCAAGTTCGTCGCCTTCGAGACCTCCGACCTCCCCGAGCTGACGGAGGGACAGGCGTACGAGCTCTCCAACGTCGTCACCGACGAGTACGAGGGGAGCTACTCGGTGAAGCTCAATCGGACCACCCAGATCACCGAGATCGACGAGGAGATCGAGGTCGGCGACAACGCCGACACCGTCGAGGGAGCCCTCGTGGACATCCAGTCCGGCTCCGGGCTGATCAAGCGCTGCCCCGAGGACGACTGCACGCGCGTCCTCCAGAACGGACGGTGTTCCGAGCACGGACAGGTCGAAGGCGAGTTCGACCTCCGGATCAAGGGCGTCCTCGACGACGGCGAGACCGTCACCGAGGTCATCTTCGACCGCGAGGCCACCGAGGAGCTCACCGGGATGGGCTTGGAGGAGGCCAAGGACATGGCGATGGACGCGCTCGACACCACCGTCGTCGCCGAGGAGATGGGCGACGACGTGCTCGGGCGGTACTACCGCGTCACCGGCCCCACCTTCGGCCGGTACGTTCTGGTCGACGAGATGGAAGACCCCGGTGCGGTCGACGTTGAAAACGCGCTGATCGAAGCGAGGTCGATTTAAATGAGCCAATCTGCCCCCACCCGAGAAGTCGCCCGGCGCGTGTTCGCGACCGAGTTCAACGACGCCGGCTTCACGTTCACCGAGTCTGACGACGAGCGCGCCCCCGTCTACGCGCTGCTGCCGACGGGCGAGTCATCGAACCGCGTGTTCTTCGTCGGCACCCTCACGGAGAAGGAGGACGTGGGCGAGGACGCAGAGTACTGGCGCGGTCGCATCGTCGACCCGACGGGCACGTTCTTCGTGTACGCCGGTCAGTACCAGCCCGAGGCCGCCTCGAAGCTCCGGGATCTGGAGCCGCCCGCCTACGTCGCGGTCGTGGGGAAACCCCGGACGTACGAGACCGACGACGGCACCGTCCGAGTCTCGGTCCGCCCCGAGTCGATCACCGAGGTCGACGCCAACACTCGCGACCGCTGGGTCGCGGAGACAGCCAAGCGGACGATCGAGCGCGTCGCCGCGTTCGACGACGAGGGGAACGAGTACGCGCGGATGGCCCGCGAAGAGTACGACTTCGACCCCGAGACGTACAAGGCCGCCGCGCTGTCGGCGCTGGAGGATCTCGATGAAAGCGACAGCGACGAACTCGCAGGCGACGCCTCTGCGGATGACGGATCCGCGAGCGACGAACCCGCCAGCGACGACACCACCTCGGACGACGCGGATTCGGCCGGTACGCCGGAGCCCTGACGCTATCGGTGCGGCCTGACTCCGGTCCGACCCCAGGACCAAATTTTCAATCTTGCGATCGTCTGACAAACGCTTAAGTATATTGCGCGACGATCGCTCCGATAATGGGCAACAAGAACAAGACGATCTCGTTCCGCGTCAACGAGGACGCTTTCGAGACGCTCCGCGACATCGCCGAGGAGCGGGATATCTCGCTGTCGGCGGTCTTCCGGGACTACGTGGATACGCTCGTTGCCCACGACGGACAGGTCCGCGTCATCCCCGAGGCGGAACTCGAAAGTATGGGCGACAGCGGGGAGTCGTTCCCCCCGAAGATCGAGGTTCCGAAGAGCTTCGTGCGTGAACACGAGCGGCTGGAGCTCGAGGCAGACCACCTCCGCGAGCAGCTTGAGGAGCACAAACGCTACGTCAACTACCTCCGCGAGCAGCTTGAGGACGGCGACGAAGAGGTGATCCAGCTCGAAGACCTCGACGGCGAGCCCGACGAGCCCTCCTTCCGGCTCGGATAGCCGACGGCGGGTCCCCGACTTTTCCGACTTTTCCGATTTCTCTCGACTTTCCCGACTTTTCCGACTTTTCCGATTTCTCTCGACTTTCCCCGGCGCTTCGCTCCCGATCAGCCGTGGGTTTCCGCTCCGTCTGGCCGCGACTCCGATCGGCGGAGAAACTGTTCCGATCGTTCGGTACTGTTCGGTGAAACGACGATGTCGGCGAAAATATTGCCGGATATGCCTTTCGTTGTTCAAAAACGTCCGATTCTCCCCGACTCTGATGGACAGTTCCTCACCCCTCCTATCGATTTCTGACTATAATAAACTATTTACGAAAACCATAATACCCGGGCGTCGAACCCTTCGTGTATGAAGAGGTGGGTTCGACCGTGAGCGTGTTCGACAGGGCGTACGACGATCCGGTCCGCGTACTCGACGAGGACGGCGAGGTCGTCGGCGACGTGCCCGACCTCGGCGACGAGGCGCTCGTCGAGATGTACCGACACATGCGGCTGGCGCGGCACTTCGACAGTCGCGCCGTGAGCCTCCAGCGGCAGGGGCGAATGGGAACGTATCCGCCCCTGTCCGGGCAGGAAGGCGCGCAGATCGGCTCCGCGACCGCGCTCGCCGAGGACGACTGGATAGTCCCCTCGTACCGCGAGCACGGCGCGGCGCTCGTTCGCGGACTCCCGCTGAAACAGACCTTGCTCTACTGGATGGGCCACGAGGCGGGCAACGCGACGCCCGAGGACGTGAACGTGTTTCCGGTTGCGGTCCCCATCGCCTCGCAGGTCCCGCACGCCACCGGTGCGGCGTGGGCGTCGAAACTCCGCGGCGAGAACGACGCGTTCCTCTGTTACTTCGGCGACGGCGCGACCAGCGAGGGCGACTTCCACGAGGGGGTCAACTTCGCGGGCGTGTTCGACACGCCGACCGTCTTCTTCTGTAACAACAATCAATGGGCCATCTCCGTGCCCCGTGAGCGACAGACGCGGAGCGCGACGCTGGCTCAGAAGGCGGAGGCGTACGGGATCGACGGGGTACAAGTCGACGGGATGGACCCGCTGGCGGTGTACAGCGTCACGAAGGCGGCAGTGGAGAAGGCGCGTGACCCCGAGACCGAACGACCTCGCCCAACGCTGATCGAGGCGATCCAGTACCGGTTCGGCGCGCACACGACCGCCGACGATCCCACCGTCTACCGCGACGACGACGAGGTCGAGAGCTGGAAACGGAAGGACCCGATCCCGCGGTTGGAGCGGTACCTCCGGTCCGAGGGCGTGCTCGACGACGAGCGCGTCGCGGAGATCGAGACCTCCGTCGAGACGCGGGTGGCCGAGGCCATCGAGGCGGCCGAGTCGGAGGTGCGGCCGAAGCCGCAGGAGATGTTCGAGCACGCGTACGCGGAGCTCCCACCCGAGCTAGAGCGGCAGTACGAGGAGTTCGCGGCGTTCCGCGAGGCGCACGGCGACGAAGCGTTCTTGGAGGAGTGAATGAGCGAGACACAGAACCTTACCGTGGTACAGGCGGTTCGAGACGGATTGTACACCGAGATGCGCGAGGACGACGACGTCCTCGTGTTGGGCCAAGATGTGGGGAAGAACGGCGGCGTCTTCCGCGCGACCGAGGGCCTGTTCGACGAGTTCGGCGGCGATCGCGTCGTCGACACCCCGCTTGCAGAGTCGGGGATCGTCGGTGCCGCCGTCGGCATGGCCGCGATGGGCCTCAAACCCGTCCCCGAGATCCAGTTCTCCGGGTTCATGTATCCCGGCTTCGACCAGATCGTCTCCCACATGGCTCGCTTCCGGACCCGAAGCCGGGGGCGATTTAACCTGCCGATGACGCTCCGCGCCCCGTATGGTGGCGGAATTCGGGCGCCCGAACACCACTCCGAGTCGAAGGAGGCGTTCTACGCCCACGAGGCCGGACTGAAGGTCGTCATCCCCTCCACCCCGTACGACGCGAAGGGGCTGTTGGCGGCGTCGATCCGCGATCCGGATCCCGTGATCTTCCTCGAACCGAAGCTCATCTACCGGGCGTTCCGCGGCGAGGTGCCCGAGGAGCCGTACACCGTCCCCATCGGCGAGGCGGTTACCCGGCGCGAGGGCGGCGACGTGGCGGTGTTCACCTACGGCGCCATGACGCGCCCGACGCTGGAGGCCGCCGAGACCCTCGCCGAGGAGGGGATCGACTGCGAGGTCGTCGACCTCCGAACGGTCTCCCCGCTCGACCGCGAGGCGATCGTCGAGGCGTTCGAGTCCACCGGGCGCGCGGTCGTCGTCCATGAGGCCCCGAAGACCGGCGGGCTCGCCGGCGAAATTACGGCGATCATTCAGGAGGAGGCGCTCCTGTACCAGGAGGCGCCCGTGAAGCGGGTCACCGGGTTCGACGTGCCGTACCCGCTGTACGCGCTGGAGGACTACTATCTCCCGTCCGCGACCCGTATCGAGGAGGGTATCAGGGAGGCGGTGGAGTTCTGACCATGCCGGTCAAAGAGTTCAAACTGCCCGACGTGGGCGAAGGCGTCGCCGAGGGCGAACTGGTCACCTGGCTCGTCTCCCCCGGCGACCGCGTCGCGGAGGACCAGCCGGTCGCGGAGGTCGAGACCGACAAGGCGCTCGTCGAGGTCCCCTCGCGGTACGACGGGGTCGTCGAGGAGCTGTTCGTCGAGGAAGGAGACATCGTTCCCGTCGGCGACGTTATCATCTCGTTCCGCGTCGGCGAGGACGGCGAGGGCGACGAGGCCGACGATTCCGGCGCCGCCCACGAAGAGAGCGAGACCGAGAGCGGCGACGCGGAGCCGGCCGCGGACGACGAGGCGGTCGAGTCGGAGCCGGCCGAACCGGAGGCACCTTCGGGCCGGACCTTCGCGCCGCCGTCGGCCCGCCGGCTCGCCCGCGAACTGGGCGTCGACATCGCCGCCGTCGACGGGAGCGGTCCCGGCGGCCGGATCGGCGAGGCCGACGTGCGGGCACACGCGGAGGACGATTCCGGAGGCACCGGTTCGGGTGCCGGAGGCGCCGACGAGGCGCCGACGCCGACGCCGACCGACGTCGGATCCGGCGGCCGGAAGTCCGCCGTAAAAAAGCGCGGCGACGACGGATCGACCGGGTCCTCGGCGACGACCGCCGCCGCTGCCGGGGCTCCCGAGCCGGCCGGCCGCGAGACGACGCTCGCGACGCCCGCGACCCGGAAGGTCGCCCGCGAGCTCGGCGTCGACGTCGACGACGTGCCGACCGACGAGACCCGGGACGGTGAGGCGTTCGTCACCGGCGAGACCGTTCGGGCCTACGCGGAGGCGCTGGAGTCGGGGGCGACCGATTCGTCGTCCGAACCGGAGGCTGCCGACGCCTCGGCGAGCGCGGACGCCGCCGGTGCTGACACCGGCGCCGCGCCCGAGCCGAGCGCGCCCGGTGCGACCGACGAGACCGTCCCCTACCGCGGCGTGCGGCGCACCATCGGGAAGCAGATGGAGCGCTCCGTGTACACCGCGCCGCACGTCAGCCACCACGACACCGCCGAGGTCGACGCCTTGGTCGAGGCGCGTGAGGAGCTGAAACCGCGAGCCGAGGAGCAGGGCGTGTCGCTCACCTACATGCCGTTCGTGATGAAGGCGATCGTCGCGGGGCTCAAAGCGTACCCGTATCTCAATAGCGAGCTCCGCGAGGACGACGAGGAGATCGTGTTGAAAGGCGACTACAACCTCGGGATCGCCGTCGCGACCGACGCCGGGCTGATGGTGCCGGTCGTCGAGGACGTCGACGAGAAGGGGCTCTTCGAGCTGGCCGCGGAGGTCAGAGACCTCGCTTCGCGCGCTCGCGAGCGCAAGCTCAAGCCGGCGGAGATGAAGGGCGGCACGTTCTCGATCACCAACTTCGGCGCCATCGGCGGGGAGTACGCCACGCCGATCATCAACTACCCCGAGACCGCGATCCTCGGCTTGGGCGCCATCGAGGAGCGACCGGTCGTTCGCGACGGCGAGGTCGTCGCGGCGCCGACGCTCCCACTGTCGCTATCGATCGACCACCGCGTGATCGACGGCGCGGTCGCGGCCGAGTTCGCGAACACCGTGATGGAACACCTTGAACACCCGCTGCTACTGTTAACTCAATAATGGTCGTCGGAGACATCGCAACCGGAACGGAGGTACTGGTGATCGGGGCGGGACCGGGCGGCTACGTCGCCGCCATCCGCGCCGCACAGGAGGGGCTCGACACGACACTCGTCGAGAAGGACGCCTACGGCGGCGCCTGCCTGAATCGCGGCTGCATCCCCTCGAAGGCGCTGATCACGGGCTCGGGGCTCGCCCACGAGGCCGGCAACGCCGAGTCGATGGGTATCCACGCGGACCCCGCCGTCGACATGGGGAAGATGGTCGAGTGGAAAGACGGCGTGGTCGATCGGCTCACCGGCGGCGTCGAAAAGCTCTGTAAGGCCAACGGCGTCAACCTCGTGCCCGGGACCGCCTCGTTTGTCGACGAGCGCACCGCGCGCGTCGCCCACGGCGGCCAGGGACAGGGCTCCGAGTCGATCGAGTTCGAGCACGCGATCGTCGCGACCGGCTCGCGGCCGATCCAGATCCCCGGATTCGACTTCGCCGAGGACCACGTCTGGAGCTCCGCCGACGCGCTCGACGCGGACTCGGTCCCGGACCGGCTCGGGATCGTCGGCGGCGGGTATATCGGCATGGAGCTGGCGACGACGTACGCGAAGCTCGGCGCCGACGTGACCGTCGTCGAGATGCTCGACGACATCCTCGACCCCTACGAGGACGACGTGAAGCGGATCGTCCGCAAGCGGGCCGAGGAGCTCGGCGTCGAGTTCCACTTCGGCGAGGGCGCGAGCGAGTGGTCGGAGGGCGCCGACGGCGGCTACCTCCTCCACACGGAGACGGAAGAGGGGGAGGAGTCGACGTACGGCGTCGACAAGGTCCTCGTCGCCGTCGGCCGCCAGCCGGTCACAGACGGGCTCGATCTGGAGAACGCCGGGATCGAGACCGACGACCGCGGCTTTATCGAGACGGACGACCGCACTCGCACCGCGGTCGAGCACGTCCACGCCGTCGGCGACGTGGCGGGCGACCCGATGCTCGCGCACGTGGCCTCGAAAGAGGGTATCGTCGCGGCCGAAGTGATCGCGGGCGAGCCCGCTGCGCTCGACCAGCAGGCGATCCCCGCGGCCGTCTTCACCGACCCCGAGATCGGGACGGTGGGGCTGACCGAAGCGGAGGCCGAAGATGCGGGATTCGACCCGGTCGTCGGCGAGATGCCCTTCAACGCCTCCGGTCGCGCGATGACGACCGGCCACACCGAGGGGTTCGTCCGGCTCGTCGCCGACGACGAGACCGGGTTCGTCCTCGGCGCGCAGATCGTCGGCCCGGAGGCCTCGGAGCTGATCGCCGAGGCCGCGCTCGCGATCGAGATGGGCGCGACGCTGGAGGACGTGGCGGCGACGGTTCACACACACCCGACGCTCGCGGAAGCGGTGATGGAGGCCGCGGAGAACGCCCGCGGACAGGCGATTCACACGCTAAATCGGTAATACGGTAGAAATCTGCGAGCTCGGTTCCCGCGTTCTCTTTTAAATCGACGCGTCGTAGCCAGCCTCGCTCACCGCACTTACGAGCGCGTCCGAATCGGCGTCGCCCTCGACGGTCGCCGACTCGCTCTCGCGGTCCGCGGTCGCGCTCTCGACACCGTCGACGCCTTCGAGCGCCTCCGTGACGCTCTGTTCGCAGTGTTCACACGACATTCCCTCGACAGTGATCGTCTGGCTCATAGCGTCCGACAATAGGGCCGGGGACGCTTTGTCGTTTTCTGCTTCGAGATTGTGAGTCGGATGCCGGTCTCACTTTGGAATCCGAACCGCTCTGGCCAATCGTCTTATATATCGGCTTCGTACCGGGACACATGCGCGACCTCGACGAGACGGATTTGGAGATCCTGTCGCTTCTGGCTGCGGACGCCCGGCGCCCATTTAGCGAGATCGGCGACCGGGTTGGGCTGTCGGGGCCGGCGGTCTCCGACCGCGTCACCCGGTTGGAGGAGACCGGCGTTATTCAGGGGTTCACGGTCGACGTCGACCGCACGAAGCTCCGGGCGGGGGTTCCGGTGCTGGTGGACGTGGAACTGCCGGTCGGTGCCGAGTCGGCGGACGGATCGGACGCCCTCGACGCGGCCCGCGAGCGCGCTCGGGGCGCCGACGCGGTCGAGCACGTGTTCGTCACCGCCGAGGGCGACCTCCGCCTGTACGCTCGCGTCGAGAGTCGAACCGCGCGAAAGTGGGTGGCCGGGCTGTTCGAGGGGGTCGCCGTCGAGGACTACGCGATCACGCTGGTCGACGAGTTCGAGTGGACGCCATCGATCGAGGGCGTGGAGTTCGCGTTGACCTGCGCGGAGTGCTCGAACACGGTCGACAGCGAGGGCGAGACGGCGCGGATCGACGGCGAGGTGTACCACTTCTGCTGTCCGTCCTGCCTGTCGCGGTTCCAGGAGCGGTACCAGCGACTGGAGGAGGGGGTGTGACTTGGTGGAACGGTTGTTTATAAATCCCACTTGTGGTTTATAAGCGACTTTTGTCGGTGACTACCTCCAAAGCCCCAGCCGGCGAGACGGGCGCACGCTCGCTGTCGTTCGAGACGCCGAAGGCGTCTCGTGATGACGAGAGAGCTTCGCTCTCTCGAACCACGCTCCTCGCTCAGTCGCTATCTCTCCTTCGCTGCGGTGCTTGTGTCACCTGCGCCCGTCTCGCCGGCTGCCCCTTTGAGTCCCACCCCGCACAGCACCGCCGGAAGACGGTCGCCTCGCTTCGTCGCCGGGCGAAGCCCGGCTGCCTGCGAGACCGTCGGTCTCGCAACGCTCGGCGCTGCGACTTCCGTGCTCCCGCTCGCTCCGCTCGCGGGACCGCAGCCTCACGCCTCCCCAGCCTCGCCGCGACGGCGTTTATAAACGCCGTCGCGGGATCCCTCACACGGTCGCTCGCGGGCCTTCGGCCCGCTCACGGCGCGCGCCACCGCCTTCGTTTTTAAATACTGTCACCGATCGATTCGGTTTCTCGCCGCTCCGATCTCCCGCTCGCGACGGTCGCTTTGGAATCGAAGCTTTCGACCCGCTCGGAGCCACGGTCTCGAAGCAGAAAACCGCCTAAGGGTGGGGCACGTAGGAGTACACATGCCAACGCGAACAGCCCATCTGAACGTCACGGGGATGTCCTGTGCCAACTGCTCGGCATCGATCGAGGACGCCCTCGACGACCTCGACGGAGTGGCGTCGGCGAACGCCAACTACGCCACCGACGAGGGGTCGGTCGAGTACGACCCTGAGGTTGTGTCGCTCGGCGAGATATTCGACGCGATCGAGGCGGCCGGCTACGGCGCGGTCAGCGAGACGGTCTCCGTCGCTATCACGGACATGTCCTGTGCGAACTGCGCGGAGGCCAACGCCGACGCCCTCGAGTCGACGCCGGGCGTGATCGAGGCGACGGTGAACTACGCGACCGACGAGGCGCAGGTCCGGTACAACCCCGCGGACGCCTCCCTCGGCGATCTCTACGACGCGATCGAGTCCGCGGGCTACTCGCCGGTCCGGGAGGGGAGCGGCGCGAACGGGGACGGCGACGGAGCGGGATCCGGGAGCGACGACGGCGCGGGCGATTCCGGACAGGACGCCCGCGACGCTGCCCGCGAGGAGGAGATTCGCCGACAGCTCCGACTGACCCTCTTCGGCGCGGTCCTCGCGGCACCCCTGCTGGCGTTCATGGCCGATCACCTGCTGTTCGGCGGCGAAATCTTTCCAGACCGTGTCTTCGGCGTCCGAATCGGCTGGGTCCAGTTCCTCCTCGCGACGCCGGTCCAGATCGTCTTGGGTCGCCCGTTCTACAGGAACTCCTACAAGGCGCTCGTGACGAACGGGCGCGCCAACATGGACGTGCTGATCGCGCTCGGCTCCACGACCGCGTACCTCTACTCGGTCGCGGCGCTCTCGGGCGCGATCGCCGGGAGCCTCTACTTCGACACGGCCGTGCTCATCCTCGTGTTCATCACGCTGGGCAACTACCTGGAGGCCCGCTCGAAGGGGCAGGCCGGCGAGGCGCTCCGGAAGCTGCTGGAGATGGAGGCCGACACGGCCACGCTCGTCGACGAGGAGGGGACCGAGCGAGAGGTCCCCATCGACGAGGTCGAAGTCGGCGACCGGATGAAGGTCCGTCCGGGCGAGCAGATCCCGACGGACGGTGTCGTCGTCGACGGCCAGAGCGCGGTCGACGAGTCGATGGTGACCGGCGAGTCGGTCCCCGTCGAGAAGGAAGCGGGAGACGAGGTCGTCGGGTCCACGATCAACGAGAACGGCGTGCTCGTCGTCGAGGCGACGAAGGTCGGCGCCGACACCGCGCTCCAGCAGATCGTTCGGACCGTGAAGGAGGCGCAGTCGCGCCAGCCCGACATCCAGAACCTCGCCGACCGGATTTCGGCGTACTTCGTTCCCGCAGTCATCGTCAACGCCCTGCTGTGGGGGACCGTCTGGTTCCTCTTCCCGGAGGCGCTCGCCGGGTTCGTCGATGCTCTGCCGCTGTGGGGGCTCGTCGCGGGCGGTCCGAGCGCCGCGGGGGGTGCAGTCTCGGTCTCGGAGTTCGCGATCGTCGTGTTCGCCTCGTCGGTGCTCATCGCCTGCCCCTGCGCGCTCGGGCTGGCGACGCCCGCCGCGACGATGGTCGGCACGACGATCGGCGCCAAATACGGCGTCCTGTTCAAGGGCGGCGACGTGCTCGAACGCGCCAAGGACGTCGACACCGTCGTCTTCGACAAGACCGGAACCCTCACCGAAGGGGAGATGGAGCTGACCGACGTGGTCGCCTTCGGCCGTGACGGCGACCTCCTTCCTGACGGGGGTGCGGCACAGTGGCGGGAGGGCGACGACGACCCTACCGCCCCCGAGAACGTCGATGCGGTCGACGACCCGGCCGACCGCAACCCGGAAGACGAGGTGCTCCGGCTCGCCGCGACCGCCGAGCGCGGGAGCGAACACCCGCTCGCCCGCGCCATCGTCGACGGCGCCGAGGCGCGCGGGATTGACGTGGGCTCGCCGGACGACTTCGAGAACGTCCCCGGCCACGGGGTTCGCGCGACGGTCGCGTCGGACGAGTCCGACGGTGGTGGCGAGGTGCTGGTCGGCAACCGGAAGCTGCTGCGCGACAACGATGTCGACCCGTCCCCCGCCACGGAGGAGATGGAACGCTTAGAGAGCGAGGGGAAGACGGCGATGCTCGTTGCGTATCGGGGCCGGCTCGTGGGGATCGTCGCCGACGCGGACACGGTAAAACCGAGCGCGGCCGACGCAGTGGCCGCCCTCCGCGACCGCGGCATCGACGTGATGATGATCACGGGCGACAACGAGCGCACCGCTCGCGCGGTCGCCGAGCAGGTCGGGATCGACCCCGAGAACGTTCGGGCCGAGGTCCTCCCCGAGGACAAGTCGGAGGCCGTCGAGGCGATCCAGAGCGACGGCCGGCAGGCGATGATGGTCGGCGACGGCGTCAACGACGCCCCCGCGCTCGCGGTCGCGTCCGTCGGGACCGCCATCGGGAGCGGCACGGACGTGGCCATCGAGGCCGCGGACGTGACGCTGATGCGCGACGACCCGCTCGACGTGGCGAAGGCGATCCGGATCTCGGACGCGACGCTCCAGAAGATCAAACAGAACCTCGTCTGGGCGCTCGGCTACAACACGCTGATGATCCCGCTCGCCTCGCTCGGGCTGCTCCAGCCCGCGCTGGCCGCCGGGGCGATGGCGCTGTCCAGCGTGAGCGTGCTCACCAACAGCCTGCTGTTCCGCCGGTACGAGCCGGATCGCGACTACCGGCTGCTCGGCCGGCTGCGGTGAGAGGGGCTACCCGCTCCGATCAGGGCTCGCCTCTCGTCACGCGGTACGCCTGATTGTCGTACCGGAACTGCGTCGTCTCCCCATCGTCAACGGTCCAGTCGACCGTTCGCCTGTCTGTCCGGAGGACAACTCGCTCGACATCTTCATCCGTGAACGCAAGCAGATTTCGGTAGCCGCGATTCCGCTCCCGCATCACCTGCTCGGCGATGATCGTGCGGTCGGCCGTCTGCGCTCGCTCCAGCGTGAGCACGGCCCGATCCCTGTCGTCGAAGTCGGTCGTGGCCCGCCACCCGTCTTCGGTGACGGTCACCGTGGTCCCGTCCGACTCGCTCGTCGCGTCGTCCGTCGGCACGACGGAGACCGGCGGCGCGTCGAACTCGACGAGAGCGGCACTCTCCGATGTCGCGTGCCCGTATCCCACCACGGCCGCGTAGTGGCCTCCGCCGAGGTACGGGTAGCGATCCGCGTTTCCGTCGTCCACCTCGCCGGTCGCCGCCGCCACCGTCCACGTCTCACTCTCACCTGCCGGGAGGTTGTGACAGACGCCGTCGTGACCGTACGGGCCGATGAGGAACCAACGGTCGTCCCGAAGTTTGTAGAGGCTCCAGTGGCCGCAACTGGTCGGTTCCTGCGATCGGTTGTGATACGTGAAATCGATCTGAGCGGGCAGTTCCGCCCTCTCGGTGCTCGGGCGGACGAATCCACGAGTCGTTTCGTCGGACTCGTGGTACCACGTGACCCCGTTCTCGCCTGGAAGGTTTGGCACCGACATCCCGGCGAACTCCGAGTCGGCTGTCGGTCCCGGTGTGTCCGCAGAGTCGGTCGATTCGTTTTCAGTCGCCGATCCGTCTGCTTGGTCGGTCGATTCGTCTCCCGTCGTGTTGCAGCCGGCGAGCGTCCCAAGCGCGGCCGACAGGCCAACGAGGAGGAAACGTCGGCGCATATCTCGTCTGCCTGTCAGTATGTCAAGTGTCTTGTGGGGAATCGCCACCGGAACTCATTTCATATAGCGCTATTAGATTTATGAAGACGATCTCGGCTCAATTCCCGATCGACGGATGCGGCCGTGTCACCCGTCGGTTCCGGTCCCGTGAGACGATCGACCGGCTTTTTCCCCGCCGTGCCGTCGGATCGGGTATGGCCGACGAGTTCGACCCCGAGAAGTTCGAGGACAAGTACGCCCACTACTTTAACGAGCTCCAGCGGGCGTACAAGAACGCGTTCAACCAGATGAACGACCGGTACGACTCGGAGCTGATCCACGGAATCGACCAGACGGTGCTCAACGAGTCCGAACCGTTCTACGAGGACGGCGAGTTCCGCGTCGAACTCCCGGAGAACCCCCGCGAGCGCATCCGTGGGGCGGTTCCCGTCGACGACGAGACGTTCGAGGAGACGCTCGACGAGTACGTCGACCGGATCGAGACGGAGCTGTACCGGACGCTGGGCGTCGACCGGCCGGAGTGAGTCGGTTGCGTTCGGCTCGCTTTACCGCCCAACGCACCGGTTCTCGCGGCTCGCGTTCCACCGAACCAAAGGCATAAGCCGCCCGGACGCCAATTCGCGGGCATGAGCACGGACACGACTGACGCGGACAACGACCTCCGCGAGCGGATCACGAACTTCCTGCGGCGCAACTTCCCCCAGATCCAGATGCACGGCGGGAGCGCCGCCATCAGCCACCTCGACCGCGAGAGCGGCGAGGTCACGGTCCAACTCGGCGGCGCCTGTTCCGGCTGCGGTATCTCTCCCATGACGATCCAGGCGATCAAGTCCCGGATGGTCAAGGAGATCCCCGAGATCGAGACGGTCCACGCCGACACCGGCGCGGGCGCCGGCGCCGACGGCGACCTCGGCGGCACCAGCAGCGGCGGCATGTCTCCCTCCTTCCCCGGCGAGACGACCGACGACGGCGGCGACGACGAAGGCCCCCAGGCCCCGTTCTGAGCGGTTCTCCCGATCTCGCGGCTTCGTTCTCTCCCGTTTTCCGCACTCAGATAGCTATTC
>Ga0208138_100482_pt1 | contig 16720 bp, 18 predicted proteins | sample AntRauMetaRauer3_FD_184786 | JGI IMG/M metagenome (GOLD analysis project Ga0208138, IMG submission 184786) | Saline lake microbial communities from Rauer Lake, Antarctica, in enrichment culture - Antartic Rauer Lake 3 Metagenome Rauer3 (SPAdes)... ...
GCATGGGTTACTGCGGCGCCGGTGTCAGCTTTACCGCACTGGCCGGACAACGGCTGGCAGAAGCCGCTATGGAACACCCCCTGCCCGAGCTTCCGTACTACCAGTCCCAACTAAAGCCCTTCCCACTACCGCGATTCCGCCGCCTCGGCCAATGGCTCTACTACCACTACGGCCGCCTACTCGACTGATCAGGGACGGGGCAGGCTGCTCACTTGTTTCGCTTGAGCGTTGAAGGCCTCTGTGGCGGAGACGCAACGAGCTCATCCATGAGGGCTTGACGAAGGCCATCCATGGCCTTCGACACTCCACCACAGAGGCCTTCAACACTCGTAACGCTCACAAGTGAACAATCTGCCCCTTTTGCCTTCCTCCTAATGGCTTAAGTTGGCTTTTTACCTGAGGCGGGAGATAGTGAGCGCGCCAATGGTTACATAGGACTATTGTGGAGGTGTGCAGCGCCATGGATGGCGCTGCCCAAGCCCTACAGGGATGTATTCACGGGCGTCCTCCACAATAGTCCTTGTAACCTCAGCGCTCGCTATTCAGCTCCGCTACAGGCCGAAGACGATTTTTTCGCTTTTGAGCATTCGGGCTATGTATTTCATGAGCAGCAGTGCGGCTGCCAGGGTGGCAATTGCGCTGATGACCGTTCCCATGACGTTTACGTTTTCGCCGCGTATCAGTGACAGAAATGCCTGATGCTGACCGGTTAATGGGAGGTAGTATAGGATCGGGTTTTTAAGGCGTGCGAATTCCACACCAAAAGAAGCCGCCATGGGAATGATCAGCAGGAAGCTGATGTAGGTTTGTGCTTCTTTGAAGTTCTTCGCCCGGAAGGACACGAACAACTGCAGCGCTGTAGCAAATAGAGCTAACGGCACCAGCAGGATGAACATCAACGCCATCATACCGACACTGAAATTCACGTTCATGCCAATTTCGTGTAAGGGCACATAAGCAAAAATAATGGGGATGAGTACCAGTGACAGTATTGCACCAAACAATGAGAAGGTTGTTGCGGTCAGTGCTTTACCAGTCACGATATCCCAGGTGCTTAGCGGCTGACTCAGCAGAAACTCCAGCGAGTTACGTTCGCGTTCACCTGCACTAATGTCTATGGCCACGTTCATTCCAGACCAGAACACGGACAGAATGATAAAGACCAGCACGCTGCCCATGATCAGAGCCGCCTTTGAGCCACGGGTTGCCAGGTCCTGCTTTTGCAGTTGTACTGGCTGAACCACTCTTGGGTCGACACCCCGCAGCGTTAAACGGTATGCGGCTATTTGGCTTGAATAGGCTTGCACTGCCTGCTCTACTCGCTTAATGTCGGTTTGCTGTTTTTGCGCGGACCAGTCTGCCCGTAAAGTCACTTCTACGGGTTCTGCTTTGCTAACGCTTTCCTGCCAGTTTTCGGGCAAAGTAAGGACAATAGGCGTCTCGGTTTTTGCCCATTCACCCTGCTTCTGGACGACGCCTCGTTCGTTCAGAAAATCAACCAGCTGAGGTGCGTTCTCTTCGCCTTCAATGGTAATTTCAATGTCGGCTGTATCGGTCAGTTGCGTAATCAGAAAAAAGAATGCCACGGCCATTAACACTGGTCCGAAAAAAGCATAAGACATAGCGGCCAGAACGGAGCGCTTGTCACGAATTGCATCACGAAACTCTTTTTTCCATACAGAGGTTAATGCACTCATCAGGCTGCTATCCCCTCGTCAGTACCAATTATCTTCACGAAGGCATCTTCCAGTTGTGGCTCGCCTGTCATGTCGCACAGCTCTTGCGGGGTTCCTTCTGCGGCAACTTTGCCGTTTGCCATAACCACCACTCGGTCACAAAGTGCAGCAACTTCCTGCATTACGTGGCTGGAAAACAGAATGCAGGTACCCTGCGCACGCTGCTCGCGCAGCACATCTCGTAAAATGCGGGTACTCATTACGTCCAGTCCACGGCTGGGCTCATCGAGAATCAAGTGCTTAGGGCTATGCACCAGTGCCTGAGCCAGCGCTACTTTCATTCTCTGGCCTTGCGAAAAACCGGCTGTACGTCTGTCCGCCAATTCTTTGATGTCGAGCTTTTCTATCACTTGTTCAACAGCTTGTTTTTGTTTGCTACCGGTAAGACCATGTAGCCCGGCAAAGTAAGCCACTTGCTCACGCACCGTCAAACGTTCATAAAGGCCGAATTTATCGGGGAATATACCCAGGTTACGGCGGGCATCAATGGGGTTCTGATTGGCATCGACACCTTCAATTTCAGCTTTACCGGTATCGGCCTGCAGTAATCCGTAAATAATACGCAAACAAGTGGTTTTACCGGCGCCGTTAGGGCCAAGGAGACCCGTAATTTCACCGTCTTTTGCCTGAAACGAGAGCGAATCCAGCGCTTGCACATTTTTAAATGTTTTTGTCAGTGCATCTACGTTTATCATCCCTTATAGCCCCGCTGCATTTTGGTTCAGTACGAAAGGCTTAAGACTCTGCTTAGTTAAGCAATTGCCATCTATATTTTCGATTGAGCCCTGCTCAATAAAGTCCGCAACAAGCTGATTAGCGCAAGTATGGCTGGCAATGGTATGACCCGCGTTTGGCGCAACTAAATGCTTACTGTTGGGCAAAGTCCGGTGCGCAATTTCACCCCACTCAGGCGGTGTTACCGGATCTAACTCACCGGATAATAACAATACCGGTTTGTCGCTAATAACAGGATCAGACCAGTAACCCGGTACACTCGATGAGCGCCAACCGGTACACATATCAACAAAAGCGTCGCCGGTGCGACTGCCAATAAACTGATTATCGCCATCTTGTTCGAGCAACTCTGGTGTGGCTCGCGGTAGGTCTTCAGAACAGACGACCGACAACATTAACCCCAAATAGATACTGCTTTGAGACATGGTGCCGCCCATGAGTCCAAGAATGGCATGGTAGTCTCCTGCTGCGGCAGAATGGATAGCATAAGGTAAAAGCTGACGAGTGTTCGGGTGGTATAAAGCCACTCGCATAATGGAGCTGAAGCGTCCTGGTGTCAGCTTAATTTCCAAAGGCTCGAAGGACAAAGGATCGCGTGTTTCCAATAAGATATTCTGAGCTTCAAGTTCAGCCATCACCTCATAGTATTCTTGTTCAAGCTTAGGAAATTTCTCACGGCACGCAGTTTGTTCTGTGCAATCTTCTAACATGGCGTCAAATGCGTCAGCACCATGCTGACCAAAAGGACCAATAACAACCTGTGGTGGTGCAATTGCATCTAAAGTAGCGGTACGAACTGAGCCTGGAGCTTCACGCAAATAAGTCAGCCCTACCCGAGTGCCGTATGAGCCGCCATACAAATTCAGTTGGTCAATTCCTAAGTGTTCACGTACCCGTTCGAAGTCTTTTACCGCATTAACAGTATGGTATTGGGTTGTATCAGTATTGGGGTATTGCTTCAGGCATTCACGGCTCAACTCTGCAAGGTCTTGCTCATCGTCAGCGCGAATGAGTTCATCTGGCCGCTCGATATCGCATTTCAACGGATGGCTTTTCCCTGTGCCGCGTTGATCGATTAAGAGAATATCCCGCTTTTGGCGCACTCCCTCAAACATTCGCGCTATCATTGGCGCAAGCTCTGTAGCCGCCTGCCCGGGCCCTCCTGCCAGAATAAGCATTGGGTCAGACTTAGCACCTTCCTGAACTGCCGGCAGTACGGCGTAATAGATACCGATATGCTTGCCTTCAGGCTGGTCATAATTTTCCGGAACTGACACGGTTCCACAATGCAATTGTTCCTGCACGCCGGGAAGATAACAGCTTGCAGCTTCGGTTGTTTTTGTCTGTGCCAAACTGCTCAGCGGAGTTAACCCCAATAACAGTAACGGCAAAGCTAGTGCCATCCATTGTTTCATAACGATTCCGTTTGTTTGCGTAACGGATCTATTGTCGTAGAGAACGGGGAAGAATTACAAGGTAAGTTACTGATTGAATTGTTAGAAGATGTAAAAAAAGCCCGCAAACAGCGTTTGCGGGCTCTTGAAATACGCAATAAGTCTTTTAATTAAAAGCCAGCGCGTTCTTTAATTGCCTGAGCGATGGCAGTGTCGCCATGACCGTTAGACTGAGCCCACTCGTAGTCGCCTGAGCTTTGTAGTTCATCTACTGACAGACGACCAACGATGAAGCTACCAATTTCTTGTGAGCCGTTCGCCATTGCGAATTGCAGTAAGCTTTGTCCATTACACTGGATGCCGCTGTAGATATCACGTACACGGACACGAGAGTCACGCAGTTTCTTACGCATACGCATGGTGTCGTCACCTTGTACGTATGTGCACAAGCTCAAAGCTAATTCATTTGCTTCTGCGCTTTTTGAGAATGTTGCGCCTGTCGCTGCAACAGCAGCCATCAAGGTGCCTAATACAATCGCTTTCATGTAAAACCCCATCACAAGATTGTTCAAAAATTCATCAGGGATGATACTACGAACTCAAGCCTGCTGCAATGGCCTAAAATTGTTGTAAGTTACTGAATTTATAACTTCTTATTAACGTTTCCTGTCGAAAATAAGGGTACTGAAGTTATGTGAATTACGCTCGTCGGCGGCAAAGTTTTGCCGCTCTACCTCTTGCCAATCAGCGACTTGGAGATAGTCGGGAAAATAGGTATCGCCCTCAACATTTAGATCTATTTTAGTAACATATAGGCGGTCTGCGAGCGGTAAAAATTTTTCATAAATTTTTCCTCCACCAATAACCATAAGTTCATCGACCGGGCCTGCAGCAGCAATAGCTTGTTGCACACCAGATACCCAGATGACCTGACTGTCCTGATTTTCCGAACGATCCGTTCGACGGCTTAGAACGATATTTTTGCGCCCGGGTAAAGGTCGGCCAATTGATTCAAAGGTTCGTCGACCCATAACAATTGGCTTACCCAAAGTAATTTTTTTGAAATACTGCAACTCATCCGGAAGATGCCATGGCATTTTATTGTCTTTGCCGATAACCCGGTTATCTGCCATTGCAACCACAAGTGAGATTTTCATTCAGCAATTCCCGTTATTTCTGATAAATCACTTCGACGTCGTGATCGTCATCATCGTCGTCGTCTTCGTCATCCTGCTCTTCTTCCAGCACTTCTTCGTGGTAGGTATCCCACATAAACTCAACTGGGTCGGCTTCTTCCTGCTGTTCCGTATTAGGTGCGGGTAAGGTCTCCAGGTAAGACATAACCTCACGACATAGAGCATCACTGCCGCGCCCTTCTAACGCCGCAATTTGGAATACCGGACCGTCCCAGTCCAGAGCTTTAACCAGCTCATCGACTTTTTCCTGAACTTCTTCGTCCAACAGTAAGTCGACTTTATTAATAACCAGCCAGCGAGGTTTTTCTGCCAGCTTAGGACTGTATTTTTCCAGTTCATTGATGATGATACGTGCCTGCTCTGCAGGGTCGGTGTCATCAAAAGGCGCTAAATCGACCAGGTGCAACAGTAGGCCACAACGCTCTAAGTGCTTCAGAAATTGAATACCCAGTCCCGCACCTTCAGCAGCACCTTCAATAAGGCCCGGAATATCAGCAATAACGAAACTCTGGTGCGGTGCCGGACGTACAACACCCAAGTTCGGTATTAACGTGGTAAATGGGTAATCAGCAACTTTTGGCTTTGCAGCCGAAACCGAACGAATGAAAGTCGATTTACCGGCGTTAGGCATACCCAGTAAGCCCACATCGGCCAGCAACATAAGCTCCAGTTTTAACGAACGCACTTCACCCGGAGTACCATCGGTTTTCTGTCGGGGAGCACGATTCACACTGCTTTTAAAACGCGTATTACCTAAACCATGAAAGCCGCCTTTAGCGACCATTAAACGCTGACCGTGTTTCGTCAGATCGCCAAGAACTTCGCCAGTATCGACGTCGGTAGCGCGAGTACCCGGAGGAACCGGCAGCACAATATCGCTGCCGCGTTTGCCCGTACAGTTTTTACCCATACCATTTTGTCCACGTTCCGCCTTGTGGAAACGTTCAAAACGATAATCGATAAGGGTATTCAAGTTTTCATCGGCTTGCAGGTAGACGTCGCCGCCATCGCCGCCGTCACCACCGTCGGGACCACCTTTGGGAATGTACTTCTCGCGACGGAAACTGATACAACCATTACCGCCGTCACCCGCATCTACGCGGACTTCTACTTCATCAACGAATTTCATCGCAATTTGCTACTTATCACTTAGAGAATACTGTGCAAAATTCTAGCACATATGAAAAAGCCCCGCCGTAAGGCAGGGCTTTCAGAACCGAAACTTTTCAGTTTATGTTCACGTTATTAGTCAGTAATAACGCTCACAAATTTACGGTTTTTGCTGCCCTTCACTTCAAAAGACACTTTGCCTTCTGAGGTTGCAAACAATGTATGGTCTTTACCAATACCTACGTTCGCTCCCGCGTGGAACTTAGTACCACGTTGACGAACCAGGATGTTGCCTGCTAATACAGACTCACCACCGAAGCGCTTAACACCGAGACGTTTACTCTCTGAGTCGCGACCGTTTTTAGTAGAACCACCAGCCTTTTTATGTGCCATGTCGTTACTCCTTAATTAGCTGTTGATACCAGTGATTTTCACTTCCGTGAACCACTGACGATGGCCTTGTTGACGACGAGAGTGCTTACGACGACGGAACTTAACGATTTTAATTTTATCGCCACGACCGTGATCAATCACTTCCGCTTTCACTTTACCACCGGATACGAACGGAGCACCGATGTTTACATCGTTGCCGTCAGAAACCATCAAAACCTGGTCGAATTCAACTACATCACCGGTAGCTGCTTCCAGTTTTTCCAGGCGGACGATTTGGCCTTCAGACACACGGTGCTGCTTACCGCCACTTTGGAATACTGCGTACATATTATTCTCCACAACCCTATTGGGCATCCAAATTCAAATCAGGGCGCGAATTGTACGTAATCCCGCCAGCGATCGCAACCCTTTATTTGAACTTAAAGGCTACGCCATCTGCCGCGCTTTGAGTTTCCGCGCCGCTTTAAATAGTGTACCATCCCTTTTCCGTTAAATTTTGTAAATAAACAGATATCTATGATGGATATGCAGTCCATTAACGCATTAGCCAAAGACGATATGCTTGGCGTAAATGCTTTAATAGGTGAACAACTTCAATCGGATGTTGCCTTAATTAACCAGTTAGGCCTCTATATTGTCAACAGTGGTGGTAAACGCTTACGCCCACTGCTTGCCATATTAGCTTGCCGAGCCCTGGGTTATGAAGGTAACAACCACCGCAAACTAGCGACAATTATCGAGTTTATTCATACCGCGACCCTGCTGCACGACGATGTCGTCGATGAGTCGGAGCTTCGCCGTGGACGGAAAACCGCTAATGCGGTGTTCGGTAATGAAGCCAGCGTGCTGGTGGGTGACTTCCTTTATACCCGCGCTTTTCAGTTAATGGTCGATTTAGACTCTCTGCGGATTCTGCGGATTTTAGCGGATGCCACCAACGTTATTTCTGAAGGCGAAGTACTGCAGTTAATGAACTGTAACGACCCGGATACTTCAGAAGCCAGCTACTTCAATGTCATTTACGGAAAAACCGCTAAGCTGTTTGAAGCCGCAACTGAGCTGGCCGGCGTATTAACGGCACAAGACGAAAAAGTAACGCAGCAACTGGCTGATTACGGTCGTTACTTGGGTACGGCATTTCAGTTGGTGGACGACTTGCTGGATTACACCGCCGACAGCGAATCTATGGGCAAAAATGCCGGTGATGACTTAGCGGAAGGTAAGCCCACACTGCCGTTGTTGTACGCCATGTGGCACGGCAACGAAGTAGAGCAAAAGCTGATTCGCGAAGCCATTGAGCAAGGTGACGGACGTGAGCACTTACAAACCGTGCTAACCGCCATGGAGCGTACCGGAGCTTTGCAATACACCCGTGACAAAGCCTTAGAAGCCGCCGAACAAGCGCGCCAGTCCTTAAGCGAACTCCCGGATTCCGACTACAAACAAGCCCTGCTCACCCTAACCCATCTGGCAGTCGACCGAGTGGCTTAAGAAATGCCTTGGGGGCAGGCTGCTGGCTTGCTTCGCTTGAGCATTGAAGGTTTCTATGGCGGAGACGCTACGAGCTCATCCATGAGGGCTTGACGAAGGCCATCCATGGCCTTCGACACTCCGCCATAGAAACCTTCAACACTCGTAACGCTCGCAATCCAACAGCCTACCCCTTTAGCCATCTTCTAGCCTGATAATTAAAAAGCTAACACCGTGTATCAATTAGAAAATTTGAGTGTACGTCTATCTGGAAAAATATTGAGGTTGGTCAGTATTGGCGAAAAGTCATTGCGGGATTATCTGGAGAAAGTGTGCAGCGCCAAGGATGGCGCTGCACAAGCCTTACAGGGACGTACTTGCAGGCGTCTTTCGAAAGATAACCTGCAATGGCCAGCCAATGCTGGCCTGCCCCAATATTTTCAGAAGCGGATTGCTGAAAGCTTAGCTGGCGAAGTCGATGCCTTTTTGGATGTCGCCTTTCAGGCCGTCGAGCATTTCGTCCATGCATTTTTGTTCGAAGGCACTTAGCTTGCCGTAAGACAGAATTTCTTCGGCACCATTTTTGCCTAAGCGTACTGGCTGTGCGAAGAACTTAGCATTATCGCCTGGCCCTTCTACGTAAGTGCACTCAATAGTATCCTGACCTTGCAGGCCTTTCAGCAATGACAATGCAAAGCGTGCTGCTGCCTGACCCATAGAAAGGGTTGCTGAACCGCCGCCGGCTTTTGCTTCAACGACTTCAGTACCTGCGTTCTGAATACGGTGAGTTAAGTCTTTGATTTCTTGCTCAGTAAACTCAACACCTTCAACCTGAGACAGCAATGGCAGAATGGTTGTGCCGCTGTGGCCACCAATAACTGGCACGTTTACGTTTTCAGGGTTCAGACCACGTAGCTCGCCAACGAATGCTTCTGAGCGGATAACGTCAAGTGTGGTGACACCGAACAGTTTACGCTTGTCGTAGCAGCCTGCTTTTTTCAGGACTTCAGCAGCAATTGGTACTGTGGTATTTACCGGGTTAGTGATGATACCAACACAAGCGTCAGGGCAGTTGTCTGCTACGCCTTGTACTAAGTTTTTAACAATGCCTGCGTTCATGTTGAACAGGTCAGAGCGATCCATACCTGGCTTACGCGGTACGCCGGCAGGAATTAATACGATGTCGCTGCCAACTAATGCTGACGCAAGATCATCTTTACCGAAGCCTGTTACTTTCACGTCGGTAGGGATGTGACTTAAGTCAACCGCTACACCTGGAACTACTGGCGCAACGTCATACAGCGATAATTCTGAACCTGCTGGTAACTGGGTTTTCAGAAGTAATGACAATGCCTGGCCGATACCACCGGCCGCACCTAATACGGCTACTTTCATCTCAGACTCCGTTTTTGTTAGTCAATTTTAACTGCATAAAAATGCAGAATTTGGCGCAAAACTGTACTCCAATATCACTAAAAATACAACTTTGCACGGTGCGTATTCAGCACTCGAATAGCGCATCTATATGCAGTACACTGGGAATTATTATAGCATGTAACCAGTATAGGAATTGAACTCTCTCATGGTGCAAGACACGTTACTCGACGCTTTTAAAACCCTTCTTCGCGAAGAGCGTTATGGCTCGCAGGGAGAAATTGTTAACGCCTTAAAAGCCGAGGGCTTTGACAACATTAGCCAGTCTAAAGTCTCGCGCATGTTGAGTAAACAAGGCGCGGTTCGTACCCGCAATGCAAAACAGGAAATGGTCTACTGCTTACCGCCCGATTTAGCGGTACCGTCCACTAAGGCACCATTAAGCCAGCTTGTACTGGATATTCAGCACAATGATGTCATGGTCATTATTCGCACCAGTCCGGGGGCGGCTCAGTTAATTGCCCGCTTGCTTGATTCGGTGGGTAAAAAAGAAGGTGTGCTTGGTACGATAGCCGGCGACGACACTATTTTTATCGCGCCGCTCAAGGTTGCTGATATCGACTTTACTCTGAAAAAGGTCCGGGAGTTATTCGCCAGTCAGGCGGTATTACCTTCTTCCTGATCCGCCACTTCTTTGTTGGCTTCCATAAAACGCATTGAAGGAACAAAAAAGCCGCAGTTAGATACCGCTTGCGAATAATCCAGTAACGGGTCATAGGCGCCTTGTTCGTCAGCGTAATATCGATTTTTAAGCCACTGCACCACCATTTTCGGTGTGTGACTAAAATACATAGCCAGCAACCCCTGTTCTCGCAGGTCGCCCCAGGGCATATTCTGCCGCAGTAAAGGGATGGGCTGTTCACTACTGTCAATTAAACGGCTTTTTGCAGCGTGTGTAATGCCTTCAATTTTGGCTTCTGATAAACGTTCGCCGGAGACTTTTTCACGCCCCATGAGTTGCTCTTGTTTTTCCGGGCCCAGGTAGTCCCAGCGACGTAAGTCGTGACGAAACTTTTGTACGAATAAGTAACTGCCATCAACAAAGTCGGCGTCGTCTTTTTCTTCTACTAATGCCACCTTACGTTTGCGCATACCCCGGGGGTTGTCAGGAGCATCGATAAAGCCGGTCAAGTCACGCCCGTCGAGATAACGGAAGGAGCGAATTTGTTCGACCACTTCAATGTCATAGCCAAACCATTCAGTTAGTGTGCGTCCTGCCAGGTAATTGGCGTCGAAGCGGTCACAACGAATGTGGATAATGAGATCATAAGGGTGTCGTGGTGCTTCCCGATCGCCGTCAGAAAGTTCAGGAAAGGCCTGCAGGTGAAGTGGCTTCTTGTGTGGGTAGAGAATGTCCCAGTAATCAGCACCTATGCCTACAAAGCCTGTTAACATGGCCTCTGAGAAGCGGGCGTCAAGATCGCGTAAAATTGCTGGAAAGCGTGCCAGTTTACGGCGTAGACTTTCAACGTCGTCGCTCATGACATGACAAAACAACGTCAGACCATGCAGATTAGGTTCCGCGTAGACTCCTGACTGAGCTTTATCCACCCTATTCTCCCGTTTAACTTTTATTTTTGTGTGTTCGTTCTATTCGCTTTTACATTAAATAGCGCACGAGGCATTATAGAATGCCTGTATTCGTTATGACACCGCAAGGAAAAATCATGCGTAATCTGATACTTATTTTTGGTTTACTTGGGCTGACTGCCTGCGCAAGCACGGCAAGCAATCAAACTCAGCGTAGCAGTGCTCAACAACAGACTCCGGCTGCTGAGTTCCATCAGTTGGCTGACACTATCTGGGAAGAGCTGAAAGCGTCCAGCGATACCGAGCTGACCGATATGTCACCGGAAGCCTTAGAGCAACGTTACCAACAACGCTCTGAATGGCTTGAACAGCTGAATGCCGTTAACCTTAACGAGCTAAGCCGGGATGACCAGATAAACCATGCAATGATTCACTACACCTTAAAAAACAAGGTCGATGAATACCGCTTTAATGCGCACTATATGCCATTAACCGCAGAAGGTAGTTTTCACAGCTCTTTAGCTTTTATGCCGTCATACACGTCATTTTCATCGGCGGAAGACTACCAGAGTTACATAGCAAAACTGCGCTCAATTCCTCGTTACATGGAGCAGCAGACTCACTGGTTGCGTAAGGCGATTGAAGAAGGCTATACCCAGCCTGCAGCCGCTATGGCCGGTTTTGAAGAAAGCATACTCGCTTACATTGTGCAGGATGCTAAAGACAGCGTTTACTTTTCACCTTTTGCGCAACAGCCGGGCTTTATTAATAACCAGCAATGGGAACAGCTTAAAGGCGATGCATTAACCGCTATTGATGATCAAGTAATGCCAGCTTACGACGACTACTTTACCTTTATGGTTACTGAGTATTTGCCAAATGCTCGTGAAAGCATTGGTGCCAGCGAGCTACCCAATGGAGACGACTTTTATCAGAACCGTATTAAGCATTACACCACGCTGGATATGACTGCTGACGAAATTCATAAAATTGGTCTGCAGGAAGTTGCGCGCATTCGCGGCGAAATGTTGGAAGCCATTGAAGCAACCGGTTTTGACGGTGATTTTGACGAGTTTGTTGAGTTTTTACGTACCGACGACCAGTTCTATCCCGAAACAGCAGAAGAGTTACTGCAATACGCAGCCTGGATAGCGAAGAAAATGGACGGTGAACTGCCTAAGCTTTTCAAAACCCTGCCGCGTAAACCTTATGGGATAGCTCCGGTTCCGGCTGAAATAGCGCCGAAATACACAACCGGTCGTTACTCTGGAACCAACCGCGACGACCGCGCTGGTTTTTATTGGGTAAATACATACGCACTAGACCGTCGTCCTCTCTACCAAATGGAAGCGCTGACACTGCACGAAGCGGTACCGGGTCATCACTTACAAAACGCCATTGCGGGTGAGTTAGAAGACTTACCGGAATACCGTCAACAGACCTACATTTCAGCTTTCGGTGAAGGCTGGGGTCTGTATTCTGAGTACCTGGGTTTAGAAGCGGGCTTTTATGAAGACCCTTACAGTAACTTTGGTCGTTTAAGCTATGAAATGTGGCGTGCGGCACGCTTAGTGGTAGACACAGGTATGCATGCCAAAGGCTGGAGCCGTGAACGTGCAATGGACTTTATGGCCAACAATACTGCGTTGTCACTGCATAACGTGAAAACCGAAATTGACCGTTACATTACCTGGCCGGCACAAGCGCTTTCGTACAAGCTGGGCGAGCTGACTATTAAGCGTTTACGCAGCGAAGCAGAACTGCAATTGGGTGATAAGTTCGACATTCGTGAATTCCACGATGCAGTACTGGAAAACGGCAGCGTGCCACTGAAAGTACTCGAGCAACACATCAACGACTGGATAGCCGAGCAGAAATAACGGCATCGAACCATGAGTGCTGAGGTTACAAGGGCTTTCCGGAGGACGCCCGCAAGTACTTCCCTGTAGGGCTTGAGCAGCGCCATCCATGGCGCTGCACACCTCCTGAAAGCCCTTATAACCATCGGTGCACTCATTATTCACTGCCTAAACCAGCCTACTTTTAAGGCTCAAACTTCTTTGTTCCAACCTCACGCCCTAATCTTTCTTTTGCTTCACTAACAGACAGCAAGTTCTGGTTTCGGATATCCCGCTCAGCTAGGTTCATTAGATTAAGTGTGGCGATAGCTTCTTCGACATTTAGTGATGGTGTGTTTTGCTTAATGTGACTGATAGTTTTTATCTGCATAATTAGCTCCTGCCTGAACAACTTAAGTATAGTCCATTAAGAAACGACCCGAAAATTAGGCACAAAAAAACCGCCGAAGCGGTTTTAGGTAAACTTATTTGGGAATGGAAACAACATTATGACCGGTAACAGGAAGTGTCTGGCGCCATGGATGGCGCCAGCCAAGCCTTACAAGGTCGTACTTGCAGGCGTCTTCCTGTTACCGGTCATTATGTTCCCATTCCCCATCATTAAGCCACGTTGATGGTTGGGATGATGTTTTCCTTGGCCGCTTTTTCTGCGTCGCGGAAGGCATCCATCTGATCGAAGTTCAGATATTTGTAAACTTCGCCAGCCATCGAATTGATGTCCTGTGCGTACTCCAGGTATTCTTCCGGAGTTGGCAGGCGACCAACGATTGCCCCTACCGCTGCCAATTCTGCAGAGGTCAGGTAAACGTTTGCGCCATCACCCAGGCGGTTCGGGAAGTTACGGGTTGAGGTAGACAATACCGTTGCGCCCGGCTCTACCCGTGCCTGGTTACCCATACACAATGAACAGCCCGGCATTTCAGTACGAACACCATTGCGCTCATAAATGTCGTAATAACCTTCGGCTTCCAGCTGAGTTTTATCCATTTTCGTTGGTGGTGCAATCCACAAACGGGTATTTAATGGGTCAGAGTTCTTCTCTAACAATTTACCTGCTGCACGGAAGTGACCAATGTTGGTCATGCACGAACCAATGAAAACTTCATCGACGTTGTCGCCGGCAACTTCGCTCAGGAACTTCGCGTCGTCCGGGTCGTTCGGGCAACAAACAATTGGCTCTTTAATGTCATTCAGGTCAATTTCGATAACCGTAGAGTAATCGGCGTCTTTGTCGGCACGGGTCAACTCTGGGTTTTCTAACCATTCTTCCATCTTACGGGCACGACGTTCCAGCGTACGCGCGTCGCCGTAGCCTTCGTTGATCATCCAACGCAGCATGGTGATGTTAGAACGCAGGTACTCGGCAACAGACTCTTCTGACAGGTCGATGGTACAACCGGCGGCTGAACGCTCAGCAGAAGCGTCAGACAATTCAAATGCCTGCTCTACGGTTAAGTGATCAAGACCTTCAATTTCTAAGATACGACCCGAGAAGATGTTTTTCTTGCCGCGCTTATCAACGGTCAGGTGACCTTCTTTGATAGCAAACGCAGGAATGGCATGAACCAGGTCACGTAAAGTAATACCCGGCTGCATTTCACCTTTGAAACGCACCAATACTGACTCAGGCATATCCAGTGGCATTACGCCGGTAGCTGCGGCGAACGCAACCAGACCAGAGCCTGCCGGGAATGAAATACCCAGCGGGAAACGGGTGTGCGAGTCACCACCGGTACCAACGGTATCCGGCAACAACATACGGTTCAGCCAGCTGTGGATGATACCGTCGCCCGGACGCAAGCTTACGCCGCCACGGTTCATAATAAAGTCAGGCAAGGTGTGCTGAGTTTCAACGTCAACCGGCTTAGGATAAGCAGCGGTGTGACAGAACGACTGCATAACTAAGTCAGAGTTAAAACCAAGGCAGGCTAGATCTTTTAACTCGTCACGGGTCATAGGACCGGTAGTGTCTTGAGAGCCAACGGTGGTCATTTTAGGTTCGCAATAAGCCCCCGGACGAACACCTTCCATGCCACAGGCTTTACCAACCAGCTTCTGCGCCAGCGAGAAACCTTTGCCGCTGTCGGCTGGTTGTTCTGGCTTACGGAATAAGTCAGAAGGACCCATGCCCAGAGATTCACGTGCTTTTTCTGTCAGGCCACGACCAATGATCAGGTTAATACGGCCACCGGCACGCACTTCATCTAAAATAACGCGAGAAGCATAGTCGTACTCGGCAATAACTTCGCCGGCGTCGTTCTCGATTTTGCCTTCGTATGGGTAGATAGTGATGACATCACCCATGTTCATTTTTTCGACGTCAGCTTCAAAAACCAACGCGCCTGCGTCTTTCATGGTGTTGAAGAAAATAGGCGCGACTTTAGAGCCAATGCAGATACCGCCGGCACGTTTGTTCGGTGTGCCAGGCATGTCTTCGCCGATGTTCCACAATACTGAGTTAGTTGCTGACTTACGTGAAGAACCGGTACCCACTACATCGCCAACGAAGGCAACCGGGTGACCTTTTTCTTTTAATTCTTCAATTTGCTTGCCTGCATCAGTAATGCCTTCGCGTGGCATTTTGTACATGGCTTTTGCGTGCAGTGGAATGTCCGGACGTGACCAGGCGTCTGGTGCCGGTGACAAGTCATCGGTGTTGGTTTCGCCAGTGACTTTGAATACGGTAGCTTTAATTGACTTAGCCAGTTCGTCGCTGCCAGTGAACCATTCAGCATTGGCCCAGGATTCGACCACTTCTTTCGCCAGCGCATTACCAGCTTTCATTTTCTCTTCCACGTCGTGGAAGGCGTCGAACATTAAGATGGTTTCTTTCAGTTCTTTAGCGGCCAGTTCAGCCAGCTGAGAATCGTCCAGCAATTCCACCAAAGTGACGATATTGTAACCGCCGTGCATATTGCCCAGCAGTTTCACGGCGTATTCTTTGCTCACAACCGGGCTTTCAATTTCGCCTTTAACAACGGCGCTTAAAAAGCCTGCTTTAACATAGGCAGCTTCATCCACACCCGGCGGTACACGCTCGGCCAGCAGCTCAACCAGGAAGTCTTCCTCGCCCGCTGGGGGATTCTTCAGTAATTCCACTAAATCGGCGACTTGTTCGGCGTTTAATGGCTTCGGAGGGATGCCTTCTGCGGCGCGCTCTTCCACGTGCTGACGATATTCTTTAAGCACTGATATTACCTCTCATTTGCTTGCATGAATTCTAGACGGTTCACTAGTGCGGCGCATTATACGGATTTTGCTGTTAAATTCCCATGACGCAGGGCTATAAATCAGATAATTCAGGGTATAAATGGGATGAATGCGCCCGGGTTACGGGCGCGGTACTCTTTGGACTATGGCGTACATAACCGGAACAACAAACAGGGTTAGTACGGTAGCAAAACCCAACCCAAACATAATGACCGTTGCCATGCTGGCAAAGAAGTCATCAAACAGCAGCGGTATCATGCCTAAAATGGTGGTTGCTGCAGCCATTCCAACCGGACGAACACGACTGACAGCAGCATCACTTAAGGCTTGAACCGCCTCTTTACCTGCGTCCAGCTCTGTATTGACCTGCTCCAGCAACACTACGCCGTTTTTAATCAGCATGCCGGACAAACTCAGAAAACCGAGTAATGCCATAAAACCAAAAGGTTTATCCAGCAACAGTAAACCGACTGTTACGCCGATAATAGACAGTGGCACTGTCGTCCATAGCACGGCGGCCTGACGGATGCTGTTAAATAACAGCACGGTAATGATAAACATAACCAAGAAGCCCATTGGCAGTGCGCCAAACAGTGCTTTTTCGGCCTTACCCGAAGCTTCGTGTTCTCCGCCCCAGGTAAGCTCATAGCCCA
>Ga0208138_100488_pt1 | contig 16445 bp, 12 predicted proteins | sample AntRauMetaRauer3_FD_184786 | JGI IMG/M metagenome (GOLD analysis project Ga0208138, IMG submission 184786) | Saline lake microbial communities from Rauer Lake, Antarctica, in enrichment culture - Antartic Rauer Lake 3 Metagenome Rauer3 (SPAdes)... ...
CGACGAACGCGCGCTCCGTCAGCTCATGCGCGTCCAGGTGCCCAACGACGTTAGCATCGAGATCGTTCTCGAAGACTAAGCGCTAGGGCGTCCGTTCACACGTTCTCTTCGTTTTCTTTCGCGCTCACTAGCGCTGTCGCCGTCGTTCGTCGTTCGACTCGGGTACGGTCTGACACGTCCGTAGCGAGATCACTGCACCTCGAGCAACCCCGCACGTCCGGCAACGAGCCCGCAAAACGCGCCGGTCGCGTGGGCGATCAGCGCAACGCCCGGCGCCGCCGTCGTCGCGGTGAGGACGAGGGCGGCGAGTCCGAACAGCGCGAACTGCGCCCGGGTAGAGAGCCGCAGTCGGTCGAACAGCGTCGCGCTCACGACGTTGCCTGCGAGGAGGTAGCCACCGAGCGCGAAGACGGCGCCGCTCAGACCCAACACGGCGGCCGGGGGGCCGAGCAGTCCGCCGAGGGTCACCTGCGTGATTCCGGCGAGCGCACCCGTTCCGATCACGAACGCGTGGAATCGGAGACGGGTGGTCCGGCGCTCGACGAGCGGGCCGACGAGAAGCAGCGCGAGCGCGTTCGCCAGCAAGTGGCCGATTGACCCGTGTGCGTACACACTAGTGACGACGGTCCACGGTGCGACGGAGAGCGGCGTCGACAGCGCGAAGATCGCCGCGAGGTCGACGAGACGCAGCGCCCCCTGCGCGATCCCGACAAGCGACGCGATCGCGAGGGTTTCGAGGGTGGCGCGCATGGGCAGACTGTTCACGCCGGACCGACTTAAGCGCGGTCGCGCCGGTCGGATCTCAGATTACGTCGTCGGGAGCGTGAGCCGCTGCCATCCGTTTGGCTTCGACCGCGTACCGCTCTCGATCGGCCGGATCGTTGACGGCTCCGACGCTCGCCGGGTCGGTGTCGACCGCGGCGGTGGTGTCCCGAACGTCGGAGAAGGAGGTGAGCGCGCGCTCCTTCCGGAAGTAGCGCTCGCCGTCTGTCGTGGCGTAGGTGAGGATCACCATGTTCTGCTCGTCGTCGGAGTAGGTGCGCTCGACGAGCCACATTCGGACGGGGTCGGCGTCGGTCTCGGCATCGGTCATGTGCTGTATTTCGAATGCTACGCACAAACGACTTCCGGCGGTGTCGGGCGGTGGCAGATCGAAGTCCCAATCGATGCCAGTCCGAGTCTCTCGCTTGAAGTGACGGGGGACCGTCAGCGTTAAGTGTTTTAGGCTGGCCTAAATCAATGTGTACACGCTGAACGCCACCTCGAACGCCGTCGAACGGCGATGGGCCGATGACTGACGGTCGTGTTCGGGGCCGGATTCGAAGCCGTCTCTCGCGGGAGCGGCTCACGGTCGTCGGGACGCTCGCCGTTCTCGCGGTCGGCGTCGCCGTCGTGGTCCGAACCCTCGACGCCGACGCGGTCGTCACGGCTGCGGTCGCGGCGGACCCCGCTCTTCTCGGCGCGGCCCTCGTCGTCTACGTCCTCTCGTGGCCGGTCAGGGGACGGCGATACGGCGACGTGCTCGCGGCCATGGGTCGTCGCTGCCGGACCGGGTTCCTCACCGCGGCGGTGTTCGCGAGCCAGACCGCGAACCTGATCGTTCCCGCACGGGCCGGCGACGGGGTCCGCGCGTACCTGCTCAAGGACCGGCGCGACGTGTCGTACCCGACCGGCGTCGCCTCGCTCGCGGTCGAGCGCGCGTTCGACCTCGTGGCGATCGGCGTCCTCGGAGGTGTCGCGCTCGCGTTCCTGCTTCTGACCGGTCGGTCGCCCGGATCGGGTGAGGCGGTCGGCGCCGTCGCGCCGTCACCCGCACTCGTGGCGGCGGCCGGTATCGCCGCCGTCGCCGCGACCGTCTCGGTCGCGACCGTCGCGATCGCTCGGAGCGACCGGCGGTTCGGCCCCGCGCTCCGTGCTCGGGTCACGCGTCCGCGCCTCTCGCGGGCCGTCGACGCCGCGCTCCGGTTCGGCTCGTCGGTTCGGGTCGTCGCCGCCGACCCCCGACGCCTCGGTGCCGTGTTCCTCTGGAGCGCCGTCATCTGGACGCTCGACGTTCTTACGGCCGTTCTCGTACTCGCGGCGCTCACGGGCGGAATCGAAGTGTTCGCCCCGACGCCGACCCTGCTCGTCGTCGGGACGCTCGCGGTCAGCGTCGGCAACCTCGCGAAGGTGCTCCCGCTCTCGCAGGGCGGGATCGGCCTGTACGAGGCGGCGTTCACCGGGCTCGTCGTGAGCGCGACGGGGCTGCCAGTCGAGACGGCGCTCGCTGCGGCGATCCTCGATCACGCGCTGAAAAACGCGGTCACGCTCGCGGGCGGTGGGGTCGCCGCGCTCGCGCTTGGACTCTCACCGGCGGCCGGCCCCGCAAGCGACGGCGAGCCGACTCCCTCGGCGAAGGCCGATGGGGGGAGGGTCGTCGCCGACCCCGGACCGGACGGCGTCTCCGGTGACGGGGCAGCGAACGGTGCCGGAGGGGGGGAGTCGTCGGATCCCGGACCGTCAGATTTTTAGGCCAGCCTAAAAACTTCGGAGTATGGAGGAACGCCGTCCAGACGCCGCCAGCGGGGACATCTGCGTGATCGTCCCCACGATCCGTGAGTACGAATGTCTCCGAGAGTACGTCGCGAACGCCCGGGAGCACGGGTTCGACGTCTCTCGGCTCCACTTCGTGCTCGTCACCGAGGACTTCTGTGACGTCGACGAGATGTGGTCCATGCTCGACGACCTCGACGTTTCGGGCGAGGTCTTCGACGGCAGCCGCCGCGAGGAGTGGTACGAGGCCAACGGGATCGCGGAGTACGGGTATGTCGTCCCGGCCGCGAGCCACGCCGAGACGAGCTTCGGGCTGCTGTACATGTGGGCCGACGAGTCGTTCGAGTACGGCCTCTTCATCGACGACGACACGCTCCCCCACGACGACGAGGACTACTTCGGTCGCCACATGGAGAACCTCGCCTTCGAGGGCGATATCGAGCGCGTTAGCTCCGACAAGCAGTGGGTGAACGTCCTCTATCAGAACGCCGACGAACACGGGCTCTACCCGCGGGGTTACCCGTACTCGGCGATGAACGAGACTGTCGAGACGGGCACCGCCGAGATCGAGTCCGGTGAGGTCGTCGCTTCGCAGGGGCTGTGGACGAACGTTCCGGACCTCGACGCGGTCCGGATCCTGATGGACGGCGATCTGGAGGGACAGGCGCAGACGCGGACGACCGCCGACGACTTCGGGAGCGACTTCGTCGCCGCCCGCGACAACTACCTCACCGTCTGCTCGATGAACCTCGCGTTCCGGCGCGAGGTGATCCCGGCGTTCTACCAGCTCCCGATGGACGACAACGAGTGGGAGGTCGGGCGGTTCGACGACATCTGGTCGGGCGTGTTCCTGAAGCGCGCCTGCGACGTGCTCGGCAAGCGGATCTACAACGGCGGCCCGCTGTGTGAACACAACAAGGCCGCCCGATCGACGTTCGACGACCTCCACAACGAGGTCGCCGGGCTGGAGCTCAACGAGCATCTCTGGGAGCTCATTCATGATGCCGGCGCCGACGCCGACGACTACGCCGCCGTCTACGCCGCGATGGCCGACCGGTTGGCCGACGGCGAGTTCGACGAGTATCGAAACGGGGCGTTCTTCACCCACGTCGGCGAACACATGCGCGACTGGCTCGACTGCCTCGACACGCTCCGCCGAACGTCGGCGGTCGCGGACGACTGAACCGACACGACTAAACGCATTTAGGCAAGCCTAAAACACATGACGAACCACGACCTGACAGACGTGAACCGAAGGCGGTTCCTCGCGAGCGCCGGCGCGGTCGGCGTCGCCGGGCTCGCGGGCTGTACGGACAGTGAGGCCGACGACGGCGCGGAGTCGTCGATCGGACAGATCGGCTCCGGCCGTGAGGGGCGCGGCCTCCCGGGCGGCACCCCCATGGCCGACATGCCCGAGCTATCGGGCGAGCTCACGGTGTACTCCGGGCGCAACGAGTTCCTCGTCGGACCTCTCGTCGAATACATCGACGACCAGTATCCCGACCTCGACCTGACCGTTCGGTACGCCAGCTCCACCGACCACGTGAACGCGATCCTCAACGAGGGCGAGGGGTCGCCGGCCGACGTGTTCTACTCGGTCAACGCGGGCTCACTGGGCGCGCTCGCCAGCGAGGGCCGTACCCAAGCGCTCTCCTCGGAAATCACCGACATGGTCCGGTCGGAGTTCCGCACCGATCAGTGGATCGGCACGTCGGGACGCGCCCGTGCCGTCCCGTACAACACCGGGGAGTTCTCCGCGGACGAGCTCCCGGACGATGTCATGGCGTATCCGGAGGAGTTCGCCGGGAGCCTCGGCTGGGCGCCCTCCTACGGCTCCTGTCAGGCCTTCGTCACCGCGATGCGACTCATCGAGGGCGACGAGGCAACGCTGGAGTGGCTGGAGTCGGTCGTGGAGTCCGGAATCAGCAGCTACCCGGACGAGTTCGCCACCTGTCAGGCGATCGCCGACGGAGAGATCGACGCAGCGTTCACGAACCACTACTACATCCAGCGCGTCCTCGACGGCAACCCCGACGCATCGATCGGCACCGCCTTCACCAGCGGCGACGCCGGTGCGGTGTTCAACGTCGCCGGCGCCGCAGTCGTCGACACGGCGAGCGACGCGACCCTCGCCGAGAACTTCGTCCGGCACCTGCTGTCGGCCGAGGCGCAGGACTACTTCGCTCGGACGACGTTCGAGTACCCACTCATTCCCGATGTCGAGCCGATCGGCGACCTGCCGACGATCGACGAGCTCGACGTGCCGGACGTCGACCTGACGGAGCTGTCCGACCTCGAACCGACGATCGACCTCATGCGCGAGGCCGGCGTCGAGGTGTAGGCCCCGTCGACTTCCGTGTCGTCCCCCTCAGTCCTCCGCCGTCCCCGCCGGCTCGCGCGCCGACTCGCGAGCCGCGGCCGCGCCCGTCTCGCCCGCGCGGACCGTCTCACGCTGGCGGCCGCCCTCGTTGCTATCGCGACCGGCGTCCTCACCTTCGGTATCGCCGCGACGGTGTTCCAGTACCACTCCGTCAACCACGACGAGGGGGTGTACCTCATGCAGGCCGCGCTGCTGCTCTCCGGCCAACTCGAGATCCACGCCGGCGCGCTGGCCGACGCCGTCCATCCGTGGTTCTTTATCGAGGACGGCGGGCGGCTCTACCCGAAGTACAACCCCGTTCCCGCCGCGATGTACGCCGTCTCGATGTGGCTGTTTGACGAGCCGCGGGTGACGCTCGCGGTGATCGCCGCCGGCAACGCGGCGCTCGTGTACCTGCTCGGTTCGACCGTGTTCGACCGGCGGGTCGGCCTCGCGGCCGCCGTCTGCTTCGCCGCCTCGCCGCTGGCGCTCGTCACCTCCTCGGTGTTTCTCCCCTATGCGCCCACGACGTTCCTGAACCTGCTGTTCGCGGTCGCGTACCTCCGGAGCGTCCGCGATCGGTCGCTCGCGCTCGCCGGGCTCGCGGGCGTCGCGATCGGGCTCGCCTTCTTCGCCCGGCCGTTCACGGCGGTGCTGTTCGCGGCGCCGTTCATCCTCTACGCGGTGGTTCGGGTCGTGTCGTCGGTTCGTGAGGCGGGGATGTCGCCGTTTCCCCTCCCCGGACCGGTCCGTCGCCAGGGGATCACGGCGCTGTTCGGTACCCTCTTCGTCGGCGTCACACTCGCGTACAACTTCCGAATGACCGGCTCCCCCCTGACCTTCCCGTACGAGGCGTTCGCGCCGATGGACGGTCCTGGGTTCGGGGAGCGCCGAATCCTCGGACACAGCGAGGAGTACACGCCGGCGCTCGCGCTCCGCTCGAACGGCTACGCGCTGTGGTATCTCGCAACGCGCTGGGCCGTCGCCGGACCGCTCGGCACGCTGCTCGCGCTCGCGGGCGGTGGACTGGCCGCACGGCGGTGGCTGTCCGGGCGGCCGGTGTTCGGAGACGATGACGACCGTATCGCCGCCGACCGGCGCTTCGAGCGAACTGCGGGACTCCTGATCGCTGGCGTCGCCGTCTCCGTCGCCGTCGGGAACCTGTTCTTCTGGGGGTCGAACAACCTCCTCGCGACGTTCTCGGACCCGACCGACGGACTGGTCGCCGGCTTCGGGCCGTTCTATCACTTCGACCTCCTCGTCCCGTTGTCGGTCTTCGGCGGCGTCGCCGTCGTCGCCGGCGGTCAGGGGCTCTCTCGGCTCCGCGCGCGGCTCGCCTCCCGGAACACGCCGGAAACGGCGCAGGCGGTCGTCGTCGCGGTCGCGGCGCTCGCGATCCTCGGCGGAGCGCTCGGTGCGGCGGCTGCGGTCGAGGCGCCGCTCGATCGGCACGCGGCACACGCCGACAAGTACGAGGCGGCCTACGAGCCGATCGAGTCGGCGTCGTTCGACGACGACCTCGTGTTCGTCCCCACCCCGTACGGCGAGTGGCTCAGCCACCCGTTCCAGCCGCTCCGGAACGACCCCGGACTGGACGGGGAGGTCGTGTACGCGCTCGACCGCGACCCGGCCGATGACTTCGCGGTGATCGACGCGTACCCCGACCGCGAGCTTCGTCGCTACGCGTATCGGGGCGAGTGGACGCCGAACCCGAACCGCCACGTCGCACCGAAGCTCGAATCGCTCGACGTTCGCGAGGGGGCCCGGATCGACGCGGCGACGACCGTCGGCGTCCCCGACCGCGTTCAGCGCGCGGTCGTTCGACTGGAGACCGCCCGCGGCGAGGGTCACGCCGAGCACGACGTGAGCGACCCCGGCGACTCGCTCTCGGTCGACTGGTCGGTCGGGTCCGACGGGGCGCGGCTGGCCGGTGCGCCGAACGCGACCGTTCCGATCGACTCCGCGGGCGACGAGGTCATCGTGACGGTGACGCTCGTCGACCCCGCGGGCTCGACGTTCACCTACCGGCAGGAGGCGACGGTTCGGACCGATGGCGACGGCGTCGAGGCCGTCTGGCCGCCGGAGCGCTCGGTGTGCCGGCTCGTGACGGAGTGTGGCACGGGAGGGACGTACCTCCCGGAGAACCCGGACGCCCACGCGGAGTGGGTCGTCTTCGAGACGGACGCTGACGGTGTCGGAGATCGGTGACGCGCTGGCGATCGTTTATAAATGGCTGATAGCGGATCGACGGCGAACACCTCCGCGCTCCTCGCGGCAGGGCGAGAGCTTCGCTCTCGCTTGCAACCGACGCGATGCGCCGCTGACAGCGAGGCGTTTCGCGCTTCCGGCAGCCGGCGTCACCACCGCCGACGACTGCCCCGTTGAGTCCCACCCCAACCGCATCGCAACCGCAGCCTCACGCCTCCCCAGCCTCGTCGCTCACTCCGTTCGCGACTCCCTCGCGCGTGCGGCTCGCGGGCCGATGGCCCGCTCGCCGGCACGCGCCACCGCCTCGTTTATTTATAAACGGTCGACGCCGGCAGTTCGCGTTCCTGTGAACAGTTCTTCTCGGCTGTTAGGGACGCTCAGGGTTCAGAGCCGCCGCAGCTGCTCTTCCAGACACACCGTCACGATCGATTTCGCGATGGCGACACCGCCCTCGATCGGGTCGAGCTTCGTCTCACCCAGCCGCTCGGCGTAGTCGATCGGCTTCTCGCGCACGTCGTGGCCGCGCATCAGGGGACGGATCAGCAGCTCGGCGGAGAGCCCGGTGTTCTCGGTCCATCCGATGTCCTGCACGACCTCGCGTCGGTACGCGCGCATCCCGGTGGTGGTGTCGTGAACGCGCTCGCCCATGAGGAGGGACGCGAGCGCCGCGAACGCGTGGTTGCCGAGGCGGTTGAACGCGGGCATCGCGTCGGCGCCGTGATAGAGGCGGTCGCCGCTGACCACGTCGGCGCCGTCGTTGATCGCTTCGAGGAACTCCGGGAGCTGCTCCATCGGGTAGGTGTCGTCGCAGTCGGTCGTGACGACGACCGGGCGATCGGGCGCTAAGATCGCCTCGCGGACGGCGACGCCGTACCCCTGCGGCTCCTGTTCGATGACGCGCGCGCCGTGTTCTCGGGCGATCTCCGGTGTCCGGTCCGAGGAGCCGTCGACGCAGACGACCTCGGCGCGCCCGCCGGTGACCTCGTCGATGTCGGAGAGGACGGTTCCGATCGCCTCCTCCTCGTTGTACGTCCCCATCACGACGCTGACGTCGTCGAAGGTGTAGTGGTCGCTCTCCCCGTCGGTCGCGTCGACCGCTTCCTCGTGGGCGTCGTCGACCTCCTCGGCCGACCCGTTCGCGCTGAGTGATCCGCTCATTACCTCGTACGGGTCGCCCCACCCACTTGAGTTTTTAGGTTTACCTAAAACAGATGTCAGAGCCGGCGCTCGACGTCGTCGGCGACGCGTAGCGCCAGCGCGGCGATCGTGAGCGTGGGGTTCATCGCGCCGCTGGTGGGGAACACGGAACTGGACGCGATCCAGCAGTTGTCAAGGTCGTGGGTCCGGCAATCGGCGTCGACGACGCCCGCGTCGGGGTCGGCGCTCATCCGAGTGGTTCCCATGTGGTGGTAGGCGGGTCCGGTCGCGTCGGGGCCGGCGACCCACTCGATCTCCGCGCCCAACTCCTCCAGTATCGACCGCTGGATCTCGTTGGCGCGCTCGATGGTTCGGAGCGCGCGGTCGCCGACGCTCCAGTGGATCTCGGGGACGGGGTTGCCGTGGTCGTCGGTGCGGTCGGGGTCGAGCCCGACGTAGCTGTCCGACTGAGGAAGCTGTTCGACGAGCCCGCCCATCGCCACATGGGTGCCGTAGCCGTCGCGGAGCCGCGCTAGGAGGGTATCCCCCCAGTCGTCGCCGGTCAACGCCTCCTCGACCGGCGAGGGACCGGCGTAGTTGAGGAACTCCAGCTTGAACGGGGCAATCTCCTCGTCGGCCTCGTCGTAGAACTGGTCGCAGGCGCTCGTGTAGAAGCCGACGTGGTTCTGTCGGGTCGGCTCGTCGAGGGTGCCGCCGACGCCAGCGAACAGGTGGTCCATGAAGAACCGGCCGACTGCTCCGCTGGAGTTCGCCAGCCCGTCGGGGTATTCCTCCGAGTCGGAGAGCAGCAGGAGCCGCGGCGTCTCAACGCCGCCACAGGCGACGACGAAGGCGTCGGCTTCCTGTCTGTGTTCCTCGCCGTCGGGCGTCGCGTACACCGCGGCGGTGACGCGGTCGGCGTCGTGGTCCAGTCGCTGCACGGGGGCGCGGTCGATGACGGTCGCTCCCGTCTCCTCCGCGCGGTCGACGTGGACCGTCGCGTCGTACTTCGCACCGGCCGGACAGACTGGCTGGCACGTCCCGTAGCCGGCGCACGCGGACCGGCCGTCGTACGTTTCCGAGTTGCGCGCGTTCGGCACCGAGTGCATGTCGATCTCCAGTTCCTCGCACGCCTCCGCGAACAGGGAGTCGCTGTAGGAGGGCTCGAACGCTGGCATCGGATGCGGCTCCTCGCGCGGCGGCGCGTAGGGGTTGTCCGAGGCGCCGGCGACGCCCAGCTCCCGCTCGGCCGCGGCGTAGTACGGCCGGAGGTCGGCGTAGTCGATCGGCCAATCCGGGCCGACGCCCCGCTCGGTCCCGGACGCGAAGTCGTCCTCGTGGAGCCGCATCACCATCCCCTGCCAGTGGAGTGTCGACCCCCCGATACCCTTGACACGGGCGTGGTTCAGCGGATAGAACCACTCGCCGGCGTTGCTGTGCGCGTCGCGCTCCCCGCCAACGTCCCAGACGTCGGGGCGGTCGTAACTCGGCCGGATCGCCCGCTCCTGACGGTCGAGCCGGTCCGCTGGGTCGAACCGGGGGCCGGCGTCGAGCACGACGACCTCGTGGTCGCCGGCCAGTCGGTCGGCAACCAGCGCGCCCGCGGGGCCGGCGCCGACGACGCAGACGTCCGCGTTCGCGACGGGAGTTCGATCGGTGTTTTCCCCGCTCATCAGGGCCCCCGCTGGTAGCTCTCGGTCCCGCCGGGGTGTCCCTGCGGGTTCTCCAGTCCCACAAGCTCGCCGCCGGTCGGCGACGCGTACAGCGCGAGGAGGAGCTCGTTGACGACGTAGTACCGCACCCGCTCTGCGAGCGTCCCGTCCCGGTCCGCCTCCGCGATGTCGGCACCAATCTCTCGGAGGAGCCGATCGCGGTCGCTCTCGGAGAGATCCGGGATCGGTGCGCCGTACCACGAACGGGCGGCATCGTCGAGCTCGCCGACCGCTGTGCGGAGCCCGTCGGCGTGCGTCGACCCGGTGAGACGCCCATCGAGGAAGCGGTTGACGAACGTTTCGACGCCGTCGACTGCACTCGGATAGACGACCGTCGCGACTGCGACCATCGACGCACGGACCGACTCCTCGTCCAGCGTGCCCTCGTCTTCGGACCGATCTCCCTCTCGACGCGCGGCGAGGGCGACGCCGCCGGTCGCGCCGACAGCGGCCAGCGCGGCCGTCGCGTCACGCCGCGTCAGTTGCATAATTATTTTAGGCCCCCCTAAACTATTATATCCGTCGGACCCGCCCGACGACCGAATCGGAACTGCTAACGGTCGGTGCACCCACCATCTGGCAAGCACGCCGCTTCCCGGACCATGAGCTGGACACGCCGGATCCGCGACATCCTGACAGACGGCGACGACCGACTACCGCTGGGGTTGACCCTGTTGTCCGCGGCCATCGCCGGGACGATGGTGTTCCCGCTTGCGTGGCTGGTTATCGAGGCGATCACCGTCGAGCGGTCGCGGGCGATGGAGCTGTTGTTCAGTTCGGGGACCGTCGAGGTGCTGCTCAATAGCCTGCTGTTGATGGCCGGTGTCACCGTTTTCTCGATTCTGCTGGGAGTTCCGCTGGCGTATCTCACCGCCCGAACCGACCTTCCCTTCCGTCGATTCTGGTCTGTCGTCGCCGCGCTCCCGCTTGTCGTACCGAGCTACGTCGGCGCGTTCGCGTTCGTCTCCGCGTTCGGGCCCCGAGGCGAGTTCCACGACGTACTCGCGCCGCTGGGGGTCGACCGGGTCCCGGAAATATACGGGCTCCCGGGCACGATTCTCGTGATAACCTTGTACACGTACCCGTACGTCTACCTAACCACCCGTGCCGCGCTCCTCTCGTTTGACACGACGCTGATCGAGGCGGCCCGGACGCTGAACCACGGTCGGCTCGAGGCGTTCCGCCGGGTGACACTCCCCGTGATCCGCCCGGCGATCGCCGCCGGGTCGCTTCTGGCAGCGCTGTACGCGGTCTCCGATTTCGGGACGCCGTCGATCATGCGACTGCCGGTGTTCACCCGACAGATCTACGTCGAGTACAACGCGTTCGGCCGCGACTACGCCGCCCTGCTCTCCCTCCAACTGCTCGTGGTCGTGCTCGTCGTGCTCGCGCTGGAGTGGCTGGTGCGGTCGAACCGGGACGCCCACGGCGACGACGCGGGAAGTACGAACCGTCTCGTGAATCTCGGGCGGTGGCGCTGGCCCGCGACGCTTTTGCCGGCGTCGGTGTCGGCGGTCGCACTTCTCGTCCCGCTCTGGATCCTCCTGTTGTGGCTCCTCCGTTCCGAGGCCGGCCGGCGCCCCTCCATGGCATTCGAGCCGATCCAGGTGATCAACTCGGTCTCGGTCGCCGCCGCCGCCGCGGTCGTCGCCGCGCTGGCTGCCATCCCCGTCGCGTACTTCGCCGCGACGAACGACTCGCCGCTGGCGACGCTGTTCGAGCGGGCGACGTACGTCGGGTTCGCGGTCCCGGGGATCGTGTTAGCACTCGCGTTAGTCTACTTCGGCTCGGGGTACCTCCCGTGGATCTACCAGACGCTCCCGCTGTTGGTGTTCGCCTACGTCGTCCGCTTCCTCCCGCAGGTCGTCGGCTCGACGCGAACCGCGATCCTCGGGGTCGATCCCAAGCTCGTCGAGGCCGGCCGAACGCTCGGTGAGTCGTCGATGGGCGCGTTCCGGCGCGTCACGTTCCCACTGACCCGCTCCGGGATCGTTGCCGGCGCCGCCCTCGTCTTCCTCACGACGATGAAGGAACTTCCCGTCACCCTCATCCTGCGCCCCTCCGGGTTCGAGACGATCGTCACGCAGATCTGGCGCGCACAGGAGACGGCGCTGTACCAGTACGCGGTCGTCCCCACCCTCATCCTGCTCGTCATCTCCGGGCTCTCGATGGTCGTCATCCTCGCGCAGGAAGGCGGCGAGGAAGGGCTGTAAGGACGGCGTGGAGGGGCTGTGAAGGCGCCATGGCCGGCGTCCACAAATGCCCGCTGACGGACGAAACTCGATCCGCTTCGGCTTCGCTCCGATTCCCCACGTACTAATTGGACGCCGACCCACGAGACCGTATGGACCTCACCGATTCGACCGCACTCGTCACCGGCGGCGCGGGGCTCGTCGGGAGCCACCTCGCCGCGCAGCTTCTCGACCGCGGCGCGACCGTCCGCGTCGCCGACGACCTCTCGAAGGGGGACCGCGACCGCGTCCCGGACGATGCCGACTTCGTCGAGGCCGATCTGACCGTTTCCGACGATGTTGCTAAGGCGGTCACCGGCGACCTCGATATCGTCTTCCACTTCGCCGCCTACACCGACACGAACTACGACGACGACCGGGAGCTGTTCGAGGCGAACACGGCGATGACGTACAACGTCTTGGAACGCATGCACGAGGTCGGCGTCGATCGGCTCGCCTTCACCTCCTCCTCGACGACGAGGCGCTGATCTCGACGCACGCCCACTCGTACGGCGTCCAGTCGTGGGTGTTCCGCTTCGCGAACATCGTCGGCCCCCACCAGCGCGGCAACGTGATCCCCGACTTCATCCAGAAGTTGGACGCCGACCCGTCCGAGCTTGAGATACTCGGCGACGGCCGACAGGAGAAGTCGTACATGCACGTCTCCGAGTGCGTCGACGCCATCCAACACGTCGTCGAGCACGCCGACGAGGACCTGAACGTCTACAACCTCGGGACGGAGACGACCACCTCGGTCACCGACATCGCCGACATCGTCAGCGACGAACTCGGCGTCGACCCCGAATACGCATACACCGGCGGCGACCGCGGCTGGACCGGCGACGTGCCGAAGATGCGGCTGTCGATCGAGCGGCTCGCCGGCCTCGGCTGGGAGCCGTCGATCGAGAGCGACGAGGCGGTTCGGCGGAGCGCGCGCGAACTGATCGACGAGATCGTCTGAGACGGATACGTTTCTGTTGTCGACGACGATGGTGCGGTAGCTCTTTTAAATGACCTGCCGATCGCTTATAAACAGTTGACTACGGATCGGCGATACAGATCTCCAAAGCCCACCCCGTCCGCACAGTACCACCGGAAGACGGTCGCCTCGCTTCGTCGCCGGGCTTCGCCCGGCTACCTGCGAGACCGTCGGTCTCGCAACGTTCGGCGCTGCGACTTCCGTGCTCCCGCTCGTTGCATCGCCGGCGCTTCGCGCCGGCTGCAAGAGGGACCGCCGGTCCCTCACTGCTTGCGGGACCGCAGCCTCACACCTCCCCAGCCTCGTCGCTCACTCCGTTCGCGACTCCCTCGCGCGTGCGGCTCGCGGGCCGATGGCCCGCTCGCCGGCACGCGCCACCGCAGGTCTAGCGCACGTCTCACCAAGCGCACGTCTCACCAAGCGCACGTCTCACCAAGCGCACGTCTCACCAAGCGCACGTCTCACCAATCCTCCTCCCGCGCGCCGCTTCGGAAGGGCCTTTTAGGCCGACCGACGAACGGACGGTATGTTCAGGCAGTTCCGGTCGGAGGTGGCCGACGCGCTCGGTGACGCGCTCGACGCGTTGGACCTCCCGACCGACGACCTCGGCATCGAACGCCCGCCCGACGACATGGACGCGACGCTCGCCTCCAGCGTCGCCTTCCGGCTCGCGGGCGAGGTCGGCGCCGCGCCGCCGAGCGTGGCCGCCGACGTCGCGGACGCGGTCGACGCCGACGGCTACGACTACCTCGGCGCCGTCGACACCGCCGGCCCGTACGTCAACTTCCACGTCACCGAGCGCTACTTCGTCGACACGCTCGACGCGGCCGCCCCCGACGCGGGCTACGGCGCGCTCCCCGACCGCGACACCTCTGTCGTCGTCGAGCACACGAGCGCGAACCCGACCGGTCCGGTCCACGTCGGTCGCGCGCGCAACCCGATCGTCGGCGACGCGGTCGCGAACCTCATGGAGTACGCGGGCTACGACGTGGACCGCCACTACTACGTCAACGACGCGGGCCGCCAGATGGCGGTGTTCACGTGGGCGTACGAGCGGTTCGACGAGTCGGACCTCGACGACGAGCCCGCTCGCGACCGCGCCGAGTACGACCTCGTGCGCTACTACCGCAAGGGGAACGCGTACCTGGAGGAGGCGGAGCCCGAGGCCGTCGAGGCCGCGGAAGCGGAGATCGCCGCAATCTTGCAGGGGCTCGAAGCCGGCGACGAGGAGACGTACGAGCGCGTCGGTGAAGTCGTCGACACCGTCCTCGGCGGGATGAAGGAGTGTCTCGCCCGCCTGCCCGCCGAGTTCGACGAGTTCGTCAAGGAGACGCGGTTCATGCGCGACGGCTCCACCGACGACATCGCCGCGCGGCTCAAGGAGACCGACCACGCCGTCTACGAGGAGGACGCGTGGCAGCTGGAACTCGACGACTGGGGGATCGACAAGAACCTCGTCTTCCTGCGCTCGGACGACACCAGCCTCTACACCACCCGCGACTTGGCCCACCACGAGTGGAAGTTCGACAACTACGACCGTGCCGTCACTGTGCTCGGCGAGGACCACAAGCTGCAGGCCGACCAGCTCGACGCGACCCTCGAACTGCTCGGTAACGACACCGACCGGCTCGGCCACGTCATCTACTCGTACGTGAACCTCCCCGAGGGGAAGATGTCCACCCGCCGGGGCACCGGCGTGATGCTCGACGACTTACTCGACGAGGCGATCGATCGCGCCCGCGAGGCGGTCGAGACTCGGATGGACGACCGGATCCGCGACGACGACCTCACCGAGGCGGACGTGGAGCGCATCGCCCACGAGGTCGGGATCGGTGCGGTCCGGTACGACATCGTCTCGAAACAGCCCGCGAAGGCGATCACCTTCGAGTGGGAGGACGCGCTCGACTTCGAGGGGCAGTCCGCCCCGTTCGTCCAGTACGTTCACGCGCGCTGTTGCGGAATCTTAGCCGAGGCGGCCGACGCCGGGATCGAGGTGCCGGGCGTGACGGCGGACGCTGAGGGAGTCGTCGATGTCGGCGCCCTCGACGTCGACGCCACGGTCTTCGAGACCGACGCGGCGCGCGACCTCCTCCGCGAAGTCGCCCGGTTCCCGGCCGCGATCGAGTCGGCGGCGGACGACCTTGAACCGCACACGATCGCCACGTTCACCCGCGAGTTCGCCGACGCGTACAACGCCTTCTACCGGGAGTGTCCGGTGGTGACTGCCGACGATGAGGAGCTTCGGGCCGCCCGCGTCGCCCTCGTCGCGGCCGCGAAGCACACGATGGCGAACGCGCTCGACGTGCTCGGGGTCGAGGCGCCCGAGTCGATGTAGGAACGGAACGATAACTTGTCCTTTTCCGGTCGGAGTGGTGTCGTCGATGGAACGGTAAACGTTTCTCTGCCCTTGGCAGATCGCTTATAAACGGTTACTGACGGATAGACGGTGAACACTTCCAAAGCCCCAGCGGCGAGGACCGCGCACGCTCGTTGCGCTCCTCAGTCAGTCGCTTCGCTCCCTCCTTGCGGTGCTTCCGTCGCCTCCGCGGTCCTCGCCGCTGCCCCTTTGAGTCCCACCCGACCGCTCCGCCCCGCACCTCACCCCTCCCCAGCCTCGTCGGCCGGCCTCCGCTTCGCTCCGGCCACCCGACTCCCTCGCGCGGTGCTGTCGCCGGCGCGGAGCACCGGCTGCCAGAGGGACCTTCGGTCCTCCCTGTTCGGCCGCGGTGCGGCCTCGCAGGCGCGCGCTACCGCCGATCACTTCTAAATCACTTATAAACGACTCCGCGATCGGCCACCCGTGCGACCCGGTACCCTCGCACCGGCGGAGAGGTCAAAGCTTACTTACACGCACGCCGCCGTATTTAGGGTAATGAGTAGCGACGCCCAAGAGGCGAGCGACGACCGGCGGAAATACGAATTCCGCAAGGTCATCGAGGAGCTCCGCGACTTCGAAGGCTCCGGAACGCAGCTCGTCACCATCTACATCCCCGAGGATCGGCAGGTCTCCGACGTGGTGGCCCACGTCACCCAAGAACACAGCGAGGCGTCCAACATCAAGTCCAAGCAGACGCGGACGGCCGTCCAGGACGCGCTCACCTCGATCAAGGACCGCCTCCGGTACTACGACACCTTCCCGCCGGAAAACGGGATGGTGATATTTTCGGGAGCGATCGACGCCGGCGGCGGCCAGACCGACATGGTCACCCGAACGCTGGAGTCGCCGCCCCAGCCCGTCGAATCGTTCCGGTACCACTGCGACTCCGCGTTCCTCACCGAACCGCTCG
>Ga0208138_100494_pt1 | contig 16266 bp, 16 predicted proteins | sample AntRauMetaRauer3_FD_184786 | JGI IMG/M metagenome (GOLD analysis project Ga0208138, IMG submission 184786) | Saline lake microbial communities from Rauer Lake, Antarctica, in enrichment culture - Antartic Rauer Lake 3 Metagenome Rauer3 (SPAdes)... ...
CGATACTCAGTTCGAACCGCACGTCGATTGTGGCGTGCATGGGGTACCTCGGTTTGGACACCAGAGGCAACCCCGCCTTCACGGGAGTCAGTTACTACTGAACTCTAGAGGACTTTGCGACACGACCAATATCTTTTTTAAGATAACCGCACATGATTGACAATATCGATCGAAACGGGGTATTTACTTGACTTCTCCAAGGAGGTAAGGTGAATCGGTCGTAGCTCCTGTTTGGACCACGGCGCGAGTGGCGGTGATTCTGTTGGTTAATACGACTTCTTTGTTGGTTAAGATGACGACCGAAGCCTGATCACCCAAGTCGATGGCCTCAGGATCAGTACAGTGTCTATCGCAGGTGTCCAATCGAACACGAGGAATGCTCTGGAACTGAGATATAGGACTGGCCAAGACGGTCGGCCGGTTCCAGCCGTTCGCTGACAGCTACACCAACACGTCAGGCCGGACGAGCGTGGTCCACGCCTGCTGCCTGGTACCAGGACCGCCAGCTCGACCTCCGCGAGACTCTGTCTCATCACGATCTTCGGGATAGCCGACGTCGATGCGCCGAGTGACTACGTCACTCGAGGTCCCGATCGTGAACTCGCGGGACCGCCAGCCGTCGAGGCCGATCGCGTCGATCGTGTGACCCGACTGGATCAGCAGGTCGATCGCCTCGTTGATCTCGTACTCACCGCCGTCGTCGCCAGAGAGCCGGTACTCGGCGAGCAGCCTCGGGAGCGTCTCGTCATTGCGGGATCGAAGATCCCGCTTGCAGTCAGATTTTGTTGGAACCTGACAACATCACGGAAGACGGAGTCTTCCGTACGACCCGAGGCACTCGGCCTGCTCCGCCTGTAGATCCAAGATATAGTGATTATTTAGTTGACACTTTTTTCGGATCGAAGTCGATCACTGACGTCTCCTCGTCCATCGCTCGGACCTCGATCCCACGCCATTCGCCGTCGACGCCGACGAGGGCTTCGGAGTATCCTATTCGGTCATTTCCTGGGACGGCTTCCTGTACGAAGCGCATCTGTGCGGAATTGAGTCCAAACTCGCTTGCCCAGCGTTCGTCCATCCCGTCGAGATGGTGGAACTGTTTGATCGCACACTGATCGTCATCACTGCGCGCTGCTCGCGCCTTCACGAGCGCCCTCTGGGCGCGAGCAGCGCGGGTTCAGAGACAGATCAACCAGCACCGCGCGCCAGTCGTGCCCGCCCCGAGCGCCCAGTTTTAAGCCGGTTTCCGCGCCGAGTACTGCGAGGGGCGAAAGCGCGCTTAATGCTGGCGTCGAAGCCAGACGCCCGGACCGGCGAGCCTGCTCGCCGCATGCCCGGACTGGTCGGTCGCGAGCGAGACGAGGTGTGACCGAAGGGAACGCCTCACAGCGAACGGCTCTGCCGTGAGCGATACGGCGGGCAGCTGCGACAGCGAGCGGGGCGTGCTGCCCCCCGCTGACCGAACAACGGGTGATACGGTCGAGAAGACGCACTTTGACCGGGGCCACGCGATCATCACACGAGAGCAAGGACACCCACCCGTCGTTTCCGCTGTTCTCACGAGGGAGCTGCCGCCACAGACTCCCTAACGAGATCGATTTGTACAATCGGGAAATATCGGGAATTCCCGTGGCAGACAATCCGTCGTGAATGTTCTCGAAGGGGTGCAGTAGCTCGCGAGTATCACTGTCTGGGCTGAATTATCGTCGGGAGCAAGAGAGCGACATGTTCGGTCGAATCGAGGGCCCCTGGCTGGCCTCCCCCACCCGTCACTTCCGCTGTTTTCAAAATCAGCTACCACACCATGGAGAACACCGCAGTCCCGTAGCCCCACCCGGCTTTGTGACTGAGGAGCAGCGGAAATGACGGGTGTGTCTCTGCTGGTGCGAGCACTCATACAACAAAGAACAGCGGAAGTGACGGGTGGATCTCCCTGCCCTCGTATGTCAGCTGAGGGATTCAGTTCATACTACATCTCTGTGAACAGAATCCCATGTTGTCCGGACGACCAGTGAGTAGCAGCTCCGCTCGCTGTCGTCGATACCTGCAGTGTCGCTCACGGCGTTACAGTTCATCGCCAGGTGTTCCCTTCGGTCACGCCTCACCTCGATCTCGACAGTCCCAAACGCAGGGCGGTGAGGGGATTCGTCTACTTCGTTCGAGGTAGGCCACCCAATATAGGGAGAATTAAGTTCTGGGCCCCCGCCGCTTCCGCTGTTTCCAAATCCCCCTTCCATGCGACGGAAAACACTCCGGTCCAGCAGCGGTACCCGACTTTGTGACTGAAGAACAGCGGAAACGACGGGTGTATCGAGAGCACCGTTATCGTTCACTGAATTGTGACTTCACATATATTCGAACGGACCTCGGATTCGTCGACGTCGTGGTGACCTTCCTTTCAATAGAGGGAGTTATAGAACAGTTCGCACACCCGCGATGCCATACCTCCTGATCGGTCAGTACAGTCCATGGACTAAACGACAGACAGTATCATCCACATACTTATACAGACGTGAGATGACCGTGTGAAGCAGAACCGAACATGGCGAATCATACATGTCCAACGTGTGGACGAGATGATTTTGCACGCGAAGTCGATATGAAGGCTCATCACACGATTGCGCACGGGAAGAGTCTCGTTGATCAGGACAATCCATGCGAATGTCCGATGTGCGGTGAGGTCTTTGCAAGTGAAGCCGGGATGAAAGCTCACCACGCCCTCATTCACGCAGAGAGTATCGCCGAGTCACGAAGCCTCACCCCATCTACTCGGCAAATCGTTCTTGAGCGAGACGACAACCGATGCCAGCGGTGTGACATCAGCGTCGCAGCAGGGGACGAGAACGGAGTTGGTTTTCAGCTCCATCACATCGTCCCGTTCTCAGCGGGTGGCCCAAACCATCCAGATAACCTCGTCACGCTTTGTAACGACTGTCACACTCTGGCACATCAACAGATGAAGACGCTTGTCGATGATCACGCCGAATTGCTCGATGAACTCCGAGCTATCGTGTGCGATACCGAGTAAATGAGCGGTACAAACACCGCCAAACCATCGTTTAATAAGCACAGCTATTGAGCGGATGGATTACCGCTTTCGGGGTGATACAAACAAGTTTGCCGTGCTGCAGACATCCTCTATATTCAGCAGTCAGTGCATCGCAAATTGCAGATATTCGCACTCTTCGTGTGAACTAATGGGACCTCATTCCAGGTTGTGAACGACGCAGTTGATGAACAAGTATCACCGGATCACTTGCTTGCGATCCCGTCGACGATATCGGCTGGCGTAAACAGCGAAACGTCATCTCGCTCCGCAGCAGTCCGTTTGAGCCCATCGGAAAAGCCAGAGCGACAGAAACAGCAGTAGTGATGGGTGAGGTCACTGCCGCCTGGTGGCGTCCATTCGACCTCGGACGCACTGCGTTCGAGATCGGCGAGATCGCCTTCGTGCATTTCTCGGCTCGTATACTTGCACTCGCCCGCGACGACCGTTCCGTCGCTTGCAAGGCCGACGACGTCAAGTTCGTGGTGCTGGTGCCACCAGTACCCGATCCCGCGGTAGGTCTTCGGAACCAAGCCCGGAAGCGCGTTCTGACAGACCTGCTCGAACATCGGCCCCATGTAGTCAGTGAACGACGGTGCAACGACCTCATCGTACGCATCACTACCGAGCTGTACAAGCTCCCCCGTCCGTCCGTAGACATACCGGAACCAAAAGCGAAACAGCGGCTCTCGTAATCGGTATCGGCTCTTCCGTGTTGCGTTCGGGTTCGCCGTGATGGGGATATCACGCTCGATCAGCCTGAGTCGGCGTAGTTTCGAGAGATACGAACCGAGCGTGTTTGAATCGACACCGGCGAAGGTTGCGATCTCGTTCGCTTTGCGTTTCCCGGTGGCGATTGCCCGCAGGATCGTGTAGTACGTCTGGGGCTCGCGAATTCCGAACTCGGTCCGCAAGAGGAACTCCGGTTCGTTGTGCAACACACCGTGCTCTGAGAGGAGTACCGACTGGATGTTCTCCGGGAGTGTTCGGTCCGGCGACAGTGCCCGGAGGTAGTACGGTGTGCCTCCGAACACACCCCAGGCCTGTATCGCGGCGTCGGGCTCTTCGACGGGATACAGTTCGTGGGCATGGTCCAGTTCGAGCGGGGGGAGGTCGATCGTCGCCGTTCGGCGGCCATATAGGGGACTACCGCCGCCAAGGACTTTCTCCTCCATAATGGAGATTGATGATCCGACGAGGATGAGAGTCATCTCCGTCTCTTCGAGATGTAGATCCCACACTCGCTGGACCTTCGACGGTAGTGCATCGTCAGATTCGATCAGATACGGGAACTCGTCGAGAACGACGACAGCGTCCTCACGACCGAGTGCTCGCAGCAGTGCCTCCCAGTCGCGCTGGATGTCTTCGAGGAGGGGGAAGGCTTCGCTGGCAGTGTCCACGAAGTTTGCTAACTGCGCGTCGGCTGTCTCTTCGGTTGCTTGCCAGTATACTGCATCGTCCCGGCCCTCGACCGCGTTCCGGACGAGCGCACTCTTGCCCAGTCGTCGACGGCCATAGATGACGATCAACTCCGCTGCATCGTTCTCGAACCGTGACTGAAGTGTCTCGAGTTCGTCGCGACGATCCACGAACGCTGCATTGGTCATACCTACGCTACGCCCTCCGTGAAGATAATGCTATGGATTATCTAAATCGTGATTTTACTAATTACGATTTTACTATTTGCGATACAGACCAATAGAACGGATATCGAGGCTGCCAGACAGCAGTACAGAGGACACTAAACTCTTGTCAGATTCCGGAATACATCAGATAGCATACGTCTCAGTTACAAATAACTGCAATTTATTATCTTCTCTTCCAACCGCTATCTACACACTCACCCAGCCACGGCGACCAGAAATACCGATTCCGACCTCTATGCCCACTCCTACTTCACTACCCCGTCCTGATGCGCCGCCCTCGAACTCCGCCCCTTCGTCGACGACTGCCGACGCGGACGAGTTACCCGTTCCCGCCGAGGACGTCCGCGAGTATATTCAGGTCACGCCGACTGATGCATCGCTTCGCGCTGACTCGGCAGCGACCTATTTCAAGCGACTGCACGGACTCACGACGCCAGACGATGCAGCCAGTGGTCGCTCCCGACTGCTCTCGCTCGGCTCGACGAGGGAGTCCCCGCCAACGATCGAGTGTCTGCTCCACAGTGATCGCTCGCGTGAGCAGCCACTCACGTACTGGTTCGGCGTCGACGACCCGGAGGCGACGTCGGCGCTCGAACGTATCCTCCGTGGCGTCTTTCCCGATAGCTACGAGTTCGAGCGGCGCGTGATCCAGCCGGGGTATCTCGAATCGATCATTAGAGGCAAAGCGGGGACGGACCACGCTACCACCGACCGCACTCTCCGTGCGGTCGAGTACGAAGGCACCCCGACGCGAACGCGTGATTGGCAGACCCAACTCGCGCCGTTCGAGTCGTTTCAGAACGACGAGGAGAGTCGCGTCCCGCTCGCGTCCGTCGTCGAGACGATGAGTGCCCACCAGGGCCCAATCGTCTATCAGGTGCTTCTCCAGCCCAAACCGGACTGGACTGCCGACGCCGAGGAGCGACGCATGACGATCGAACTCCACAGCGATACGCTGGGTGAGCGCCTCGCAAATACGGTCTTCGGTGCGCCAGATCCGACCGAAGAGCCGGCGCTTACACCTACCGATGAAACGCGACTCGCCGAACTCGAGACAAAGGACACGCGCCATTCGTTCGTTCTCACCGCTCGACTCGTCGGCAGCGTCGCTGCCGAGACCACTGCTGAGGAGGTGGATGCGGCCACCTTCCGCGAACTCGAAGCTGCGTTCACCCAGCTCGATCGGACGACCTACGAGGTCGACGGCGAGCGGACAAGCGAAACGGGTGCAGAGCAGGTTCTCGATGACCTGCTTGCACGGACTGTCTACCCGCCAGAGACGGGTGGACTCTCGAATCGCCTCCCATGGCGTTCCGCTCCACCGCGTGGTATCGTCGCGGACGTCCACGAGGCGCCGAGTTTCTGTCTCGTCGGTGGGAGCGCACTCACGACGGCTGGTGAACGCGCGCTCTCGACGACGCCCGGCGAGCGGGCACCCGTTCCCCGACCTGGACGTCTTTCTCGGTTTCGTTCCTAGTTCTGTGCGTAGTAGTTCGTGTAGACGTCGTACCGGACCGGATGAACGAGTATGGATCGACGATCGGCTACAGAGGCGATTCGGCCATCCCCCTCACCCCCCACCGTTTCATCTGTTCGAGGAACGAATCCCGGGATGGGCTCAGCTCGCTTGTGGGGAGCCAGTCCCACCCCCCACTGTTTCATCAGTTACTGTGGACGAGATCTCTCGGCTTTGTAGACGAGAATCTGAACGTCGTACCCCCCACTATTTCGTCAGTTCTTGTGTTTCCTGCTGTCGGTTGCACGATTTTCTTCTTTCCCAAGAAACTCATGAAGAAGGGGCCTTCGACCGTCTCCGGCTAGCGGCTGAGCGTCGATTAGCTTACAACGAGGCCCGAAAGCCCGATATCGACGATATCGTCAACGATATTTCTGCTATCTTGACACCAGTAGTGAACAGGAACGTCTCGGCTACCGAAGCGAGATGACAATTGGACAAGCAACCAAAACGTTTTAGTCTATAGTTCGCGTACTATGGACTATGTCCAACGCTCCAACCACCATCCAACCACCGGACGCGGGACACACCGCACACCGATTTTTTGTCATTCAAGAGCTGCTGGGGGCGCCTGATCTTGCGCGGTTCTACACAGACCTCTTGATCAACTCTCCATCAACGGTCACGGCAGTCCGTGAACGTCAGGGTTTCTCCAAGAGTACTGCCTACAAGTACGCGAATACATTGGCCGAGTTGGGTGTCGCAGAGGAGTTAGATGAGTACGAAGATGGCTCGTCACTCTGGCGTGCCGACCCTGTGAGTGGAGACTGGACAGCTCAAATAACCCTCGAACTCGGTCCTGCCATTATTGCGGTCTATGGCGGGACCAGTGTGGACGACGATCTTGAACTGTTCATTGACCGCCACGGGAAGGCTGCGCTCGCACCGGCGGTTATGGCCACGCTCACGTATCTGCAGGGCGAGACAACGCGTCGTGGTGTCGCGGATGAACTCGGCATCCCTGCTGTCGAGGCTATCACGGTCACTCAGGCAGTTGAGCGCATCATTGCCGTCGTGAAAAGCCACGACCCAACCCTCAGTGGCCTCACGTTCGAAGTGGACGTTCACGACCGTGCAATCGAGCAGGGACCGTACCAACGAGCCGATGAGTGAGGCGCATCCGTCCCCGTTCCCGACAGCCCTCATTCTCGATACGAGCTTTCTTCGAACCATCGGGGGGACGGGATCCACCTCGTATCAAACATTCATACAGTACGTCAGAGAGCGAGAAATTGACCTGTATCTGACCCCGGGAGTCATTGAGGAACTAGCAGAGCAACGAGGATACATCAGTATCGATTGGGTTGACCGAGCGGACACAACGGCATGGATCAATCTCATCGATACCGTGCAGCCAGGAGTTCGGGTTCACGACGGGCCGCGTGCTGGCGAGATGATGGATCAGGTCCACGAACGACTGGCGAAATTTGAACAGACCGATCCAAACGAGCTAAGAAAGACTGATTCGGAACTTCCAGCGGCTGGCGTGATGCTTCTTGGTTCGACATCACATGACTCCGTCGGGGTTTTGATCGACGACCGGAACGCCGAACGGGCGATTTCTGGTGTAATTGGCAATACCTACTACGAGGGGCGAATTCGGGTACTCAGCATCTGGGATGCAATAGAGTATATCGAGTCCTGACGCTGGTGACGATGTCGAACCCGGCGAGCCAACCCTCACGATCGAGGACCTAGAGACGTTCGGTCGTGTCTTCCGCTCCATCAGCCTGGAGTTGCTGGAGGCAATCGTCGAACACGAGCCCGAGAGCATTCGAAAGCTCGCCCGACTCGTTGATCGAAATCCTCCAGAGGTCCTGGAGAACGTGAACAAGCTTGCGGACTACGGCCTGATCGAACTAGAAGCGGAAGGACCTGCGAAGCGACCAGGGGTGTGGTGTGACAATATCGACGTCGAACTTCCGCTTACGACACCGTCGGATCGGGGGCGGAACGCGAAAGTCTGAGTCGACGATGTCACGAGGGTTAGCTACCCACTCGTTCACAGCCATTACTGAACGAGGCGAAGAGCCGACTTCCCGCTCGCAGACGTAACGACACACCTCTATCGATGTGTTCGATCTGTTCGCTAGCACTGGGTTTCGAGGCTGCACTGATCGATAGCTCTGTCTAAGAATTCGGAACGACGGCTTCTATTCGGCTTCCGCAGGGGCCGCGTTCTCTTCTTTCTCTTGTAGCCGCGCTTCGGCTTCGTCCCGATCCTCGGGATAGCCCACGTGGATTCGCCACCCATCCAGCCCGATCGCGTCGATCGTTCGCCCCGACTGGATCAGCAGGTCGATCGCCTCGCTGATCTCGTACTCGCCCCGATTGGAGGGCTGGACGAGCTTGCAGGCGTGGAAGATCGCCGGCGAAAAGGTGTAAAAGCCGGTCATCACGAGATTGCTCGGCGGGTCGTCGGGCTTTTCGACGACGTCAGTGATCTCGCCGTAGTCGTTCGTGTCACAGACGCCGTAGCGGGATGTCTCATCCCACGGCACTTCCTCGACGAGGAAGGCGGCATCCGCGCGGGATTCTCGCTGGCGATGCACGACGTCGTCGAGATTCGCCTCGAAGATGTTGTCGCCCAGGATGAGCATGAAGTCGTCGTCGATGTGCTCCTCGGCAGTGAGCAGGGCGTGGGCCAGGCCCTTCTGTTCGCGCTGGTGGGTGTACGTGATCGGAATCCCGTTCCACTTGTCGCCGTAGTACTCGATGATGTCTTCCTTGCGATACCCCACAACGAACTCCTTCATGGCAAATTGTAGTATAAACCCTCAACGCCTTCGAGAAGTAACCGTTGACCCAATTCACTCGTAACACAATGTTTCTACAAAACGAACAGTTTAAATCGAAGAACCGACGTGCTTTGGTATGCAGAATAAACACATCTTCGTCACTGGTGGTGCTGGATTCATTGGTTCTCATCTCACCGAACGGCTGTGCGCTGATGGTGCTGATGTAACTGTCGTTGATAATTGCTCGAACGGCCAGGCAGAGTGGGTACCTGATGACGCCGCGTTCTTTGAGCGGGATCTTACGGAGAGAGATGCACTCGACAATATTCTAACGGAGGAATTCGACCTCGTCTTTCACCTTGCGGCGTCGAAGGCTGTGAACACGGACCGCCCTAGAGAGCAGTTCGAAGCGAATACACAGATGACATATAACGTCTTAGAGACGATGGACAAGGTTGGTGTTCCGGAACTGGCCTACACCTCTACCTCTACTGTATACGGGGAAGCACCGCGCCCGACGCCGGAGGACTTTGCACCACTCGAACCGATTAGCATCTACGGGGCAAGCAAGCTGGCCGATGAAGGACTCTGCTCAACGTATGCTCACTCTCACGATCTGACAGTACGGAATTTCCGGTTCGCCAACATCGTCGGCTCACGTCTCCGTGGAGCCGTTGTCCCGGACTTCTTGGAGAAACTCGAAGAAAACCCCGACTCGTTGACTATACTCGGTGATGGGCTCCAGGAGAAGTCCTATATGCACATCGAGGACTGTATCGATGCTATGCTGTACGTATTGAACAATGCATCCGGTCCGATGGTGACGTTCAATCTCGGGACCCGTACGACGACATCGGTGAACCGTATTGCCGATATCGTGAGTGACGAACTGGGTATCGATCCGGATTACGAGTATACGGGCGGTGATCGTGGCTGGACCGGTGATGTCCCGAAGATGCGGCTATCAATCGAGAAACTGAATGCGATCGGGTGGACGCCTGAATACGGAAGTGATGCAGCAGTGAGAGTGGCGACTCGGGAGCTAATTGATGATATGTGAATCTCGCTGACTGTTAGCGCGGACTGACTACTGTCTCCGAGTGTGACGAATTTTTCCGGTTGGTAGCTGTAAGTACGTCCTTTTCGTTATCAAGTGCTTTGTCAGCTAAGTCACTTTAGCTCCTGATTGAGCACCAATAGAACCGTGGATTTCATAGTAACCACACCAACAACTCGCTAGAGATGCTGAGTCAAATGGTGCGATTTTCATCAGTTTACAAGGAGATGTTATTTTGCAAACCTAAGAACCGAGATGCAAATTCATACTAAGTTATATTACAGATGATACGCGGAGGGTTTATAAGTTCGAAATGATACAGGCCTAGGTAAGATACATTAGCAAATGATCCCGATCATACTTTCTGCTGGGCGTGGATCTCGTGTAGGAAAAGAAACACAAGATTTGCCGAAATGGTTTCTAGAAATAGGCGATAAGCGTATTCATGACTATCAACTTGATGCACTATCAACGAGATTCGATACTGTTTATCTTGTATTGGGTCATGGATTTGTAGATGAAACTAATCCAGACGATATTGTTCCAAATAGGACTGATATTGAAGTTGTCCCGATCGTATTTAACGAATGGAAGGAGGTAGACAATGCTGGAAGTGCCTTATTTGCACTTGAAGCCGTTCCTTCTGATGAGGATTTACTACTGATTTGTGGTGACGTAATAATAAATGAAGAAGTAGTTGATGAATTTATATCTAAGTATGAAAAGTCGACGGACAGTGAGAGCAGTGCAGTAGCCGCATTTGAGGGGATTCAAGATGAAAAAACTGCGGTAACGTGGGATAGTGATCGGTATATTTTGGATTATGGTACCGTAGAAGGTCATGAAGAAGCTGGCATATTTATCCTAAATGAAACTCACATTGATATTGCAGAAAATATGTGGTCGAACAATCTAAACGATTGGTTCCCAATCATATTTCCAGAAGTAAGATCAAAGGCGATAACTATCTGTAATAACAGCGATTCACACTATGAGATTAACACTGAAGAGGATCTTCAAAAGGCCAGAGAAATCTTGGTGAATAATAAAATTAAAAACCAGGTGAATGACTAGTGGTTCTATCTCTTATTAGGCGAGCATACAAAATTTCAGTCGAACAGGGAATTGCAGCGTTAGTTTTTAAATCTCTTAAATATATTTTCATTTGGGTAGAAAAATTGCTTGCGCTGTTTTTTAATCTTATAATTTTCCGCAAAGAAAATTTAATAGTGTTTGCAAATAGCTCTGAAAGGACTGAGTTTTCCGGAAATATGAAATATTTCTATCTAGAACTCTCTAATAGATATGATGAAAATTGTATTTGGTTGACCGAATACGATGAAATTAAAGATATGTTATCTGAACAGGGATACAGTGCATGTAAGACTCATAGCTTGAGGGCTAAACTGTATTTATTACGGGCAAAATATGCGGTTACTGATGTCGATTTTGATGAAAAACAATGGATGTATTTATCATCTGCGACGACCATACAGTTATGGCATGGCTATCCTCTAAAAAACCTACCAGAAAAGGAACGAGGAAGATTAAATAACCGTATCCAAGTCTTTGATCATGCTTGCCTCAATAACCGGGTTGAGGAACTTGAGCTCAGAAATCACATGAATATGGACGATGTTCATTACACAGGCTATCCTCGTAACGACCTGTTCTTCCGCGAGATCAAAGACTCCGAACTGGGTGTAAATCAGAAGGCACGAAAGATAGTCGATGGGATTCCTGATGATGAGACCGTCATCGGATACTTTCCTACTTGGCGTGAGAATAATGAAGTGAACCCATTAGAGCCGGATGAATTCAATTCCTTTCTGGAAGAGCACAACGCCCACTGTATAATAAAGCCACATAGATATACAGACCCATTCGTTGAGGATTCAGAATTCGAACGTATACATGTACACCCTCCAACGGGAGACATTTATCCTCTTTTCGAGGAGATCGATATTCTACTTACTGACTATTCGTCAATATATTTTGACTACTTACATCTCGATCGACCGATTGCCTTCTACCCTTATGATTATGAACGCTATACTGATACTCGTGGACTGAACTTGTCTTATCAAGATATGACTCCTGGCCCAAAGTCACATTCTTTTGGCGAACTCTTGATTGATTTATCTAACTTAATGAGCGACGATGGGTATCAAGAAGACAGAGAGAAAGTACTGAATAACGTTTTCGCAGATTATGGTGGTAATTCATCTAGTGTTATTTATCGAAAAATAATACAGTAAGTACTGAACTTTACAACAATTTAGACATTAATATTATAATACTATTGGAATTCGAAGAAGTCTGGGTGTTTTACTTCTACCTTGTTGTTGAATACCGTATCTCGATACTCCATCCAATCACTATGGCGGATCTGGATACGGATAGGTATCTGATCAACAGCGAGAAGTTTAGCAACTGTCAGGCGACGTCTGCCTTCAACAAAAAGAAGTTCACCATCCCTCGCAATATCAACTAGAATCGAATCATTTAGCGTATAATCAAACGGCTTGTTATTTATTTCACTTTCCATCAGAACACCGTTTTTCTTAACGTTTCTGTACAAACGGTCGATTGTGTATAGGGATTCCTCAAATTCGGCTTTGTTGGATCCGTAAGCTGGCAAACCAGCGTAGGCTTTGTTAAATCCATCTACTATTTGTTCATAAAAGCTTGTTTCCTCCCAAGGAACACCGTTATGAAAGTGCTGCTTTGCGGACCTAAAGAACGTAGTTTGTTCGAATTCTCTGTCGATTAGATGTTCATAAATCCATTTATTATCTCCGTATGTTTCGGGCCTCCAAGACCGATATTGCATGTCAGAAGAGATATCCCAGTCTCCTCCTTCGACCGCACCAAACTTTTCAATACGCTCTTCTATAGGCAGGTTAGGAGGTCTCGAGGTCATCTTGGTAATATTATCAGGTGACACCCAGATCACTTTATATGGATCTAGAGGAGCGTCCCAGTCATCAGTATCGAATTGCTTCCGATTACGATACCACCATTTAGCACTTGTGTAGTACAGGACTGGTAGATGAGACCGTACCTGATAGCCAACGGGATTGAATATCTTAGAGCAAAGAAACTTCCCAGACTTGCCTATGAAGGGCCTCAATCCTTCATCTCGAAGCACCGCAATTCCCCTTGATAGATACTCAGTCATACTTCATCTTAGCTCCAAACTTAGTTAAAATACTTGCAATATGTAAGTTGTGCACATAATTATCCGTAGTATGGATCAAAGCACCGTACTCATATTCATCTACTTTTTCTTGAAACTCTTGCCTACAATCTTGTTTCGTAGTGTAGATCGTATTAGATAGCCGAGGACCATCCCAAGAACGGAAGTCAGGATCTGAAAGTCTAATTGCAATAACCCGGACAGTATCGCCATCCGAAGATATTTTCTTTATTTTCCTCTCTTTTTCCCATTCAAATGGGCGGTCATCGGTTGAATAGACGGAACGCGCGAAATCCTCAATTTCATTATCTAATCGTAACTCCTGACTTGAAACGACTTCCAGATGTTGTGATAACCAATCCTCAATTTCATCATGTTGTTCTATAGCTACTGGCCATAGAATAGCATAAAAGTAGACTCCGGTGTTGGCAAGTAGTGTTTGACGCCGGTGTCTTATCATATCTGCCGAGCCAGGTCCAAACTTATCAACCGCCCACTCCTCACCTCTATCCGGCAGTTTATTATTCGATGACACTTCAATCGGGAACGCGAGCCTCGTAGAGGCGTTTGCGTCGGTGCCTTCCCACTCGGCCCATTGATTGGCCAGTTGTAGGATCCCACCGTTAATATTTCCACTTGGAGAGATAGACGGCGAAATCTGTTCAAGCTCTGCTGCATACTCTTCGAATGGAGTCTCATCCTCTATTGAGAGGACTGCGGCAATTAGATCATCGCGCTTGAATAGTCCATTAGCAAATTGTCTATTCAGGAGATCAGGTGCAGGATAATGTGTTTCGAGTTCTTCTGCAATTTCGTTTTGCAGATTCCATTTGTTCTTGACATCGGCTATCATTCTAAGTGGCTTGCTATTCCCGGGGTCTACATTGAAGAGCCTAGAAACAAGAAACGATGGTATTCGTAGTCCCGTTTTTAATAAACCTCTGTTTCTCACCGAGTGAATCCCGATTTCGAGGAGATCTCCACCAGAGTCGCTAGAACTCTCGGGTCGGTCCCAAGGGGGGACTCGACGTACTAGCTCCCAGTTCCAATCTTGCCCGCCTATTAAATCTTGTTCTTCTAACATATTCATGTGTTCGAAATCTTTTTGTCTTCTCTTTACTCCTTTCAGAGATAGGAGCAGCTCTAACTTTAAAAACTTATAACCTTCATACTCAATATATACTTCATCATCTTCAAATAAATCGTAGTCATCCCAATCAAACATCTTGAACTTATTTCGTTTATATAATGCACCTACCTCGCCCGGAAAATATATTTGACCTTCCTCATCTATGGTTGCGTTTGGCATCTCTTTACCCAGCTCATGAAATTTTGAACGCGAGTCTGGATGTGGTATAAACTCTAAGTCGTTATTTGGCTTTATACCGCACAAAGCCATGATTGAACTCCCATAGAGAATAATATCTGACTTGTCAACGTCTGCCTGATCTAAAATCTGTTCTAACTGCTCAAGATGGCGTACCCGAGAGAGGTCACGTTCTGAGTCCAAATAGCTAGATTGATCATTCATTTACCAAAATGGGTAGCGCTTCATGTATATAAATCGGATGAAATTCGCGTCATAGGGCACTGTCTAGTTGAGCGAGTTTGAGAAGCGAGGAGGTCGTAGCGAGAAGTGTCCATGCAACTCGCAGACCTCCTCAGAGAACGCTTAGAGATAGAGAATCAAGACGTTTGGGAGAACGAGCGCACGCCGACACCCGTGCGTTGTTTCGCGGTTCGACTTCACTCGATGGGGTTGTCAGTGCGTGAAGTCGAGACCGTCTTGGACTGATTGGGTGTAGATCGCTGCTATCAGGCAGTCTGGAACTGGAAAGAGAAACTGGCCAAGGAACAGAGCGACCCGCCGACGTCCACGAGAACTCCGTTCTCGTGCGGCCTCTGGAGAGCAACGCTCTCCAATGGTCGGCGAATCTCTGATTCGCCTCAACATCAGAACGCCTCGCGTTCTGAGGACGGAGGAGCCGTCGCGGGTCGCGGTTGACGAGAAGCAAATCCAAGTTGACGGGGAGAAACAGTGGCTCTACGCTGCGATCGACACAAAGTCAAAATTGCTGCTTGAAGTCGATGTCTACAGCCACCGCGGGACTGACCCCGCGACGTTAACGAGAGCGTCGCTCTCGTTCGCACATCAGAAATCTCCGATTTCTGAGGACGGCATTCCTGCACCGCCTTACCGAGAGACATGATATTGCCGATACGGAGTTTCTCGTCGATGCTGGCGGCTATTTGACTGCCCTTGCTCGCCGAGAGTTGAGCGGTCAGCTCAACTACACAGAGCGGAACCACATCGAAGAATGGTTCCGGACCGTCACCATGCGGATCGACCGCTTTCACTCGTTTTGGCGGGGCAGTCAATCAAGTGCGAGACGCTGGCTGCGACGATTCAGACACTACTACAACCGACATCGACCGAATCAGGCATTAGATGGTCGGACACCTGCTGAGGAGTTGCTCAACTAGACAGTGCCGTCATAGCTTCGTTTTTGGAATATCACAATTATGTATAAATCCGACTTATATGGAAACTCGTACTTTTATGGAGGTCGTAACTCTATAAAAGTATACCGTCAACATTATACTGCTATAGATGAATTTCATAATCAACAAGTCTCCGAAGTAAGCATGCTATTAAAAACATGAATGTTATCTATTACTTAGAATCCTTTCCTGAACTCTCGGAAAGCTTCATACTCAACGAGATATACGAGCTGGTACAAAAATGGCACAACGTCGCAGTTTGTGCATTGCATAAACCAAATAAAGATATCGTCCATGAGGAGTTTAAAGAGTTGGATATTCCGATCAACTACATTGATCAACCTTCATATACCGATATAACGGAAATTTTCTCAAAAGAAGTGCTTCACACTAATATCCTCAAAAACACGTTTTATCAAGCCCCCTTGAAACATCGGTCGCGTTAAGTTTGGCGTGAATTGTGGTAGACGGCGAAGGCTTCGAGCCAATTTTGAGCTGTCTCAAGCGCGACATTGCTGAAACTATTCGCAAACGATGATGTTCGACGTTCTATTTCCCAAAA
>Ga0208138_100496_pt1 | contig 16216 bp, 13 predicted proteins | sample AntRauMetaRauer3_FD_184786 | JGI IMG/M metagenome (GOLD analysis project Ga0208138, IMG submission 184786) | Saline lake microbial communities from Rauer Lake, Antarctica, in enrichment culture - Antartic Rauer Lake 3 Metagenome Rauer3 (SPAdes)... ...
AGCGTGGAAAGGAAGCAGAAGGAGTGGTACATTTTGTCATGGCGGCTGATACGGTTGATTCTGGTGTAGGAGCTTGAATTATAACCGATTTTCAGCCGCCTTTTTCATGCCAGGTGCAATATCCGGGCTAAGCGTCGTCCCCGGGGCACGCCTCGGGGGATTCATCAGAGATTTGAGCCGTTAGCGCCATTGCGGAGAACACAATGACAATTCGACATCTCAAGACGGCGGAGGGCGCCGAGGGCGTCGCCGCCGAGGATCAGCGGGTTACCACCGCGGTGCGCCAGATGCTCGACGACATTCGCGAGCGTGGCGAGCCGGCCGTGCGCGAGTACGCCGAGAAGTTCGACGGCTGGACCGACGATTTCGTCCTCAGCGACGAGAAGCGCCAGCGCCTCATCGACGGCGTGCCGCAGACGGTCAAGGACGATATCGACTTCGCTCATCGCCAGATCCGCCGCTTCGCCGAGGCGCAGCGCGACAGCCTGACCTCCTTCGAGATCGAGACCGAGCCCGGCGTACTGCTCGGCCAGCGGATCCTGCCGGTCGACTGCGCCGGCTGCTACATCCCCGGCGGCCGCTATGCCCATGCCGCCTCGGCACTGATGAGCGTGGCGACGGCCAAGGCGGCCGGCGTGCCACACGTCGTGGCCTGTTCACCGCCCCGCGGCGACAGCATCGACCCGGCGGTGGTCTACGCCCTGCACGTGGCCGGCGCCGACATGATCCTCGAGATGGGCGGCGTTCACGCCATGGCGAGCATGGCCTTCGGCCTGTTCGGCGGGCGTGAGGCCGACATCCTGGTCGGCCCGGGTAACGCCTACGTGGCCGAGGCGAAGCGCCTGCTGTTCGGCCAGGTCGGCATCGACGTCTTCGCCGGCCCGACCGAATCGGCGGTGATCGCCGACGACTCGGCCGACCCGATGACCATCGCCGTCGACCTGGCCTCCCAGGCCGAGCACGGCACCAACTCGCCGGTGTGGCTGTTCACCACCAGCGAGGCCGTGGGGCAGAAGGTCATCGAGCTGGTGCCCAAGATCGCCGATGACATGCCCAATGCCGACGTGATCCATGCCGCCTGGCGCGATCATGGCGAGGTGATCCTGGGCGATACCCGCGAGGAGGTCGTCGAGGTCAGCGATCGCTACGCCTGCGAGCACCTGCAGGTGCTGTGCGAGGATCTCGACTGGTGGAAGGAGCACCTCGGCAACTACGGCTCGCTGTTCCTCGGCGAGGGCAGCACCGTGACCCACGGTGACAAGTGCTCGGGCACCAACCACATCCTGCCGACCAAGCGCGCCGGTCGCTACAGCGGCGGCCTGAACGTGCACAAGTTCATGAAGGTGCTGACCACCCAGCAGCTCAGCGAGGAGGCCAACCGCACCTTCAGCGCGGTGGGCTCGCGCATCTCCCGCGTCGAGGGGATGGAGGGGCATGCCCGCGCCTGCGACTGGCGCCTGACCAAGTACTTCCCCGACGAGCAGTGGGATTTCCCCGTCCATCACCAGCAGCGTTACTGAGGCAGGTTCCATGCGCCGTTTCTCGAAATCCTTTACCCAGCAGGAGCCGATCGCCGAGGCGGCGATCGAGGCCGCGGTGGCGGTGATGCGCACCGGTCGCCTGCACCGCTACAACCTGGTCGAGGGGGAGAAGGGCGAGACCGCCTTGCTGGAGCAGGAATTTGCCGCAAGCCTCGGGGTGCCCTACGTGCTGGCCTGCGCCTCCGGGGGCTATGCGCTGCAGCTGGCGCTGCGCGCCTGCGGGCTCGAGCGCGGCGAGCCGGTGCTGTGCAATGCCTTCACGCTCTCGCCGGTGCCGGGCAGCATCCACGCCGCGGGCGGCGAGGCCGTGCTGGTGGATATCCTCGAGGACACCACCGTCGACCCCGACGATCTGGCCGCCGCGGCGCGGGAGTCGGGGGCGCGCTTCTTCCTGCTCTCGCACATGCGCGGCCACATCGGCGACATGGACGCCATCGTGGCGGTCTGCGAGGCCCACGGCATCACCCTGATTGAGGACTGCGCCCACACCATGGGGGCCTGCTACGACGGTCGCCCCAGCGGCACCTTCGGCAAGGTGGGCTGCTTCAGCACCCAGACCTACAAGCACCTCAACTCCGGCGAGGGGGGCCTTTTGAGCACCGAGGATCCCGAGGTGATGCGCCGCGCGGTGATCATGTCGGGTTCCTACATGCTCTACGACCGCCACCTGGCGGCCCCGGAGGCCGAGACGTTCAGCGAGACTCGCCTGGTGACGCCCAACATGAGCGGGCGGATGGACAACCTGCGCGCGGCGATCCTGCGCCCGCAGCTGGATGAGCTCGCCTCGCGCCGGCAGCGCTGGAACACCCTCTATCGTCGCTTCGAGGCGGGACTGGCCGAGATGGCCCCGGTCGAGACGATTCCGCGGCCCGCGCGGGAGGACTTCGTCGGCAGCTCGATCCAGTTCCATCTGCCGTCGCTTGCCCATGACGAGATCGCCCGGTTCGTCGCCGGGTGCGAGGCCCGTGGCATCCCGCTCAAGTGGTACGGCAAGTCACAGCCCGAGGATTACACCAGCCGCTACGACAGCTGGGGCTATCTCTCTGCGACGCGTCCTCTGCCGAACGCCGATCGCCTCCTGGCCACGCTGTGTGACCTGAGGCTGCCGTTGACCTTCGACGAAGGAGACTGTGACGACATCGTCCAGCTGATGGGCGACGCCATGGACCAGGCAACCGACAAGACGACGCCCGAGTAGTGCATACGCGTCGTATGCAGTAGCAGCACCCACCCGATGAAGAATGGAGTGACAACAATGTTCAAGAAAACTCTCTTGGCTTCCGCCGTGCTGGCCACACTGACCGCCCACGCCGCTCAGGCCGAGACCTTCAAGGTCGGCATGGGCGATCCCATGGAGTCCGATCAGGGGGCCCTGGCGCAGCGCTTCGAGGAGCTGGTCGAATCGCTCTCCGGCGGCGAGATGCAGGTCGAGCTATTCCCCGGCGGTCAGCTCGGTTCCGAGACCGGCATGATCCAGGACACCCGCATCGGCAAGCTCGACTTCGCCCTGGTGGGGGTGGGCAACCTGACCCCCTATGCGCCGCGCCTCGGCGCCCTGACCATGCCCTACGCGATCCGCAGCCATGCCGATGCGGTCAAGGCCACCACCGGCCCCCTGGCGGATCGCTGGAACAGCATTGCCGAAGAAGAAGCCGGCGTGCATATCGTCAGCTGGCTCTATTCCAACTTCCGCTACCTCACCAACTCCGAGCGCCCCGTGACCACCCTTGCGGACATCGAGGGCCTCAAGGTGCGGGTGCCGCAGAACGAGCTGATGCTGTCTACCTATGAAGCCTGGGGCGCCAGCCCGATCAGCATGTCCTGGCCGGAGGTCTTCACCGGCCTGCAGCAGGGCGTGATTGACGGCCAGGACAACCCCTACATCGTCAACTACACGATGAAGTTCCACGAGGTACAGGACTACCTCACCGAGATCCACTACCAGTACTCCCTCCAGCCCATCGTGATGGGCGTGCGGACCTACGAGAAGCTCTCCGACGAGGAGCGCGCGATCATCGACCGTGCGGGTCTCGAGGCGCAGCTCTTCGCGCTGCAGTTCCAGCTGACCGAGGCCTCCAAGGCACGCGCCGGCATGGAGGCCGAAGGGGTCGAGGTCTCGACCCTCGAGGACGAGGAAGAGTGGGTGCGCATCGCCAAGGAGCAGGTCTGGCCGGCGTTCTACGACGAGATCGGCGGTCAGGAAGCCTTCGAGGAAATGCAGAAGGCATTGGGCCACTGAGTGAGGCCGGGCCGGGCGACGACGCGTCGCCCGGCCCCTCGCGCTGCTCGCACTCCCACCGGGGAAGGAGGCTTTCGTGTTAGACAAGCTCAATCATATCGAGGATTACGCCTGCCGCTTCCTGCTCGGGGTGTTCGTCGTGCTGCTGTTCGCGCAGGTGGTCATGCGCGTGACGCTGGGCATCGGCATGGCGTGGATCGAGGAACTGGCGCGCTACGCGTTCATCTGGTTCGTGTTCCTGGGGGCGGCCCATGCGGCCCACCTGGGGGCCCATAACCGGTTGCAGACGCACATCAAGCTGTTGCCCAAACGCGTCGCCAACACCCTGCTGCTGCTGGTCGACCTGATCTGGGTGGGCTTCTGCCTGGTGCTGGCCTGGAAGAGCCTGGATCTGATCGGGCTGCTGCTGGAGTTTCCCTACGACTCGCCGGCCCTGGGCTGGTCGCTGGCCTACGTCTACTTCGTGTTCCCCATTGCCTTCGTGCTGATGGCCTTTCGCGTGCTGCAGGTCCAGTACATGAAGCTGGTCAAGGGCATCGAACCCGGCGACGTGGAACAGCAGGAAGTCAGCAAGATTACCGAGGGGGAGTCCAGCACCACTGACGACTCGTCCTCCAACGGCAAGGGGTAAGCCGCATGGCCGCAACGGTACTGTTTTCCATGTTCGGGGCGCTGCTGTTCTTCGGCGCGCCCATCGTGGTGGCCCTCGGGGTCGCCTCCATGGCGGTCTACGTGCTCAACGGCGACGATATCAGTTCGCTGATCGAGCTGGCCTTCTCCGCCATCAACTCGTTTCCGCTCATGGCGCTGCCCTCGTTCATCCTGGCCGGCGCCCTGATGGGCGACGCCGGCATCGCCCGGCGCCTGATCCATATCGCCGAGGAGCTGGCCGGTCCCGCCGCCGGCGGGCTGGGCGCCGCCGCGGTCATGGCCTGCATGTTCTTCGGCGCGATTTCAGGCTCCGGGCCTGCGACCACGGCCGCGGTCGGCATGCTGGTGATTCCGGCGATGATCGAACGCGGCTACGGGCGCAGCTATCCGGCGGCGATCACCGCCACGGCCGGCGGGCTCGGGGTGGTCATCCCGCCCAGCATGCCGCTGGTGATTTACGGCGTCACCGCCAACGAGTCCATCTCGGCGCTGTTCATGGCCGGGGTGTTCCCGGGCATCATGCTCGGCGTGGGCCTGATCGTGGCCAACTACATCACCGCCAAGCGCAACGGCTACCAGACCGAGGGCTCGGGCTACGATTTCAAGCGCATCGTCAGGGTCCTGAAGGACGGCTTCTGGTCGCTCATGGCGCCGGTGGTGATCCTGGGCGGCATCTATTCCGGGATGTTCACGCCCACCGAGGCCGCGGTGGTCTCGATCTTCTATGCCCTGTTCGTCGGCATCTTCATCCACAAGGAGTCGTCGCTGCGCGGGCTCAACGAGGCCTTCCAGAGCACCACCTGGCTGACCGGGCGGGTGCTGATCATCATGTTCACCGCCACCGCCTTCGGTCGCATCCTGGTCGAGAATCACATCCCGGCGATGATCGCCCAGGGCATCCTCGAGATCACCGACAGCCTGTGGCTGGTGTGGATACTGGTGATCGGCTTCCTGCTGATCGTCGGCATGTTCATCGAGATACTCGCCACCATCATGATCGTCACCCCGGTGCTGCTGCCGGTGATGGTCGAGCTGGGCGTCGATCCGATCCACTTCGGGATCGTGCTGGTGGTCAGCCTGGGCATCGGCTTCTCCACGCCGCCCCTGGGCGAGAACATGTTCATCAGCTCGAGCATCGCCAACGTCTCCATCGAGCGCATCTCGGTCCGCGCCATTCCGCTGGTCGGCTCCATGATAGTGATCGATCTGCTGCTGGCGTTCTTCCCCCAGATCACCCTGTGGCTGCCCACGGTTCTGGGCTTCTGATCCTCCATGACACCCATGACACCGATGAATAGGCACACGATGACGACCGACGACCGCGACAGCCAGGCCTCCTCCCGCGAGCCGCACACCATGGTCGGCGTGCTGGGGGGCATGGGGCCCGATGCCACCGTGACCTTCATGCAGCGGGTCATCGACGCCACGCCCGCCGAGGACGACATCGACCACGTCCATCTGCTGGTGGACAACAACCCCAAGGTGCCCTCGCGGATCAAGGCGCTGATCGACGGCGACGGCGAGAACCCGGGGCCGGCGATCGCCGCCATGGCGCGGCGCCTCGAGCGGGCCGGTGCCGCCTTCCTGGTGATGCCGTGCAACACCGCCCACTACTACTGGCGGGATGCCCAGGACGCCGTCGACATCCCGGTGTGGCACATCGTCGAGCGGACGCTGGACAGCGTTGCCCGGCGCCTGCCCGGGGCCCGGGTCGGCATGCTCTGCTCGCCGGCGCTGCGCAGGATCGGCCTCTACGAGGGCTTCGTCGCGGCGCGGGGCCTGTCGCTGGTCTATCCCGAGGACGAGAGCGCGGTGCTCGAGGTGATTCGCGCCGTCAAGCGCGGGCAGGGGCGTCATCCCGACACCCTGGCCGCCTTCGCCCGGGCAGCCGACGATCTCAAGGCAAGAGGGGCGGACGTGCTGGTGCTGGCCTGCACCGAGCTCTCGGTCATCGACGACGCCCTCGACGGCTCGCTGCCCGTGGTAGATAGCGTCCGGGTGCTGGCCGAACAGGTGGTGGCCGCCGCCGAGGGCGTCGAGGCCGTCACGCCCTAGTCGTCTCGACCGAACGGGTCCGAACGATACCGGACCCCACTTTTCCCGCCTCGCCGGGCCTGTCTGTCCCCATCCGCTGGATCGGGGGGAGAGGGCGTGCGCCCGGCGAGCGGCACCAGGAGAACCGCGACATGAAAACCACGCTCTTCGATACGCCACTCGCCGAGCGGCTCGGCCGGGCCACCCCCATCGGCCGCGGCCTGCTGGTGTGCGTCACCATTGCGCTTGCCACCACCTTCATCGCCGACCACTACGGCGGGCCGACGCTGCTCTACGCCCTGCTGTTCGGCATGTCGCTGCACTTCCTGAGCGAGGAGGGGCGCTGCCGCCAGGGCATCGAGTTCGCCGCCCGCACCGTGCTGCGTCTCGGTGTGGCCCTGCTGGGGGCACGCATGACCCTCGCCCAGGTCGGCGACCTGGGGATCGGCCCCGTGCTCACCGTGGTGGTGGCCGTGGCACTGGTCATCGCCATGGGGTCGGTGCTGGCTCGGTTGCTGGGCCTGGATCGCGATCTCGGGCTTCTGACCGGCGGCGCCGTCGCCATCTGCGGCGCCTCGGCGGCGCTCGCCCTGTCGGCGGTCATGCCGCGCCATGAGACCCACGAGCGCAACACCATCCTCACGGTGGTCGGGGTCACCACGCTCTCGACCATGGCGATGGTGATCTATCCGCTGATCGCCGGGGCCCTGGAACTCGCCAATGTCCAGGCGGGGATCTTCCTCGGCGGCACCATCCACGACGTGGCCCAGGTAGTGGGGGCCGGCTACATGATCTCCGAGCAGACCGGCGATATCTCGACGCTGGTCAAGCTGGTTCGGGTGGCCATGCTGGTGCCGGCGGTGATGGTCTTCATGTGGCTGTTCCGGGCCTCGCGCCAGGCGGAGGGGGCGGCGACCAAGGTGCCGATGCTGCCGAGCTTCCTGGTGGGCTTCGTGGTGCTGGTGCTGGTCAACAGCATGGGGCTGATTCCCGACGCGGTGAACGAGGGGATGTCGACCCTGTCCCGCTGGTGCCTGGTCACCGCCATCGCCGCACTCGGCATCAAGACCTCCTTCCAGAAGCTCGCGGTGGTGGGCTGGAAGCCGGTGATCCTGATGGCGCTGGAGACCCTGTTCCTGCTGGTCGTGGTGCTCGGCGTGGTGCTGATCGGCGGCCTGGGTACCTGATCGCCCGGGCGACGGCTTGAGGCCCAGGACATCGAGTTCCTGAGGTCGATCTACCGAGAGAATAAGAGGCCAGTCGGCATTCGCCGGCTGGTCTCTTTCGTGTACGCGGGGGAGGGTAAGGTGGATGGGAAAAGGGGACGGTAATGCGTTGCCGTTTCTCGGCTTGATTTTATAGACAGTCGGTCTATATTTGATGGCATGACCGATTCGACCTTCAAACCACGCCGCGGCCGGCCCCCCAGGGTGCCGCGCGACGACCCGGATACCCGGGCGGCCCTGATCCGCAGCGGCACCGAGGTGCTGACCGAACAGGGCTTCGTCGTCTCCGGCATCGACGGCATCCTCAAGCGCGTCGGGGTCCCCAAGGGCTCCTTCTACTATTACTTCGACAGCAAGGAGGCGTTCGGGCGCGCCGTGATGGAGCATTACGGCGCCTACTTCGCGAAGAAGTTGGATCGCCACCTCGGGGACACCACGCGCTCGCCGCTTTCGCGCATCGCGGCCTTCGTCGCCGATGCCCGCGACGGCATGGCGCGCCACGACTTCCGTCGGGGTTGCCTGGTGGGCAACCTGGGCCAGGAGGCCGGCGGCCTGCCGGAGGGGTACCGCGAGTGGTTGCGGGCGACCCTTAATGACTGGCAGCGGCGCCTGGCGCGCTGCCTGAACGAGGCGAAGATGGCCGGCGAGCTCGCCGATCACGCCGACTGCGAGCGGCTCGCCGAGGCCTTCTGGATCGGCTGGGAGGGCGCGGTGATGCGCGCGAGACTCGAACGCCGGGCGCGTCCCCTGGAAGTCTTCATCACCACGTACATGGAGGGGCTGCCCCGCTAGCGGGCGTCGCTTCATGCCATTCGATAGACGCTCGGTCTATAAGTAATCAACAACACGAGGTGCACGATGTTCAAGGCCATTCTGATCGACAAGAACGACGACGGGCAGCGGGTCGCGGTAGAGACGCTGGACGAGTCCCGCCTGCCGGACGGCGACGTCACGGTGCGGGTCGACTGCAGCACCCTCAACTACAAGGACGCCCTGGCGATCACCGGCAAGGGGCCGGTGGTGCGACAGTTTCCCATGGTGCCGGGGATCGACCTGGCGGGCACCGTCGAGAGTTCCACGGTGGATGCCTACCAGCCGGGTGATGCCGTGCTGCTCAACGGCTGGGGCGTGGGCGAGAAGCACTGGGGGGGCCTTTCCGAGAAGGCGCGCCTGGACAGCCGCTGGCTGATTCCCCAGCCCGCGGCCTTCAGCGCCCGCCAGACCATGGCCATCGGCACGGCCGGCTACACCGCCATGCTGTCGGTGATGGCGCTGGAGCATCAAGGCGTGACGCCCGAGCAGGGCGAGGTGCTGGTGACCGGCGCCAACGGCGGCGTGGGCAGCTATGCCATCGCGCTGCTGGCCCGGCTCGGCTATCGGGTCGTGGCTTCCACCGGACGCCTCGAGGAGACGGACTACCTCAAGGGGCTCGGCGCCGAGGCGGTGATCGACCGGGCGGAGCTCTCCGAGCCCGGCCGTCCCCTGGCCAAGGAGCGCTGGGCGGGCGCCATCGACTCGGTGGGCAGCCATACCCTGGCCAACGTACTGGCCTCGACCCGCTACGGCGGTGCCGTGACCGCCTGCGGGCTGGCCCAGGGCATGGACCTGCCCTCCAGCGTCGCGCCGTTCATCCTGCGCGGCGTGACCCTGGCCGGGATCGACAGCGTGATGCGCCCCTATGCCGATCGCGTCGAAGCCTGGCGCCGGCTCGGCGAGTTGCTGGCGCCGGAGCAGCTGGATGCCATCACCCGCACCATCGGCCTGGATGAGGCCATCGACACCGCGGGCGAGCTGTTGGCCGGCCGAGTGCGCGGTCGCGTGGTGGTTGATATGTCGCGCTGACGGCGCGTCAGGGCCGCCGCCGGCGGCAAGGCCAGTCGCAGGGGCACGCCAGGGGCGTGCCCCTGCGGCGTTTCGGCTCCCTACGCTCGAAGCGGAGGAGCCCGCGTGGGTCGCTCGCTCCCGGCGGCGAAGGGACGAAGGGGCGAGGGCGCCAGCAGAGGTATGAGGGCAGAGGGGCGAGGGCAGGAGCCGTGCGGTTTTCTGATAGGCTTGCCGGGGTCATCGATCGTCGCCGAGGAGTGGGAATGAGGGCCGCCAGTAGTCTGGAGAAACGCAACGTCGCCATCCTGGTCGCCAGCCAGACGCTCTACATGGTCGCGACGATCACCGTGATGACCCTGAGCGGGGTGGTGGGCCACCGGCTCACGCCCGCGGCGGGGCTTGCGACGCTGCCCGTCGCCATGCTGATGATCGGCACCCTGCTCGCGACCCTGCCGGCTTCGCTCTACATGAAGCGAGTGGGGCGCCGGCGCGGTTTCATGGTCGGGGCGGCGCTTGGCGGCGCGCTCGGCGGGCTGGTGGCCTTCGCCGCCATCGCCTTTGAGCACTTCTGGCTGTTCTGCCTGGGCAACCTGCTGCTGGGTTGCTATCAGGGCTTTGCCATGTACTACCGCTTCGCCGCCGTCGACGTGACCCGCCCGGCCTTTCGCAGTCGAGCCATCTCCCTGGTACTGGCCGGCGGGGTGGTGGCGGCCTTCCTCGGGCCCTGGAACGCCAGCCTGACCAATGACTGGATCGCCGCGGTGCCGGATGGCGGGCCCTACCTGATGATCGCCGGCCTGGCGCTGTTGGCGATGCTGATACTCGGCAGCCTGCGCGTGCCGGCGAGCGGCGAGCCCGCCCCCGGCGAGTTCGCCCGGCCGATGGCCGAGATCGGCGCCCAGGCGCGCTTTCGGGTCGCGCTGATCGCCGCGGCCACGGGCTACGCCATCATGGGGCTGGTGATGACCGCCACGCCGCTCTCGATGCGCGCGCTGGGCTTCGAGATGGGACAGGTGGCCTTCGTCATGCAGTGGCATGTGCTCGGCATGTTCGCGCCCTCCTTCGTCACCGGGGACCTGATCGGCCGCTTCGGGGTCACCCGTATCCTGCTGGCCGGGGCCGTCATCCTCGCCGCCTCGAGCCTGCTGGCGGCTTCCGGCACCGGGCTTGTCCATTTCTGGGCGGCGCTGCTGCTGCTCGGCGTCGGTTGGAATTTCCTGTTCATCGGCGGCAGCACGCTGCTCGCCAGCACCCACTCCGAGGCCGAGCGCGGCAAGGTTCAGGGCGTCAACGACCTGGTCATCTTCTCGCTGGTGGCGGCGGGCTCGCTGCTGTCGGGGAATCTGCTGCGGCAGCTGGGATGGACCGGGCTCAACCTGGCGATGCTGGGGCCGATCGTGCTGGTGGCCGCGCTCATCGCTTGGTTCAAGCTCAGCGAGGCGCGTGATCGTCCGGCGCAGCTCAGCGGCGAGCGGCGGTAAGCAGGCGCGCATCGCGCAAGGGGCTCGCGGGTGAGGAGCGCTAGCACTTGATTGGGAGGCGGGGCCGATTGGGATATGCTGATGGCGATGCCGAAGGCCTGGCAGATCATTCATCCCAGGGAGAGCCCTATGTCGTTTCGTCCCCTTCTTGCCAGCCTGCTGCTGGCTACCCCGCTGCTGACCACTTCGCTCGTGGCCGCCGCCGCGGCCCCCAATATCGAGCCCGGCCAGTGGGAGTTCACCAGCACCACCTCGGTGGCCGGCGACCTGCCGATCCCCGACCAGATCGAGACCAGCCAGGAGTGCATCGCCCAGGGCGACCTCGAGGACGAGGAGTTCAGTTTCATCGAGGAGGAGGAGGGCTGCGAGCTGCTCGACCACGAGGTCACGGTCGACGGCATGGACTATCGCATGGTGTGCCGGGCCGAGGGCGGCGAGGCCAGCATCGTTGGCCGCATGGACTTTCTCGGCGAGCGGGTCGAGGGCAACGTCGACATCCTGGTCGACTCCGCCGCGGGCGAGCTCAATATGACCACCGTCGTGGAAGGCCGGCGCCTCGGCGACTGCTGAACCGCGCGCTCGCCCTTCGCCACCTTCCAGCCACCCGCGCCGATTCACTGACGTGATCCTTCGGCCGTGATCGACGCCGCCTTGCCACGGCGGCGTCGACCGGGCGTCAGTGGCCGGCGGGTTCCTCGCCCATCTCGTGGGCCAGGCGCCGGGCGACATCGCCGGGCGAGCCGGTGCGCCGAGCCAGCAGGTCGTAGGCCACCGGCACCACGAACAGGGTGAACAGGGTAGCCGCGGCCAGGCCGCAGAGGATGACGGTGCCGATCACCAGCCGGGTCTCGGCGCCGGCGCCGCTGGAGACGATTAGCGGCACGGCGCCCGCCATGGTGGTCACCGCCGTCATCACGATGGGCCGCAGGCGCGTCACCGAGGCCTCCACCAGGGCCTCGTGGAAGGCCATGCCGCGATCGCGCAGCTGGTTGGCAAACTCGACGATCAGGATGCCGTTCTTGGCCGCCAGCCCCACCAGCATGACCAGCCCCACCTGACTGTAGATGTTCAACGACTGTCCGGTGAGATAGAGCCCCAGCAGGGCGCCGCAGATCGCCAGCGGCACGGTGAGCATGATCACGAAGGGGTGCACGAAGCTCTCGAACTGCCCGGCCAGCACCAGGAAGACCACCAGGACGCCCAGTCCCAGCAGGAAGGCGGTGGCGCCGCTCGCCTCCTGGTAGTCTCGCGAGGCGCCCTTGACGTCGGTCTGGGCCGCCGGTGGCAGGATCTCGTCCACCGTGGTTTCCAGATAGGTCAGCGCCTCGCCCAGCGGGTAGCCGTCCGCCAGGTCGGCCTGGAGGGTGATCGCCCGGACCCGATTGAAGCGGTTCAGCGTGCTGGGCCCGGCGAAGTCCGTGAGCGTCACCAGGCTCGCCAGGGGGATCAGCTCGCCCGAGCGGTCGGAGCGCACCCGAATGCTCTCCAGGGATCGCGGGCTCGGCCGGGAACCGGGCGCTCCCTCGAGGATGACGTCATACTCCTGGCCGTCGTCCACGTACTGGGTCACGGTGCGCCCGCCGAGCAGGGTTTCCAGGGTGCGGCCGATCTCGGTGACCGTCACCCCCAGCGCGGCGGCGCGGGTGTAGTCGATGTCCACGCGCAGCTGCGGCTGGTTCTCCTCGTAGTCGCTCTCAAGCCCCGTCAGGCGCGGGTTGTTCTCGCGCAGGTGAGCCAGCAGGGTGTCGCGCCACTCGGCCAGCTGCTCGTATGTGCCGCCGCCGAGCACGAACTGCACCGGTTTCTCGACCCGCGACCCGAAGCCCTGTCGCATCACCGGGAAGGCCCGGATGCCGGGCAGGTCGGCGAGGCGGCCGCGGATCTCGTCCATGATCGTCCAGGCCGACCGGCGCTCTGCCCAGTCGGCGAGGGTGACGATGACGAAGCCGCTGTTGAAGTTCTCGATGTTGCCCCAGCCCCGCGGCGCGCGCACCAGGATGCGCTCCACCTCGCCCTGCTCGGTGAGCGGCAGCAGGCGGGTCTCGATCTCGTCCATGTAGTCGAGCATGTAGTCGTAGGTGGCGCCGGGCGGGCCGTTGACCAGCACGAAGAAGTTACCGCGATCCTCCTTGGGGGTGTACTCGTTGGGCAGCTGACCGTTGAGCCACACCGTGGCACCGACGATGCCGAGAAACAGCGCCAGCACCAGCAGTCGCAGCCCCAGCACCCGTTCGAGCAGCCGGCGATAGCCGTGGCGGGAGCGATCCAGGCCCCACTGCACGGCCCGCGCCAGGCGGCCCTCGTGCATGTCGGCCTTGAGGATCTTGGAGGCCATCATCGGCGTCAGGGTCAGCGCCAGCAGGCTGGAGATGATCACCGCGGCGGCCAGGGTGAGGGCGAATTCCGAGAACAGCCGGCCGATATCGCCCTGCAGGAAGCTCAGCGGCACGAACACCGCCACCAGCACCAGCGTGGTGGCGATGACCGCGAAGGCGATCTGGCGGGTGCCGCGGAAGGCCGCCACCAGCGGCGTCTCGCCGAGCTCCTGCATGCGCCGGTGGATGTTCTCCAGCACCACGATGGCGTCATCGACGATCAAGCCGATGGCCAGCACCAGGGCCAGCAGGGTCAGCAGGTTGATGGTGAAGCCCAGCACCGCCAGCGCCGCGAAGGCACCGATCAGGGCGATGGGCACGGTCACGGCCGGGATCAGGGTGGTGCGCACGTTGCCCAGGAACAGGAAGATCGCCACCACCACCAGGCCCATGGCGATGAACAGCGTCTGTACCACCTGGCCGATGGCGCCGGAGACGAACACCGAGGAGTCGAAGTTCAGCGACAGCTCCATGCCCTCGGGCAGGGTGCCCTGCAGGCGCTCCATCTCGGCCTTGGCGCCCTTGGAGATCTCCAGCACGTTGGCGGTGGACTGCTTCATCAGCCCCAGCCCGACCATGGGCACGCCGTTGCCGCGAAAGACGGTGCGCTCCTCCACGGCGCCAATCTCGACTCGCGCGACGTCGCCCAGGCGGACCAGGTAGCCGTCGCTGCCCTCGTCGAGGGCCAGCCGGCGGAAGTCCTCGGGGGTGGCGAAGCTTCTCGGCAGGCGCACGATGAACTGTCGGGCCTGGGAGACCACGGCGCCGCCGGGCAGCTCGACGTTCTCGTCGCGCAGGACGTCCTCGACGTCGCCCACCGTGAGCCCGCGCGCCGCCAGGGCGTCGGCATCGAGCCAGACGCGCATGGCGTATTCGCGGCCGCCTCCGACCCGCACCTGAGCGACGCCGGGCAGCACCGAGAAGCGATCCACCAGGTAGCGGTCGGCGTAGTCGGTCAGCCCCGCCACGTCGTAGCCGCCGCCGCTCAGCGAGAACCAGATCACCACCTCGGAGCTCGAATCGGCCTTCTGTACCTCGGGCGGGTCGGCCTCCTCGGGCAGGTTGTCCCGGGCCCCGGAGATGCGGTCGCGGATGTCGTTGGCGGCCGCGTCGATGTCGAGGTCCAGGCCGAACTCCACGTTGATGCTGGAGCGGCCGTCCTCGCTGGAGGAGGAGATCACCTCGATGCCCGCCACCCCGGCGATGCGATCCTCGAGCACCTGGGTGACGCGGGTCTCCACGATGCTGGCCGAGGCGCCGGGGTAGCGGGTATCGATGGAGACCACCGGCGGGTCGATGGCGGGGTACTCCTGGAGCGGCAGCCGCTCCAGGGCCAGCAGGCCGAAGGCCACGATCAGAGCGGCCATCACCACGGCCAGTACCGGGCGCTGGACGGACAGGTCGGAGAGGCGCATCAGCCGTTCACCTCGGCGGCGACGCGGCTGCGACGCAGCAGCTGGGGAACGCTGGTGTCGTCGTCGAGGATGCCCAGCAGGCGGGTCGGCTGGCCGTCGCGCACCCGCTCGGTGCCATGGGCGACCACCAGGTCGTCCACGGCGAGCCCCTCGAGGATCTCCACCTCGCCCTTGCGGCGCGCGCCGATGCGCACCTCGCGCTCCTCGACCCGGTAGGCCTCGCCGTCGCTCTTGAGGGTCAGCACGAACTGGCGCTGCCCCTGAGGCATCAGCGCCGCCTCCGGAATCACCAGCGCCTCGCGGGGCGAACTCTCGAGCCTTACCTGCATGAGCATGCCGGGCCGAAGCGCGAGCTCCGGGTTGGCGAGCTCGGCGCGCACCCTGATGCTGCGGCTGATCGGGTCGATCCGCGTGCCGATGCTCGCGATCTCGCCACGAAACGGGGTGTGGGGCAGGGCCGCGCTAGTCGCGGTCAGCGCCAGGCCCGGCGCGATCTGAGCGAGGGCCCGCTCGGGCAGGGTGAAGTCGAGCTTCATGACCTCGAGGCGGTCGAGGGTGACGAGCTCGGTGCCGGGGGTCACCAGGGTGCCCACGCTGACGTTGCGAAAGCCCACGATGCCGCCGAAGGGCGCCTGGATGCGGGTGTCGGCAAGCCGGGCCTCCAGGGCTTGGATTTCCGCCTCGGCCTGGCGCAGGCGGGCCCGAGCATCTTCCACGTCGGCCCGTGGCGCCAGGTTGCGGCTCTGCAGCTGGGCGAGCCGATTGACGGCGTTGCGCCGCTCGTCGCGCAGCGCCTGGGCGACACGCAGGTCGGCGCGCTGCTCGTCGTCGGCCAGGCGCACCAGCAGCTCGCCGGCTTCGACCCGCTCGCCGCCCTCGAAGGTCAACTCGGCGATGGTCTCGGTGACGGTGGCGGAGAGGGTCAAGCTCTCGTCGGCGCGCAGGGTACCCAGCGCCTCCAGCGGATCGGACCAGGCGGCGAGGCTGGCGCGGGCGGCGATCACCGCGGTGGGCTGTTGGGCATGGAGGGACGTGGTGACGACCAGCAGCAGGCCGCACAACAGACGCAGGGAGTGTCGGGAGAAGCGTGATGGCATGGGGGGCGATCTTGTCGATGAGCGAAGGTGGCGGTTCCGATCCCTCGGATGTCCTTACAGGCTAACCGGGCCGCGCCGCCACAGTGTGACAACAATGCACAAGATAGCCGCTTTCGCGGCCCGATGTACAAGGATTGTACATGAAAAGGCGGTCACCGCTCCAAGGGCCTCCGGCGATCCATCGATAAGGCGGCGCAAGATACTCCTAGCCCGGATATTGCACCGGGTTGGTCAGGAGCACCCAGATGACGGGCTCGGTGGGCATGATGGCTCTCAGGGCGTGGAATTGGCTATTTTTTGAGCAATTTCTCGGGCTCCGGGCACACTTCCCCC
>Ga0208138_100501_pt1 | contig 16100 bp, 13 predicted proteins | sample AntRauMetaRauer3_FD_184786 | JGI IMG/M metagenome (GOLD analysis project Ga0208138, IMG submission 184786) | Saline lake microbial communities from Rauer Lake, Antarctica, in enrichment culture - Antartic Rauer Lake 3 Metagenome Rauer3 (SPAdes)... ...
AGATCCCCGCGCCGTACGCCTTCCGGGTCACGACTGTCTGTTTCGGGACCGTCGCCGATGAGGTGGCGTAGATCATTTTCTTGCCCTTCTCCAGAATGGCGTCCTTCTCGACCTGCGAGCCGGCCATGAAGCCGGGCGTGTCACAGAGGTACAGCAGGGGGATCTCGTAGGCGTCGCAGGTCCAGATGAACTCGGCGGCCTTCTCGGCCGCGTCCGGGAAGATGGCACCCGAGCGAACCGTGGGATCGTTGGCGACGACGCCGACGGGGCGGCCGTCGATCCGGCAGAACGCCGTGACGATCTCCTCGCCGTACCCCTCCTTCAGCTCGAACACCGATTCGGCGTCCGCGATCCGGTCGAGCAGGTCGCGCACGTCGTAGGGGCGATTCGGCGACTCCGGGATCAGCTCGTCGATCCCGTCGGGCGAGAACTTCGGGGGCTTCGTCTCCTGTCGCGGGGGCTTCTCGCCGGCCTGATCGGGGAGATAGCCGATCAGATCGGCGACGAGCTCCCGGGCGTGTTCCTCGTCGCGGGCGACGAGATCGGCGGAGCCGGATTCCTCGGCGTGGACGCGGGGGCCACCCAGATCAGCCATCTCGATCTCCTCGCCGGTGACCATCTTCACCATCCGCGGGGAGGCGATCGCCATCGCGGACATCCCCTCGACCATCACGGTGAAGTCGGCGAAGACGGGCGTGTAGGCGGCGCCGGCGATACAGGGGCCGTACAGCACGCAGATCTGCGGAACCGCGCCGGAGAGCATCGAGTGGTTGTAGTAGTACTTCCCGATCCCCTCACGGTTGGCGAAGAACCCGGACTGCTGGTCGATACGGCCACCAGAGGAGTCCATCAGGTAGAGCACGGGCCTGCCCGTCTTCAGGGCGCGCTGTTGCATCCGGAGGAACTTCTCGACGCCCTTCGCCGCCATCGACCCCGCCTTCACGGTGAAGTCGTTGGCCATGAAGTGCACGTCGCGCCCCTCGAACTCGGCCGCGCCGGTGAGGAGGCCGTCGCCGGGGAGGCGGTCGCTCGTCTCATCGGACTCGTCCCCGTCGCGGTCAGGCGCGTTCGGGTGCCAGTCGTCGAACGCGGCGAACTTCCCGTCCTCGAAGTGGAGACCGGCCGGATCGCCGTCAGCCCCGCTCGCGTCAGCTGCGCCACGCGTGCCCCCCTCGCCGCCGAACCAGAGGTCGAGCCGGTCACGGACGAATAGCTTCCCCTGCTCGGGAAGTCGATCGCGGTACTTCTCCGGGCCGCCTTCCAGGATGTTGTCGATCTCGGCCTGAAGGTCGCGCTCCCGATCAGTCGGGCCAAGGTCGTCGTCGAGGGGGTACTCGATCTCGGGCGGTTCCGCGCTCGCGGCGGGCTCCGCGCTCTCCCCGACGTGGACGTCGACGCCGACGCCGAGGTGCTTCGCGAGCGACTTCGCTATCGCCTCGGCCTCCTCCGGCGTCGCCGCCGCGCCGACGTGAACGTTCATGGGCGCAAGATTTGCGGTAGATCCTAAACAGTTTTCCATGTGGGTTCCGGCTGGGGTCGATCACCCCCGACCGGATGGAGTCAGTAATCCGGGTCAGCGAGCCGACTCGCCGAGCCGAGTGTCAAGCTGCTCGGCGACCGAGTCGAGGTGGTGGCGGCCGACGACGGCGACGACATCGCCGTCGTTGCGGAACTCGGCGAGGCGGTCGACCATGTGCGTCTCGCGCACGTCGTCGCCGAACGAGGTCGCCCGAGAGGGCTCGAACGCGTCCATCACGGCTCGGGCGCGGGCGATCTGGTGGCGTTCGTTCTCGGCCTGCTGCTCCGGGCTGTCAGCCCGACCAGTCGCGTACGTGACCGGCGAGTCGACCTCCATCCGGATCGACGTCATCGCGGCGAGTGAGCCCGCGAGACGGCATCGAAGGGTGTTCTTCGTCACCGATGTCAGTCCGTCGAGGACGCCGCGAACCGTCTCAAGTGACCTGCCCTCGTGATACAGCGTCGTGGCGAGCCGTCGGAGGAACGGCAGGGTTGGGCCGTCGATCCCGACGACGCGGTCGGTGGTCGACGCCTGGATCGCGGCGCTCGCCTCGCCCCCGAACACCGGCGGGGTGCGAGTATCCTCGGCATACCGCTCGAAAAGCGGGAGCGAGAGCGGCGGCAGTTCAAGCGCGAGGATGTCGGGGACTCGGTCCGTGATCACGGTTTGAACTCGGAAGGCGCTGGCGGGGTGATCGTGGACGACACCGATCAGCGTAACGGTGCCCGTAGGGGTGTCGATCGAACGGAGGTGTTCGCCCGTAATTCGAGGGTCGTCGTAGTGCGCGTCCATATGTCGGCCGGTAGCAGATGCATACCGGACCGTACCCGCCGTTGGGATCCGCTTAAGATAAGGATTTCTGATAGTCTACCTACAACTAATTTAGATCCTCATAAAACGAATTTAAAACTACACAAACGCTGGGTGAAATATCTCTGTACGACTCCGAGCTTGTGTGAGTAATCTCGCGGGAGCGTGGCTTCGAGAGTGGTACCCTGTGTCACAAAAACGAGCCGCGATCGGTGTCGGCCGGCCGGCCGGAACAGAGTCGGGCTACCGGCCGGAACAGAGCCGGGCTACCGGTCGGAACAGAGCCGGGCTACCGGTCGGAACGGCCCTATCGGTTGAGTCGGACCTCGGCATCATTGATCGACTCGATGTCAGATTCGTCGATAGGATACGTGTCCTCGTCGGCATCTCCCCAGCCGAGCTTCGATTTGATCCTGTCGCTGATCCCCGGGTCCGGGTCGACGTGTGCGCGGTTGCCCTCGACTTGGGACACCATGCCGATCTTCTTTCCCGCCTTGTTGACGACGCGTTTGCCTTCGTCTTTGTCTGAGAGTTTCATCTATGGTTTCCTCCGCATCCAACACTCGAACGAGACCGGGCATTGTAACCGGGCCCATAGTCGAGCGTAAGCTCAGCGGAATTATCCGTACCCACGGCCGACGGACCGATCGATTCACCTTACCATCGAATACGGGTGGCTTACGGCGCCGGCAAGAGCCGGCCGACCCCGGAAGCGCGACGTTCGAGCCACCGGTATCAGTTACTCGTCGGCGAGCGCGTCCTCCAGCCGCTCGATCAGCGCCTCGTTGCCGACGTAGAGGGGCACCCGATCGTGGACGCCTTCGGGCTCGACGTCGAGGATATCGGTGTCGCCGTCGGTCGCAGCCCCGCCCGCACGCTCGACGATGTAGGCGATAGGGTTCGCCTCGAAGGAGAGCCGGAGCTTCCCCTCCGGCGCGTCGACGAGGGCGGGATACGCAAAGATCCCGCCGTAGGTGAGCACCTGGTTCACGTCGCCGACCATGGCGCCGCCATACCGGAGCTTCAGCTCGTCTTCGATCTCGCGAGCGTAGGTGGTAAAGTCGTCAGGCCAGTCCGGGACGCGTCCGCCGAACCCGTACACAAGGGGGTCCTCGGGGAGCTGCAGGTCGTCCTCGACGATCGAACGGGAGACGCCGCCGTCACCCTCTCCATCACCCTCAACTACCTCCTCGCGCACGCCGTCGTCGTCGGCGACGATCATCGTCGTGATGGGGCCATAGAGCACGTAGCCGGCGGCGACAAGGTCTCGTCCGGTCGCGGGGAGGGGGGCGTCGTACACCCCGACCACGGTCCCCATCGCGTTGTTCGACCGGAGGTTCGAGGAGCCGTCGAGGGGATCGATCGCGACCGCGTACGCGCCCTCGCCGACCGCACCGCCGGCGTCGACGGCGGCCTCGCGCTCCTCGCTGACGAACGAGCCGACGCCGTCGACCGCGGTCAGCGCGTCCGCGAGCAGCTCGTCCGCGTAGAGGTCCCCGGCCAAGACCGTCTCGCCGGAGGGGTTGTCGGTCCCGCTCTCGACGCGCCGGCCGGGAAGCGCAGCGCGGATCTCGGGGGCGGTGGCCGCGACCGCGTCGAAGATCGCCTCGACGATCGGGTCAGTCTCCGTCATCAGTCGTCGGCGATGGCGAGTGCCTCGTCCGGCTCGACCTCCTCGAAGACCACGGCCTCGAGCGCGTCGAGGATGCGCTCGGGGTCGTCGCGCTGGAAGACGTTCCGGCCGACCGCGAGCCCGGTCGCGCCGGCGTCGATCGCGTCCGCGACGTTCCGGAGGAACGCCTTGTCGTCGCGCATCGTCCCGCCGGACATCACGACCTTCGTGGGGCCGGCCATCCGGACCGCCTCGCCCATCCCCTCGGCGGAGCCGGGGTACTTCACCTTCACCACGTCGGCGCCGAGCTCTAACCCGAGCCGGGCCGCGTACGAGATGGTGTCGGGGCTCGTGTCGTTTTTGACGCCCTGCCCGCGCGGGTACGACCACATGACGACGCCCATGTCATGTTTACGGGCGCCCTCCTGGGCCGTCTTGAACTCCTCGGCCATCTCGACTTCGTGGTTCGAGCCGCCGTAGAGGGTGAAGCCGATCGCGTCGGCGCCGAGATCGGCGGCGTACTCGGCCGAGCAGTTGACGGGGCTGTCTGGTTCCCCCATCCAGAGGTTCGAGGTACCGTTCAGCTTCAACAGGAGGTTCACCTCCTCCTCGTAGTCGGGGTAGTACGCCTCGGCGATCCCCTTCTGTACGGCCAGCGCGGTGACCGCGTCGTGGCTGGCGAGCTCGAACAACCGTTCCGGGTCCGCGGTCGACGGATTCGGGTCGAAATCGACCGGACCGTGTTCGAGCCCGTGGTCGTACGCGAGGATGAGTGACTTACCGTCCCGCGAGATGGCGTCGTCGGCGTGAGGAAGCATCAGTTCATACTCCCGTTACATCGGTAAAAAAGACTAGGGTCATTCGAGCGGTAGTGACGAACGTTAAACGGGGCTTACCATCCGTCTGTTCCGCACCAAAGGCCAATTCAGTCGTGAGCACAATTACTACTCAAATAGTTAATTACCAGCAGACATAGCAGATCACGACCCTCCACTCTCGGAGTCGCAATACTTACCACCACCGGCGCGACAGCGTCCGGCATGCGAGAGCTATCTGACATCGACGTCGTCGGCGTGGTCGGAGCCGGCACGATGGGCAACGGGATCGCGCAGGTCGCGGCGACCGCCGGCTACGAGGTCGTGATGCGCGACATCGAGACGAAGTACGTCGAGCGCGGGCTCGACAGCATCGACGACAGCCTCGCCCGGCTCGACGGGAAGGACCGGCTCGGCGAGGATCCCGAAGTGATCCGCGACCGGATCGAGGGGACCACCGATCTCGACGCCCTCGCGGCCGCGGACGTGGTCGTCGAGGCCGCCGTGGAGAATCTCGACGTAAAGAAAGATATCTTCGCCGACCTCGACGATGTGACCGACGACGACGTTGTCCTCGCGACCAACACCTCGACGCTATCGATCACGAGCGTCGCGAGCGCCACCGACCGCGCGGGCGACGTGATCGGGCTTCACTTCATGAACCCGGTGCCGATCATGGACGGCGTGGAGGTCGTCGTCGGGGAGCGCACCGCCGACCCCGTCGTCGACTTTGCGCACGCATTTGCCGAGGACCTCGGCAAGGAGACGTGGGAGGCCGACGACAAGCCCGGCTTCGTCACGAACCGCATCCTGATGCCGTGGATAAACGAAGGTGTCCGCGCGTACGACGAGGGCGTCGCCGACAGGGAGGACATCGACCGCGGGATGACACTCGGCACGAACGTCCCGATGGGCCCCCTCGAACTCGCCGACCACATCGGGCTCGACGTGGTGTTAGACGCCAGCGAGACGCTCCACACCGAGTTGGGCGACCGGTACAAGCCGGCGTACCTCGTCAAGCGCAAGGTGGAGGCCGGCGATCTCGGGAAGAAGACGGGAAAGGGGTTCTACGAGTACGAGTAGCGCGCCCTCGACGGAGCGAGCCGTCGGGCGCGATCAGGCGCCCTTAGCGCCCTCGGCGCTCTTGTCGTCGCCCGCGGTCCACCGGCGCGCGCCGGGGAGCAGTCCGACGAGTTTCGTCACGTAGCCGAACTTGAAAAGACCGAACTGGGAGAGCGTGCCGAGGACGAATACGGCGAGGAACGCGGGCGCGGTCACGTCGAACAGCAGCGGTTCGACCGACGTTTGCGCGGTGGCCGCGTCTAGCGTTGCGGGCGTGATCGACCGCGACGCGAACGCCGCGCCGATGAAGGCCGTCGAGACGACGAGCGTCGTCCGGCTCAACACGAACCCGAACAGCGCGCCGACCGCGACGCCCGCCAGCGTGGCGCCGACGAGGAGCAGTGTCCCCTCGATCCCGGCCGCATCGGCCGCGTACATCGGGCCGACCGCGAACCGCCCGGCGAAGCCCCCGACGAGTCCGCCGATGGCGACGACCGCGAAGGAGAGCCCGGCGTACGCGAGGAAGCCGCCGACCGCGGCGCCGACCGCGGCGGCCGCGCCGGCCAGGACCAGCCCGTCGACCGCGATGAGTCCGGCGAGGTTCGGCGCGGCGAGGTAGCCCGCACCGGCGCCGACAAGGACCCCGGTCAGCGTGACGGCGTAGACGGAGACCGCGGCCCCGACGAACGCGAGGAGCAGTCCCGCGACGACGAGTCCGGCAGTAAGTGGCGTAAGCATGTCACCACGTGGGGACCTATCTGCCTTAAAACGTCGCGGGACGGGACGACGGGAAAGAGGAATCGACCGCGGTCGACAGAGTGAACCGACCTGACAGACGCGCTCACCGACCCCGACGCCCGGCCTGCCGATCGACGTATCGGGTGTAGCCGCCGACGGCGAGGCCGAATCCGACCACGATCAGCCCAAGCCCGAGCATGCGGGTCGTTCCCAGTGTCATGAGCGCGAGGATCACGCCGAAGACGAAGGCGAACACGCCGGCGACGACGACGCCGACGTCGAGGAGTGGCGACGGCTGGACGGTCTCGCAGTGGGGACAGATCCGCGCGTCGCTCGGGATCGGCTCCCGGCAGTCGACGCAGTGGACGCGGTCGCGGGACACGGCCGCCGGTTCGGTCGTCGGAGACTTATAGCCATTAGTCCGCCGTCGCCGCGTCCGCGGCGCCCTCGCCCGCGCCGAGCGTCTCCTCGACTTGCGTCACGACCGTCACGAGCGCGACGACGGCGAGTGCGGCCCCGGCCGCGAAGGGAACGACGAAGCCGAAGCCGTAGAGCCAGCCGGAGGCCAGCGGCCCGACCGCGACGCCGAAGCCGAATCCCATCGTGAGCACCGACAGCGTCGTCCCGGACTCGCCCTCGCGCGCGAGGTCGCCCGCGAGCGCCAGCGACGGCGCGAACACGCACGCGACGGCGACGCCCTGCGCCAGCCGGACGAGCGTCATTATCACCGGATCGGTGACGATCCCCTGCAGGAGGGTCGTGGGGCCGAGCAGCACGAACCCGGCCAAGAGGAACGGACGGCGGCCGATCCGGTCGCTGGCCTGCCCGACGGGCACCTGAAACAGAACGTTCGCGATCGTAACGGCCGCGAACTGGAGCCCGAACCACACCGGCGGCTGGTCGAGCCGAGCGTTCACCTGCGTCTGGAGGGTCGCGAACAGCGCGATGCAGATCCCCATCGCGACCGTCGCCAGCCCGAGCGCGAACACCGGGTCGAGCAGGCGCCCATCGCCGCGGACGCGGATCGAGAGGTCGTCGCTCGCCTCGCTCGACTCGGCGGCGTCGCGCACGAGGAGGAAGACGAGGGCGAAGCTGAGGTACGCGCCGGCGCAGGCCGCCGCGAACGCGGCGTCGAACCCGTCGACGACCGGGAGCCCGATCGCGGAGAGGTCGTACGGGCCGCGCTGGACGACGGCGCCGGCGAGGACCGGGCCGAAGCCGAACCCGATCAGCCGGAACGTGTTGTACACGCCGAAGTTCCCGCCGCGGTCGGCGTCGCTCGCGGCGTACTCGTTGACCAGCGCGACCGTCGCCGGGATGATGAGCGCCGCCCCGAACCCCTGGGCCGCGCGGAGCGCGATCAGCTGCCAGTAGGCGTCCGCGATCGTGTAGAGCCCGCTGGCGGTCCCCAAAAGGAGGATCCCGGCCAACACGAAGGGCCGGCGCACGCCCATCCGGTCCGAGAGCCGGCCGGTCAGGGGCTGTGAGAAGCTGTTGAGAAAGCCGAACAGCGAGAGTACGACCCCAATGAGCAGCGGCTCGGTCAGGGTCACCGACGCCGCGCCGACCCCGACCGCTGTTCCGAGGAGCGACTCGATATCGATCAGGTCGCTCGCGATGTACAGCGGCAAGACGACGATGAGAAAGGAGTTACCGGCGGCGCCGACCATCCGGGCGAGCGCGAGCACGATCACTCGGCGGTCGGTGTCGGCGACGCCCGAGAGCAACCCCATCGGTCGCGAGTTCGCCCGCGAGGACAAAGGCGTTTGCGAACGGCGGGGATCGATCCGGTTCCGGCGGCGGAGTACGGTCCCGCAACGGTCGATTTCGGTCCCGCGGCGAGACGCTACTCCGCCGTCGACGGGCGTCTGACCCCCCGGATCTCGAACCGTGCCCCGCCGTCGACCGCGTCGGCCACATCGGCCGCGTCGACCGCCTCGACCGCCTCGACGGTCCACCCGTGGGCGGTGGCGATCTCCTGGACGATCGCCAGCCCGAAGCCGGTGTTGCCGTCGACCCCGCTCTGGCCGGGCTCGAAGAGGTTCTCGCGGACCGCGTCGGGAATTCCGGGCCCGTCGTCCTCGACGAAGAACCCGTCCGGGAGGTCGCCGACGCGGATCCGTACGTCGTCGCCGGCGTGCTCCACGCTGTTGCGAATGAGATTTTCAAACAGGTTCCGGAGTCGGTCCGGGTCGGCCAACACCCCGCCGTCGGCCTCGACCGACAACGAGGCCGAGCCGGTGTCGACCGTCTCCCAGCTGTCGGCGGCGACCTCGGCGACCGCGACCGGCTCCGGGTCACCGACGGTCTCGCCCTCGCGGGCGAGCGTGAGCGTGTGCTCGATGATCGACTCGATGCGATCGAGCGCGTCGCCCGCAGCGTCGAGGTGTACCGGGTCGTCCGTTAGCTCCTGCGCCAACTCGACCCGGCCCTGCGCGACGTTGAGCGGGCTCCGGAGGTCGTGCGAGACGATGCCCGCGAAGGAGTCGAGCCGCTCGTTCTGTCGTTGGAGCGCCGCCTCGCGCTGCTTGAACGCCGTGATGTCCTCCTGGAAGCCGACCCACTCCGAGACCGACCCGTCACCGTCACGGATCGGCGCGATGCTGACGCGGTTCCAGAACGGCGTGCCGTCCTTCCGGTAGTTCAACAGCTCGACGCTTTCCGGCTCCTCGGCGTTGATCGCCTCGCGGAGCCGGTCGACCGGCTCCTCGTCGGTGTCCTCTCCCTGCAGGAACCGGCAGTTGACGCCGACCGCGTCGGCGCGGTCGTAGCCGGTCATTTCGACGAAGCGGTCGTTGACGTACACCATCGGGTTGTCCAACAGGTCCGGGTCGGAGATCGTGATGCCGACGGGGGCCTCGTCGAGCGCTCGCGTCTTCGTCTCCAGCTCCTCGCGCCGCTCGCGCTCGTCGGAGACGTCCCGGAGGATGCCGACGCTTCCCTCGAACTCCTCGCCCTCGTACGGGAGCGCGGCCATGTGATCCCGACAGGGGATCGGGTCGCCCGCCTTCGGAACGATATCGACCGAGAAATGCACCACGTCGGGCCCAGTACTCGAAAGGACCCGACCCAGCCGATCTTCGGCCTCGTCGACCGCTGCGTCGTCCTTTATCAGACCCGGGGTGCTGCCGATTATCTCCTCGCGGTCGTAGCCGGTCAGCGCCGCGAACGGCTCGTTAACGAAGCGGAAGACGCCGGTCTCGTCGACGACGTACACGGGGTACCCGAGCGCGTCGATGATCGTCGAGTAGCGGTCGGCGATCTCGCGGGTCCGGTGCTCTTCGACCGCCTGCTCGACCCGGTTCGCGAGCCGGCGGAGCTGCTCGGGACCGCCCTTCTGGAAGTACCCGGTGACGCCCGCGTTGAGCGCCTGACTGGCGATCTCCTCCGACCCTTTCCCGGTGTAGAGGACGAACGGGAGTCGACGGTGGTCCGCGTGAATGGCCTCGAACAGCACCAGCCCGTCCGTGCCGGGCATGTCGTAGTCGCTGACGACGCAGTCGAACTTCCTCTCCTCGAGCGCGTCGAGCGCGGCCGACGGCTCCGTGACGCTCGTCACCGCGACGGACTCCAGTTCACGTTCGAGGAACGCCTCCGTGAGGTCCAGCACGGACGGGTCGTCGTCGACGTGTAACACGTCGATCCGTTCGGACATGGCGCAGTTTTGAGGCCCTCCGGATAAACGGATATCGGCTCGGGTATCAGGCGTGAGGATCGGGGGTGTCGTCGACTGCAGTCACCGGCGTTCACCACCGACGCGACGCCGGAGTTCCACTACCGCCGCGCGTGGCTGGTTCTTAAGGCCGCCCGGCGCGGAGCCTCGGACGATGGCGGGCGGCACGCTTCCCGGAACCGACGCGGACGACGACGCGGGGAGCGACCGCATCGTGTTCCACGTCGACATGGACTGCTTTTACGCCTCCTGCGAGCGCCTGCGGCGACCCGAACTGGCGGGTGAGTCCCTCGTCGTCGGCATGGGCTACGAGGCGGGCGAGACGATCGGCGCGGTCGCGACCGCGAGCTACGAGGCCCGCGCGTTCGGCGTCGAGAGCGCGATGCCGATCTCGGAGGCGCTCGATCTGCTCCCCCGGCGAGCGAACGCCGACCCCGACGACCCGGACGCGCCCGATCCGGAGGAAGCGGGTCGCTACCTCCCCGTCGACCTCGACTTTTATAAGGAGGTCGCGAGCGACGTGAAGGCCGTCCTCCGCGACTGCGCCGACGTGCTCCGCGAGGTGAGCGTCGACGAGGCGTACCTCGACGTGACCGACCGCACGGCGTGGGACGTTGCCGGCGGGGAGAGCGCCGCGGCCGGCCCCGCCGAGACCCGGACGCTGGCGGAGGGGTACGCCAGACACATCAAAGAGCGCATCGAGCGTGAGGCCGGGGTACCCGCGAGCGTCGGCGTCGCGCCGAACATGTCGACCGCGAAGGTCGCCAGCGACGCCGACAAGCCGGACGGACTGGTCGTCGTACCGCCGGGCGAGGTGGAGTCCTTCCTCGCGTCGCTACCGACCGCCGAGATCCACGGCGTCGGCCCGGTGACGGAGCGGACGCTGGCGGAGCTGGGGATCGAGACCGCGGGCGACCTCGCCGCCGCCGACCCCGATCGGCTCGCCGACGAACTCGGCGACCGCGGGCGGGAGCTGTACCGGCGGGCGCGAGGCGACGACGACCGAGAAGTCACGCCCACGGGCCTCCCCAAGAGCCTCTCGCGGGAGTCGTCGCTGTCGGCGACCGCCGACGAGGAGCGCAAGCGCGAGACGGTGCGCGCGCTCGCCGCCGACGTGGCCCGCCGCACCCGCGAGCGGGGCTGTCTGTATCGCACCATCGGGATAAAGGCGGTCGAACCTCCCTACGAGGTGAACACTCGCGCTCGGAGCCTTCCCGGTCCCGTCGACGACCCCGACCTCGTGGAGTCGGTGGCGCTCGACCTCCTCGGCGAGTTCGCCGGCGACCGAGTCCGCAAGCTCGGGGTGCGCGTCTCGAAGCTCGACTTCGCCGAGAGCGATCAGGCGACGCTCGGCGGGTTCGACACGGGCAGAGACGACGGGTTCGACGCGGGCAAGAGCAGCGGAGGCGACCGCGATCACGACCGCGAGTCCGAGGCCCGGTCAGCCGCCACCGACGGCGAGGGCGGGAAGCTCACCGACTGGGTCGGCGGCGAGCCGAGCGCCGGGGACACGGGCGAGGGCGACGCGGACAGCACGGGCGACGAGACGGCGGCCGATCGGCGCATCGCCGACGGGCAGGCGTCGCTGGGCGACTGGTCGTGAGCGACCGCCCGACGTCTCCTCGGGTCCGACGGGACTCGCCGCCGAGTGCGGGGATTTAGGTGCCCGAGCGCCGACCCCGACGCATGGACGATCTGGCGTGGGAGACGCTCGACACCGACATCGACTACCGCTGTCCCGGCTTCGACGTGCGCCGCGACGAGGTGCGCTTCCCGGACGGCGAGACCGACGGGTACCACTACGTGGAGGAGCCGCCGGCGGTCGTGGTGCTCCCGCTGACCCCCGACGGCGACGCGGTCGTCATCGACGAGTGGCGACAGGCCGTCGGTCGGGTCAATCGCGGGCTCCCCGCGGGATCGGTAGAGCCGGAAGACGCCGACGACCTCGAACGCGCCGCCGCTCGCGAACTCGCCGAGGAGACGGGGTACGAGGCCGACTCCTTCGAGCACCTGACGACGGTCGAGCCGACGAACGGAATCGCGGACTCGGTCCACCACCACTTCCTCGCGACAGGGTGTGAGCCCACCGCCGAACAGAACCTCGACCACAACGAGTCGATCGCGGTCGAGACGGTCCCGTACGACGACCTGCTCGAAGCCGTCGTCGACGAGGGGCTCCGCGACGGCCGGACCGTGACCGCCGTGCTGTGGTACGAGCTCCTGCATCGGTGAGGCGGGAACGAGACGGGAGGCGACTACCGGAATACGGTGACCGCGGAGACGACGGACAGGTCTTTGGGCGATCGGGCCGTACGGGTACCAATGAGCGATCCCTCCCGAGGCGACGCGGGTCCCGACGACGACGGCGGGACGGCACCCGACGCGACGGCCGAAGTGGACGCGACGGTCGGCGACGGCGGCGAACCAACCGTCGCTGACGGAGTGGTGGACGCATCGGCTTCCGAAGCTCCTGCCGAGGGCGACAGTGGATCCCCGCTGCGGGCGATCGGGACGGCGTTCGGACTCGGTCTTCTCAGTATCCTCATCCTCGTTGTCGTCGCCATCGTGGCCGGTGGAGGGCTGTCCCTTATCGGGACGGTCACGGACTGGCAACCCCCGTTCGTGGTGCAGGTCATGGTGCCGTTCGCGCTCAGCCAAATCGTCGCGTTCGTCGGGCTCGGCCTCGCGTACCTGCGATGGCGAGGCCTCGACGCCGACGACATCGTCGCGTACCTCGGCATCCGCTGGCCCAGCCCGCTGGAAGCCGTAATCGCCGTTATCGGGCCGTTCGCGGCGATCGCCGCCGTGTTCGTCGCCCTTACGGTCGTGACCGGCTTCGTGGCCGAACCGGCCCCGAACCAGGGGGCGCAGGTGGCGCTGGAGAATCCCTCCATCATCCCGGTGATGATCGTGGGGATGCTGCTGATCGTCGGCCCGTGCGAGGAGTTCCTCTTCCGCGGCGTCATCCAGAGTCGAGCGCGGGAGACGTTCTCCGCGGCCCCCGCCATCGTCCTCTCCGCGGCCGTGTTCGCTCCGATCCACATCGTCTCGCTCGCCGGCGGCGGGCTCACGGCGATGCTGGCGACGATCAGCGTGCTGTTCGTACCGGCGCTCCTCTTCGGTGCGGTGTATGAGTACACCGGAAACCTCGTCGTCGTCGCCGTGATGCACGGGCTGTACAACAGCCTGATCCTGACGATGATCTACATCGCCATCACGTACGGCCCGGAGATGGAGGGGGCGGGACAGGCGGGCGCGACACTCATCGGGATGTGAGGCGGCAGGGCGGGGCAGTGCTGTGCGGGGCGGAACGTAAAGGGACAGTCGTCTGCAGCGTCGGAGGGGTTCGCCGTCGATCTTCCGGGAGCCAGTTATAAACGAGCCGTTGGACCCTTCAAAAGCCACCACCGATACGTCACACCGATCGAGCAGCGACGATCGAACACCCACTCCCCTCAGCTTGACTTATAAACGACGACAGCGACAGCGATACCCACAACTCACGAGTACGAAAGCGGACTGAGGGGAGTAAGCCCCCTTCGGTTCATCCCGACATTCGGCTAAGCGTCCGCGCCGTGGCCGGACTACCTTATGGCGCGGACTTGCACCGGCGAGGATTCGCCGTTCCATCCGTTCCCACCCGTCGATCCTCATCGGGTTAACTCCCTTCCCTTACGGGTCGGTTCGCGCGGTCGCGGGGAATCCCGCGGCCGCCGCGATCGCCGAAGCGACCGCGCGAATCACGGGTCGGGGTGGGGGGTGTCGTTGCTGTTCCAGAGCCAGCCGTCTCCGACTCCGGGCGTGTGCCCGGTCGCCTGTCCGGCCGGTGGGGGGACTTTCCTCATGCCAGAGGCACGGGAGTCGGGCTCCCTCTGTCCGGTCGTGTCTAGCCGACGCCCGCGAATAAGGGGTTCGGTCGTCGAGAGTAGGGACAGACAACGAGCGCGATCGCTCGCCGCTCCGATCCCCCCGTCGATCGGGTGCGAACGGCCGGGTACTCAAGGGAAGCGTTCAAGTCGTCAGCAACGTAAGGGTCTATCATGTCCGAGGCTCAGACCGTTCAGCTGTCGTACGACGACGGTGCACGAGCGGTCGAACTCGCGCGGGAGGCGGTCGAGTCGTTCGTCCGACACGGACAACGCGAACAACCCGGAAGCATGCGCGAGGCGTTCTACGCCCGAACTGGGGCGTTCGTCCGGCTGGAGTCCACGAGAGGGCGCGGTCGGCTCCGCGGCTGCGCCGGCGCGTGGGAGACCTCCGATCAGCTCGGCCACGCGATCGTCGAGGCCGCCATCAAGGCCGCCTCCGGCGACTCGTGCGGCTCCGAGGTCGAGCCCAAGGAACTCGACAACATCACCGTCTCCGTGTTCATCGTCTCGAACACGGTACTCACCAACGACCCCCTCGCCGACCTGGAGGTCGGCACCCACGGCGTCGCCGTCGACGGCGGCAACTCCCACGGCTGGCTCTACCCGACGGTCCCCGTCGAGAACGGCTGGTCCGGCGCCGAGTTCCTCTCACGCGCCTGCCGAAAGGCCAAAATCGCACCGAACGCGTGGGAAGACGACGAGACGATGGTGACGCTCATCGAGGGACAGGTGTTCCGAGAGCGCGCCGACGGCGGCGCCGTCGAAGAGCTGTAACCGCCGAAAGCGACGCGTACTTCTCCGGATAGGCCGTCCCTACTCGTTCGCTCCGTGGCCAAGGCCGTCCCTACTCGTTTGTCCCGTAGCCGACGGTCTCAGCGTCCGCAAGCGCGCGCTCCGTCGCGGCCGCGAGGTCGAATCCGTCGTCGGCGACGACCTCGCCGTCGCGGATCACCGGCTCCATGAGCGACTCGGCGCCCTCGGGACCCGAGCGATCCGCCAATCCGACCGCGTGCGCGCCGTCGGCGGTGCGGTACACGTCCTTCGCGCCGGAGAGCTTGCCCCGCTTGGCGGCCGGCTCCCCCTCGACGGCGACGATGTCGAGCGCGAAGTCGACCGGGTCGGCGTTCGAGACGTACCCGCCCACGCCGAAGCCGTCGACCACGCCGCGGAGTTCGCGGAGGTCGGCCGGCCCGAGCCCGCCGGAGACGTACACGTCGACGTCGTCGTGGCCGCGAACGTCCAGCTCCCACTGCACTTCCCGAATGATGTGCCGGAAGTCGCCGCGACGCGAGCCGGTGGTATCGAGCCGGACGCCGTCGAGCCGGTCGCCGAGCGCGCCGACCGCGCGCAACACCTCATCGACCTCGTCGGAGTAGGTGTCACAGAGGGCGATCCGCGGGACCGCCTCGTTGACGGCCTCGTCGAAGGCGCGCCACGCGGCCTCCTGCTCGCCGCGGCCGAAGCAGATGGAGAGGGCGTGGGGCATCGTCCCCGACGCCTCCCGGCCGATCAGGTCGCCGGCGGCGACGTGGGAGAATCCGTCGAACCCGGCCACGAGCGCCGAGCGCTCGACCGCGGCGGTCATCGACGGGTGGACGTGGCGCGCGCCGAAGGAGAGCACCTGCGAGTCCGGCGCCGCGACCCGGCAGTCGAGGGCCGCGGTCGCCATCCCGGAAGCGTGCGAGAGAAAGCCCAGAAGCGAGGTCTCCAGCCGCGCGAACGTGAGGTACGGCCCTTCGATTCGCATCACCGGGCCGCCGTCGAATAGGCGGCCTTCCGGAATCGCGTCGACGTCGATATCGCGCCCATCCAAGAGCGCGATCGCGTCCTTCAGCCCGGCGAACAGCTCGAAGTCGCCGTCGGGGAACTGGTCGGCGGTGACCTCGGCGACGACGCGGGGATTCCGTCCCGCGTGTTCCAAGGCGGCCTCGGTCCGCTCGAAGTACGCGTCGGTCGCCCGGCCGTCGCGAATCGCGGCCGCGTCGACGATATCGAACTCGGT
>Ga0208138_100506_pt1 | contig 15887 bp, 14 predicted proteins | sample AntRauMetaRauer3_FD_184786 | JGI IMG/M metagenome (GOLD analysis project Ga0208138, IMG submission 184786) | Saline lake microbial communities from Rauer Lake, Antarctica, in enrichment culture - Antartic Rauer Lake 3 Metagenome Rauer3 (SPAdes)... ...
GTGTACTCGACGTAGACGCCCTCTTCTGCCAGTTCGACGCCGAGGGTGCTCGGCGCGACGTCGTTGCGGGCGCTCATCTCTTGGCTCCGTTTTGACGACGAGCCGGTGAAAAGCCCGCGGTTTGCGGGCGCTACTGTCGGTGGTCCGCGTTGCCCGGAGCGCCAGTCACAAGTACGACCCTCGCCAGGCACCCACATGGACGGGCGTGCAGTCGCGCCGGCGGCCGGCACGGTGTTGAACGCGCTGGCGACCGGCGTCGGCTCTGCGTTCGCGCTGGACTTCGACGTCGAGGCAGCGGTGTCCCTCGAAGCAGAGCGCGGGGGCGTTTTCGGCGAGATAGCCGACCATCCGGACGCCGACACGGACCTCGTGGAGCGCTGCGTGGCGCTCGCGACGGAGCGCTACGGCGACAGCCAGGGCGGCCACGTCCGAACCGAGGGCGAGATTCCCCTCGCGGCGGGCCTCAAGAGTTCGAGCGCCGCGGCGAACGCGACGGTACTCGCGACCCTCGACGCGCTCGGCGTCGCCGACGACGTGGAACGCGTGGAGGCCGCCCGGCTCGGCGTGCAGGCCGCGCGGGACGCCGGCGTCACCGTGACGGGCGCGTTCGACGACGCGACGGCGAGCATGCTCGGCGGCCTGACGCTGACGGACAACCGCGAGGACGAACTGGTGTTCCGCGAGGAAGTCGAGTGGCACGCCGCAGTCTGGACGCCGCCGGAGCGCGCCTACTCGGCGGACGCGGACGTCTCGCGCTGCGAGCGCATCGCGCCGCTCGCGGAGCACGTCGCGGACCTCGCGGCCGGCGGTGACTACGGCACCGCGATGACGGTGAACGGACTGGCGTTCTGTGCAGCACTCGACTTCCCGACCGACCCCGTGGTGGCGGCGCTCCCGCACGCGACCGGCGTGTCGCTGTCCGGGACGGGACCGAGCTACGTGGCGGTCGGGGACGCGGACGGCATCAGGGAGGTGGCTACACTATGGAACGAGAACCCGGGGACGGTCAGGGAGACGACGACGCAACTGACCGGGGCCCGAACGACATGACACTGGACGAACTCCGGGAGGAGATCGAGAGCATCGACCGCGAGATAGTCGACCTCATCGCCCGGCGGACGTACGTCGCCGAGACCATCGCCGAGGTGAAAGCCGAGCAGGGGCTGGCGACGACCGACGAGTCCCAGGAGCAGGCGGTGATGGAGCGAGCGGGGGAGAACGCCGCGGCCTTCGACGTCGACGACAACCTCGTGAAGGCCATCTTCAGGCTGCTCATCGAACTGAACAAGGTCGAGCAGCGGGAGAACCGGTAGGGCTGAGTCCGCGGTGCAGCTCGGAGGGAAATACGGAAGCGGGGACCGTCCCGCCGTCCCCGAGCGGCCAGCTATCCGAAGCGCTGGCCGAGGAAGACGCCGCCAGCGACGGCGCCACCGAGCGCCGCCGCACCGCCCGCGAGGACGACGGGGCTCGTGTCGCCGAGGATGCCGCCGTCACTGCCGTTCGCGTCGTCACTTGTGTCGCCGTTCGCGTTCTGCTGGTCGCCGTCGCCGCCGTCGGCGTCGTTGCTGACCACGTCGCCGGACGCGACGTCCACCTGGCCGCCGACGAGTGCGACGTCGACGCTGGCGCGGTCGGCGTCGTTGACTGCCGTGTCCTCACCCACGAAGGACAGGTCCGTCGAGTCACCGTCCTCACCGACCGCGGTGAACCGGATGCGAGCGAGCGCCGGCTCGTCGACGCCTTCGGTCCCCGACTGCGTGAAGACGACCCAGCCCTCGTCGTTGTTCACGTTCACGACTGGGTCGTCGAAGTCCTCGGTGCCGACGACGCCCTCGACCTGAACGACGGACGGGTCGAAGGTGACGTTGGTCTGGTAGCCGGCGACGTCACTGGCGTCCGTCGACACCCGAACGACGGTCGAGTCCTCGGGGTTGACCGTCGCCGACCCGAGTCGAAGCTGGGCGTCGTCGGATTGCTGTGCGTGCTGCTGGGAGGGCAGTGCGTCGCCGGTCGCGGCCGAGCTGGCGTCCTCGGTCACTGCCGCGGCCCCGCCTCCGGTATCGGTCGCGGTCACTGCCGGTGCAGCCGCGAGTGTGAGCGCCAGGGCGAGTACCGCCGCGAGCGCGACGGTGTGTCTGATGTTGTCAGTCATGTTTATTGTCTGCGTATGGAACACTGTTAATCGTTTCGTGGGTTTTTCTGTACGAAAAATCGGGAAGTGGCGGGTAGGGTTCCGTTGGTTGCTCGACCGGTCAGAGCGCGACTGCGCTCGGCGCGGCGGTCGATTCGAGTTCCGGAGTCGCAACCGAGGACTGGTCCTCGAGCGTGTTCATCTCCGGCGGCTCCTCGATGCCGGCGACGATCTGCAGGATGTAGGTCACGTCCGCGGACGTGATGGCGCCGTCCTGGTTGACGTCACCGAGCACTTCGATCTGCTGGTCCGGCACGTCGGTCGGCAGGCCGGCGATGTAGCGCTGGACGATGACCGCGTCACCAGCGGTGATGTCACCGTCCGCGTTCACGTCGCCCAGGTCGCCCTGGAGGACGCTGACCTTGCCGTTGTCCCAGTTGGTGAGGTACGCGTCACCGGAGGGGTCGTAGACCGCGGACTCCCCGCCGTTCAGCGTGACGTCGGCTTCCTCACCGTTGCTCATGTCGACGACCTCGAACTCGATGGAGGCCATCACGGGCGCGTCGACGCCCTCCGCCTGAGCCTGCGTGATGAACAGTTCACCGTTCTCGTTGTCGACCTCCATCACGGGGTCAGCCATGTCCTCGCCGGAGACGTCCTCGACCTGGAGCTTCTCCGGGTCGAAGTTGATGGTCGCCTCGTAGCCGGAGACGTTGCTGACGTCCGTCTGGAGACTGACTTCGGCGTTACTGCCGGGCGACGTCATGGTCTCGGTCACTTCGACCGTGCCGGCGGGCTCCGGCGTGTCGGCCGCGAACATCGCCATGTTGCCGAGGATGGTGTCCGCGTCCTCGGTGTACTCGCCTTCGGTGAACGTACTGTAGCCCAGAGAGGCCCCCAGGATGTCCCAGCGGGCCTCACTCACTGCGACACCGCTGCCCTGGACGTCCCCGTTGGAGACGTCGGCCAGGACCTCGGCGTCGGTGTCGGAGAACCACGACTTGTCGGCGAAGGTGGCCTCGTGGAGGCTGATCGGGCCGTCACCGACACCCTCGAAGATCGAGTGGTCGGCGACGTTCACGTACGTCGGGTTGTCGCCGCTGAACCCGTCGTCGGTCTCAGCGGGGTCTCCGAGCGCGTCGGAGCGAACCTCGATGCCGTTGGAGTCGCTCCCCCACTGGTCGAGGTAGACGGTACCGATGTCGACGCCCGCCGTGGCGCTCGTGAAGGCCTCACCGTTCGATTCGTCGAGGTACTGGACGACGTACGCGTCGTACTCGTCCGTGGACTCGATGGCGGTGTCGGAGTCGATGACGCTAACGTCGTAGCTCGCCGGCAGCTGCTCCGTGAGCGTGGAGGCGACGTTGCTGCCGTACTCGCTGTTGTCGTCGACGACGCCGATCATCGTGTACTCCTCGAAGACCTCGGTCGGGCCGGTGGTCACCTCGACGGAGTCACCGAGCCCCTCGAAGGTGTGGTCGACGGACAGCGAGCCGCTCGTGTCGGCCGCCGTCTCGACCGTGACGGTCACCGTGCCGCTGTAGTCGTCGAAGCTGAGCGTCTCGCCGAACTCGGCCATCTCGCCGTTGACGTACAGCGTGGCGTCGGCCGCGCTGTAGCCGTCGGCGAGTTCGGCCGTGTAGGAGTCGAGGTGTGCGACCTCGACGGTCGCGCTGACGTTCTCACCGCCCTCGATGCCAGACGCCTGCCCGGATTCGAGCGCGACGTCGAGTGCGGGGTCGAGGCTGAAGTTCGCGGTGACAGTCTCGTTGTCGCCGACTTCGACGGTCTGCGTGGCGCTCTGTGCGCCGAACGCGTCCGCCGTCACGGAGACGTTGCCGGTCTCGGCGAGCAGCGTGTACTCGCCGTCAGCGTTCGTGCTGGTCTGGAAGCCCTGGTCGCTGGAGACCATCGCGTCAGCGATCGGGGCACCGTCGGCGTCGGTGACCGTGCCCGTGACTTCCTGTTCGAGGGCGACCATGTCGGTCGCGTTCTTGATGTCGATGATGCCGTCACCGTACCGGGTCGGGTCTGGGTCCTCGGTCGGCGCCCAGGCCGTCTCCGTCAGCGCCTCGGTGGCGGTGGACTTGTCGATGTCGCCGGCCGCGGACAGCATCAGAGCGATTGCGCCGCTCATGTGCGGGGCGGCCATCGACGTGCCGTCGTACTCGGCGTACCCGCCGCCGGGCACCGAGCTCTTCACACTCACACCGGGTGCGGCGTAGTCCGGGACGGTGTAGGTGTCCGGCCAGTCAGCCGGGGCGTCCGAGCCCCAGTCTGCCTGGGTGTCCACCTCTTCGCCGCTGGAGAACGAGGCGATGCCGCCGGCCTCGTTACTGGCGCCCGCGGCGACCGCTTCGTAGACGTTCCCGGGGCTGCCGGAGCTTCCTGCACCGCTGTTGCCGGCGGAGGAGACGAGAATCTTGCCGGCGGCCTCGATGTTCTGCGTCGGCTCGATCATCTCGGTGTAGTAGCCGGTCGCACCGAGGCTCATCGAGACGACGTCGACGCCGTCCTCCTCGGCGGCCCACTCCATCCCGTTGGCGACCTGCGCGAAGCTGCCGCCGCCGCCGGGGATGACGAGACCATGGTAGAGCGTCGCACCGGGAGCGACGCCGATGTACTCGCCGCTGGCGTTGCCGCCGACGACGGTCCCGGAGGTGTGGGTCCCGTGCGTGTCACTGTCGTACGGGTCCACGTTCTCGACGCCTTCCTCGGTGGCTTCGACGAAGTTGTCGGGGTTGATGTCGATGTCCGGGTGGTCGGGGTCGACGCCCGTGTCGAGCACGGCGACGCCGACGCCCTCACCCATCGTGTTGTACTCGTCCCAGACCTTCGTCGCGTTGATCTGGTCGAGGCCGTAGGTCGTGTCGTAGTCTCCCGACTGCACGCCGTCGGCGGCGCTCGCGGACTTCTGCTGGAGGTTCTCCGGGATGGAGAGCTTGAAGTTCGCGTGCGCGCGGTCGACGCCCTTGACGCGGGTGACCTCCGAGATGTCCACCTTGTCGGTGTTGACCTCGGCGAGCACCGCGTTCGCGATCCAGAAGCGCTCGCGCACCTCGATGCCGTCCGTCTCACCCGCGAACCGGAGCAGGTTCTGCTGGGTGGCGTCGGCGTGGGTCTTCATGCTCTGGATGGCCGCCTGACCCGTCACGCCCTGGAGGGACGCACGGTCGATCTCCTCGAGCCTGAAGATGACTTCGACCGTGCCCTCGGCGTCCTGGAGGGCCGTGTCGACGTCACCGACCGAACCGTACTCGACGGGTTCGGCCGTGTCTGCGGTAGTGTCTTCTAGCGTTACTGTATTTGCGCTTGCTGTTCCCCCTGCCGGCGCTGCTCCCACCACGCCCGCCGCGGGCGAGAGTGCAATCAGCACCGCGAATACCATGGCGAAGAGTGCCTTCCGATTCATCGTAGTGTGCGCGGCGGTACCACGCGAATCGACCATGCCGTGCAGTGGGAATCAGTAGTAGGCGGGATATGGAACCGCTACTGCCGTATTATGCCGTTATTTCTCGTCGATCCCGGGCGAAACGAGGGGGTTGAGTAGCACAGCGACCCGGCTGCGGTTCGAGCGGCCGGTGCAAAGTGGTGATTACGAGTTCGGAGCGAACCCGCCCCGTGTGGCGTATCGGTGTCGTGGTGGTTCCCAACGGGGTCGTGGGGGTGCAGTTAACGGCGTGTTATCACCGCGTTCAGTGCTACCAATTGTCACAATTTTCGTATCGGTCGTGAGAACTCGAATCCGCAGTAATAGCCCGCTATCCGAGAAATTTCAACCACCACACTTCAGTTCATAAAGATTTAATGCGGCCCGATGAGTGGGTGATTCCGGGGAGAATCGTGTGAGTATTTCACAAGCGAAGACCGAGGAACCTGGGAGAGAACCGGACGGCCGGGCCGAGGGTGGCGTCGGCACCCTCCAGCACCGGTCAGCCACGACTGACGACGACGCCGACGACGTGAACAGAGTGTACGACGTGCTGAGCAACCGCCGCCGCCGCCAGATACTCTACCTCCTGGACGAGGTCGAGGACAACGCCGCCGAGGTCCCGGAGCTCGCCTCCACCATCGCCGCCTGGGAGGAGGACATCGACGACCCGCACGCCGTCACCTACGACGACCGGAAGTCCGTGCAGACCGCGGTCTACCAGCACCACGCGCCGAAGATGGAGGCCGCCGGCCTCGTCGACTTCGACAAGCGGGCCTGCCGCCTGGAACTGACCGCCGACGTCGACGCACTGCTCGACCGAACGCCCGAACGAGAGCCCGCGACCGAGGAGTGGGAGCGGCCCGCCGTCTCCGTCTCCGCCGTCGCGCTCGCCACGACGGTGAGCCACTTCGCGGCGCCGACGCTCGTCGGTGCGAACGTCGCGCTCGCCGTGCTCGTGGTCTGTGCCTGCGCGCTCGTCGCGCTGGCACTCGACCCACGGGTCCAGACCGAGTCCTGACGCCGACCGCGCGCGCACCGCCGCGTCGGTACCGCACGGGCCAGCTACCGTCAGCACGCCGCAGCGACTTCGTCGCCTGCTCGGCGGTGAGTCTCGCGGTGGCAGCCGCGGAACGCGCGTCGACGCCGACCTATCGGTTCGCGGTCACGAGTCGGCGCGCTCGCTCACTTCTCCGGCTCGCCAAACCGGCGCGACGCCGAAGACCGCGATTCCGAGCGTCAGCCGGGCAGCCTGCTCCAGCAGCTCCATCGGGTCGCCGAACGCGCCGAGTCGGAGCAGACCCAGCCCCACGAGACCGACGAGGACGCCGTAGGAGACGGCGAGCAGTGGCTCCGTGACGACGGAGACAGACTGCTCGACGTAGTCCGAGACCACGCCGTGCGACAGCATCAGCACGCCGAGAAGCGCGAGCGCGAGGGTGAACTCGCAGATGTCGGGCCCGAACTACGACGTCTTAGCGGAAAGAGACTGGCTGGCGTGTGCGTCCCGCCGTGGAGGAACCTCGGCGTGGCGACGAGCGGTCGTCCAGGATTTCGTCGCCCAGCACCCTCAGAATCTGGCCGCGAGGTCGTCGAGCGCGTCGTGGTGCTCGGTCGCGTGAGGCACGGTCAGCGGCGACACGGAGACGTGGCCGTCGAGGACGGCTCGCCGGTCCGTGCCCTCGGGGTCGGGGATGTCACCGGACGCCATCGCGTCCCACAGCCGGTCCCGCAGCGTGACGGTGTCGCCGTCTCGCTCGGCCGTCATGTCGTAGGCGTGGGAGGGCCGCGTGACGACCATCTCGCCGGTCGCGTCCGCGCCCGGATGTGGCGCGTTCACGTTCAGGTAGTCCGCGGAGTCGAAGACGCCCGAGTCGACCGCCCGGCGCGCGAGGTGCGTGCTCGCGTCGACGGCGTGCTCGTAGTCCGCGACGGCCGTCGGCTCGCCGAACTGGTCCTCGCGCATGTACATGGAGACGGCGATGGCGGGCACGCCGAAGAACGCCGCCTCCACGGCGGCGCTGACGGTTCCCGACCGCCCGAGGACGTACATTCCGAGGTTGCCACCCTCGTTCACGCCCGAGACCACGAGGTCGGGGTACGGCCCGAGGGATTCCAGGCCGGCGACGACGCAGTCCGAGGGCGTCCCCTCGACGGCGTAGCCGAGGTCGTGGTCGTGCACCCGGACCTCGCTGGACATCGCGCGACCGGACGCGCTCCGGTCGTCGGCCGGCGCGACGACGGTGACGTTGCCGACGGCGTCGAGGCCCTCTGCGAGCGCGCGAACGCCCGGCGCGTCGATGCCGTCGTCGTTCGTGACGAGAATCTCCGGGTCGTCGTTCATGGCGCGGCCTTGTTCCGACTCGCAGATGCCCGGAGCGTCGATTCCGTCCGCGAACCGCTCGCGGTTCGCGGGCTCGTCGGGCCGCGGAGCGGTCCGACGGTGTCGTCGTTCGTCACGAGAATCTCGGGCTCGGAGTCCATCGTGCGTTCGTCGTCGGGACGGCGAAAGAGCGTTTCGGGAGGGGCTCAGAACACGATGCGTTCGGCGAGCCGCCGGAGCAGCCCCGGCTGTCGGGAGGCGTGCGGGTAGACGGTGACCTCGGTGCAGTCGACGGCCGTCTGCGTGTGGCTGCCGCGACCGCCGCTGACGCGCTGCTGGAAGCCGGTGCGGACGACCAGGTCCGGCTCGTCGGCGTGGCCGCCGTCCGGCCGCAGGTCGGCGGTCCGCACGGGCGCCGACAGTAGGCCAGCGAGCTCGTCCTGGTAGGCGTGGATGGTGTCCTGGCGCGTGTCCGGGTGGTCCTCGGACAGCGGGAACCGAAGGGTCACGTGGCCGCCCGACTCGCCGGCGACCGTGTCCGCGACGGCGACCGTCGCCGGGTCGTAGGGGCCGCCGTCGCCTTCCAGAACGACGTTCTCGGGGCCGTCGTAGCCCCGGTTCTCCACGAGCAGCACGTCGCAGGGCGCGTGGCGGACCACCCAGTCGATGGGGTCGCCGAGCAGCCGCGACCGGAGCCGCAGGCGCTCGTGCTCGGCGACGACCGCCTCGACGCCGCGTTCCTCGGCGAAGTTCACGATGGCGCGCTTGGTGTCGTGGCTCACGATCTCGCCGTACTCCACGTCGACGTCGAACTCCGCGCCGAGACCCTCGGTCTGCTCCTCGAAGCGGACGTCGGCCGGCGACTGCACCTCGGCGGCGTGGTCGAGGGGCACCTGGTCGGGTACCTCCTCGAAGCGCACCACGACGACCCGGCCGCCGTTCGACCGGGCGAGGTCGGCGGCCAGCGCGAGCAGCGAGCGCTCGCGCTCCTCGGTCGCCTCGCGCGTGAGCGCAACCAGGACTTCGGGCGTCTCGTCGTCGGCAGCGAAGTCGTGCGTGACGACGTTCTCGGTCTCCCCGAGGACGTCGCGACCGAGCCGGCGGCGGATGACGTCCGTCGCGGCGCCCTCCCGGCGGATGCGCGGCCGGGCGTAGACGTAGTACCAGACGAAGCTCCCTGCCGTGATGAGGACCGCACCGCCGAGCGCGACGAGCCCCATCTGCGTGAGCAGGACGAGGCCACTGAGGACGCCGAACACCTGCATCCAGGGGTACAGGGGCGACGTGAACTCGGGCTCGTAGTCCTCGGTCGACCCCTCGCGGAACGCGACGAGCGCGACGTTGATGAGCACGAACACGAGAATCTGGAAGGCGCTGGCGAGCTTCGCGATCTCGAGGATGGGGACGAACGCGATGAGCAGGAGGACGACCGCGCCCGTGAGCGTGATGGCGGTCGTCGGGGTGCCGAAGCGGTCGTGGATCTCCGCGAACGTCGGCGGCGCGAGCTGGTCGCGGCTCATCGCGAACGGGTACCGGGACGACGAGAGGATGCCGGCGTTCGCGGTGGAGACGAGCGCGAGCATGGCGGCGCCGATGACGGCGTACTCGCCCCAGTCGCCGAGCGTCGCCCTGGCGGCGACGGCGACCGGTACCTTCGAACCGGCGATGCTGCCGGCCTCGGTGACGCCGACCATCACGGCGACGATGCCGACGTACAGCAGCGTCGTGAAGCCCAGCGACCCGAGGATGCCGAGCGGGATGTTCCGCCCGGGGTCCTCGACCTCCTCGGCGACGCTGGCGACCTTCGTGACGCCCGCGTAGGAGACGAACACGAGGCCGGTCGCGGCGAGCAGGCCCTCCCAGCCGCCAGTGAAGAAGTTCTGGTAGTTCGCCTGCTGGACCTGTCCGGCGCTGCCGGCGACGAACCAGCCGAGCGCGACGAGCATGATGGAGACGATGATGGTCTGGAGGCGACCGGTCTGTTTGGCGCCGAGGAGATTCACGACGACCAGCACCGCCGCCAGCACGAGCGCGACGGGCTTGACCGGGAGGTCGAAGAGGATGACGAGGTAGGGGACGCCACCGACGAGGGCGAGCGCGCTCTTGAACGACAGCGAGAACCAGGTGCCGACGCCGGCCACCGTGCCCAGCAGCGGGCCCATGCCGCGCTCGATGTAGAGGTAGGTGCCGCCGGCTTCCGGCATCGCGGTCGCCATCTCGGACTTCGAGAGGGCGGCCGGCACGACGAGCAGTCCAGCCAGCAGGTACGCCAGGATGACGGCGGGGCCGGCGATGCCGAGCGCGAGCGCCGGCAGAATGAAGATCCCGCTGCCGATCATCGCGCCGACGCTGATCGCGAACACTGCTCCAAGTCCGAGGTCTCGTTCGAGTGTCTTCATGGCGTGTGAGTCGGGGTTCTGCGGTCGCTGCGAGTGGACTGGCCGCGCCGCTGGTGGTAGTGAGCGGTCGTCAGTGCTGTCGGGTCACCACTGCTCGACGGCGGTTCGGGCGATGGCGCCCGTCGTGTCGAGGGTCTCGATCGCCTTCCCCTCGAACAGCTGCGCGCAGTCCGGGTCGTTGACGCGGGCGACGACGCGGTCCACGTCGAATCGGGTGCGCGCGAGCTGGGCGACGAGGAAATTTTGGGCGTCGTCGGCGCCGAGGACGACCACCGTGCTGGCCTCACCGGGGCCGACTGCGGCGAGCGTCTCGGCGTCGATGGACTCGACGACGTGGACGCGGTGGTCCGGCGATGCGCCGGTCGACGGTGCGGTGGTGACGCGTTCCACGGTCTCTCCCTCCGTGGACAGCAGGGTAGCGACTTCCCGGCCGACGAGGCCGCCGCCGACGACGAACGTGACGCCGTCCGCCGGTCTTCTCGCCGAGTCGGTGGTGTCGCGTGTTCGAGTCATCGTGTGACAGCGGCCTGCGTCCGGGGCGACCGCGATCAGATACACGTATCGGACGGAGACGCATAAACTGTCCGTATTTTCTGCTCGTCCGTGAAAATATAAGGAATATAATTACGATTCGTCGTCCATCCGGGTGTCGAAGCCCTCGAAGGGGCCGGAGTGGACGCTCCGGAGGATGTCCTCGTCGGCGACCTCCAGGCCCAGGTCGTCGAGGTCCCGGCCGATGCGGCTGAGGTCGTCGCTGTCCCGACCGACCGCGAACACGTGGACGTTCTCCGCGCCGGTCATCACCTCCTCGACGCGCACCACGCCGGGGACGTCGACGGCGTCGGCGGCGAGCTCCTCGCGGCGCGGTACCGGCGCGGTGCAGACGATGAGCGTGTACAGCTGGTAGCCCGCCTGCTCGTAGTCCACGTCAGCGTGGTAGCCCTTGATGATGCCGCGGTCCTCGAGGCGGCTGATGCGGTTCCGGACCGTGCTCGCGGAGACGCCCGCTTCGTCCGCGATGTCCTGGGAGGAGGTGCGTCGGGCGTCCTGCTGGAGCGAGTGGAGGATCGTCCGGTCGAGGTCGTCGAGGCCTTCCAGCGTCATGCGCCGTAGTCGCCAGCCGCCCGCAAAAGTTCTATCCCCCTCGGGCGACCGCGAACCGACGACAAAGACCCGCTCGACCCGGCTCCTCAGCCGCGGTCGACGACTGTCTCCTCGTCGAGGACGAGGTTGTACGCCTCCTCGTCGTCGTTCCAGAGCACGAGCGCGTCCTCGACGGAGAGGAGGTCGCCGTACTCGGCGGCCTCGACGTCCCGGTTGAGGGAGGTCGGTCGAACGAGCACGGCGTAGCAGTCGGTGTCCTCGCTGCCGTCGCTCACCTTGAACAGGGGGTTGGCGTCGCCCTCCGAGAGGTTCCGGGAGAGCTTCGCGGCGACGACGTCCGCGCGGTCGGTGACGCGGTCGTCGGCGTCTCCGAGCGCGAGCAGCCGGTCGCTGGAGAGGTCGACCTCGTGCTGCCGGCGGCCGTCCAGGCGCAGCAGCGAGTACGAGTACCGGACGTCGGTGTGCCGGAACTCGCCGGGGTCCTGGCTGGCGTCCGCGAGTCTGGCCTGCACGGTCGGCGTCTCGACGGCCGGCTGCTCGTCGAACGTCCAGCCGCGGTCGCTCGGGCGGCGGCCCGGCCAGAGCCGCGGCGTCGGCCCGTAGACGCTCGCGGGGTCGTCCTCGACGGCGCGCTCGACCGAACGGAGGTGCGTGCTCGTGTGCTTGTCAGCGGGCGCGAGCCCGAGGAACGTCCCATCGTCGGTGAGACAGTCGAGGTACGTGCGGACGACCGACTCAGCGTCGTCCAGTTCCGAGAGCACCGAGCACGCGAGCACGAGGTCGTACTCGCCCTCGGGCTCGAAGGCCTCGGCCGTCTCCCGGTGGATCGTCGCGTGGACGTTCCGCGGCGCCTCGTCGAGCAGGTCCTCGAGCACGTCCGCGGCGGCGCTCGGCTCGACGGCGTGGTACTCCACGAGCGCGTCATCGGGCAGGAAGTCGAAGAGGCCGAGCGCGGGGCCACCGACGCCAGCGCCGATGTCGAGCACGCGCAGATTCCCGGGGAGCAGGCCGCCCGCCGCGAGGTCCGCGAGCACGTACTGGACGGCGGCGTAGTAGCCCGCGAGGTGGTAGATTGCGTACCCGAGCGCGACCTCGCGGTCGTACTCGACGGGGTTCCGCCGGTAGTAGTCGTCCTTGAACCGCCGGATGGTCTCCCGGAGCCGGTCGCCGCTCTCGCCGCGGTGCCAGTCCGCACCGTACTCCGCGACGAGCAGGTCCTCGACGGCGTGGTCGTATCGTTCGGGGAGTGCCTCGACCCCGTGGAACGACGGCTGCACGGGCTCTTCGGGCGCGGGCACGAACGTGCCGTCCTCGCGCTCCACGATTCCCAGTTCCGTCGCGTGGTCCCGGAGCACCTGTCGGACGACCGCGTCACGGGGCTGGCCCTCCACGTACTCCCGAAGCTCGGCGGGGTCGAGCGGCCGCACGCCGCGGAGGTACTTCGCGGCGTCGAGGACGGCACCCCTATCGACTGGCATCCTCGTACACCTCCGCGAACGCCTCGGCATCGACGGCCTCGGTCTGCCGGTCGGCGTCGACCGCGTCCGCGATGCGCGCTGCCGCCTCGGCCACCTCGTCAGCGCCGCCGAAGGTGGCCTGGATGTCGCCGTACACCCTGGCATTGCCGCCCGTAACGCGCTCCGCGAGCGCCGCGAGGTCCTCGTAGACGGGCGTCGCGAGTTCGTCGGGCACGTCGTCGGCCGCCAGCGCGAACGCGAGCACGGCGGCGTGCGCGCGGCCCTGAATCGTCGCCATCGCGTCGTCGTGCGTGTCGGCGTCCACGTCGACCAGTTCGTTGCCGGCGTCGGCGAGCCAGCCGCGCACCTGTTCGGTAGCGGGGCCGGCGGCGTCCTCGCTGACCGCCACCCGGCCCGGCGCGTGCTCGGGCGCGAACAGCGGGTGGAAGCTCGCGTGCTCCGCGTCCGGCGCCGCCGCGGCCATCGCGGCCAGCGGCCCAGCCATCTCGCCCGTGAAGTCCACGACCGCGCGCTCGGCCCTCGGTGCGTGGCGCTCGATGGCCGCCGAGGCCACGCCGAGCGGCACGGCCACGGCGACCACGTCGAAGGTCTCCTCGCCGTCCAGCGGGACGGCGCGAGCACGACCCCCCACCGCCTCCGCAGCCGCCTCCGCGCGTCCCTGGTCGACGTCCGCGAACGCCACCGGCGCGTCGGCCGCCCCGGCAACCCACCGACCGACGTCGCCGGCGCCGACTACGAGTACGTCCATCGGCGGAGCGTAGCGCCCCTGCCGGCAAAAGCCGTTCGCACCCCGGACACCGCAGGCCGAGCCGTGAATTTCGGGCGTGATAACTGGGTGGGAGGGTTTTTGACGGCCGGTCGTTTCGAGCCGGTCGTGTCCCTGGACGACGAGGCGCTCGCCACTCCAGCCCACTGCCGCCAGTGGGCGGTCGCCGCCCTCGGTGCGTTGCTGAGTGGTGCCGCCGTCTTCCACTTCGCCGGGCACGCCGGGCGGTCAGACCTGATGGTGACCGCCGCCACCATCGGCCCGGCGGTCGCCGTCCTCGGCTACGGGCTCTGGTTCTGGCAGTCCGACACCGCCACCCCCCGGGGCGACGCCGTGTTCACGTGGGCGGTCGGCGGCGCCGGCCTCGTGCTCGCCCTCGACCTCTGGGCGGTGTCCGCCGACGCCTACGGCAGTATGGCCACCACCCACGTCGTCGTCCAGCACTCCAGCGTCGGTGCGCTCGGCGGCGCCATCGCGGGGACGTACGCCGAGCGCGACCGCTGGCGGGCGCACTCCCGCCTGCGGCTCCTGGAGGCGCTGGACTCCGCGATGGACGGCGTCGCCGTACTCGACGACGACCGCACCATCCAGTACGCGAACGCGTCGTTCGCCTCGGCGCTCGGCGTCGAGACCCCGGCGGACGTCGTCGGGCAGAGCTGGCAGTGCTCGTTCCCGCCCGCGACCCGGGACCGGGTGGCGGACGTGCTCGCCAACCTCGACGCCAACGGCGGCGGCTGGCAGGGAACGGTGACGGCGTCGCGCGCCGACGGCTCGACGTACCCCCAGGAACTCTCGATGACCGCCGTCGAGGACGGGTTCGTCTGGGTCTGCCGGGACGTCACCGGCCGCGAGGAACGCAACCAGCGGCTCCGAGTCCTGAACCGCGTGCTCCGCCACGACACCCGGAACGGCCTGAACGTCGTGCTCGGGCGCGCGAACCGGCTCGCAGACCGCATCGGCGACGACGAGGACGTGGCCGCGATTCTGACTGCCGCCGAGAACCTCCTCGACACCAGCGAGAAGGCCCGCAAGCTCGAGGACGCCCTGAACCGCGACGCAGCCAGCCGCGAGCCGGTCGACGAGCTCGTGCGTGGCGAGGTCGCGGCCGTCCGCGACGAGCACCCGGACGCCGAGTTCGACGTCTCGGTGACGCGTTCGGACCCGGTCGACGAGCGCCTGCGGCTCGCGCTCCACGAGCTGCTCGTGAACGCCGTGGAGCACGGCGGCGAAGACGCCACGGACGTCTCGGTTTCGGTGTCGGTGACGGCCGACCCGCTCGCCATCGAAGTGGACGACAGCGGCCCGGGCATCCCCGAGCACGAGCGCCGCGCACTCGCCGGCGTCGAGGAGACCGCACTCCAGCACGGCTCCGGCGTGGGGCTCTGGCTCGTCTACTGGGTTGTCCGCCAGACCGGGGGGGACGTCGATGTGGTCGACGACGGCAGGGTAGTGATCTGGCCAGCGGGAAAGAACTAAAGCGCCACCGTGACTGAGAGCAGACATGACTGGGACAGCGACGGTCCTCGTGGTCGAAGACGAGCGGGAGCTCGCGGACCTGTTCGCTGACTGGCTGTCCGACGCCTACGACGTTCGGACGGCGTACACGGCCGACGAGGCGGTCGACCAACTCGACGAGTCGGTGGATGTCGTCCTGCTCGACCGCCGACTCCCGGAGCGCTCCGGCGACGACGTCCTGGAGGAGATCCACGCCAGCGGCCTCGAGTGCCAAGTGGCGATGGTGACCGCCGTCGACCCAGACTTCGACATGCTCGAGTTGGGCATCGACGCGTACGTCGTCAAGCCCGTCGACCGCGGCGACCTCGAGGACCTCGTGAGCCGGCTGCTCGCGCGCTCGCTGTACAGCGAGGAGGTCCAGGAGTACTTCGCGCTGGCGTCGAAGCGCGCGACCCTCGAGACGACGAAACCGCCCGAGGAACTCGACGACGACGACCGCTACCAGGAGCTCTGTGCGGCCATCGAGGAGAAGCGGGTGGCCCTCGATTCGCTGGTCGGCGAACTCGACGACGACGACTTCCTCGCGGTCATCCGGGGGCTCAGCGACCAGGGGCCGGCCACAACGTCGTAGCGGCTCCGAATCCGTGCCTCAGGTCAGCGAGATTTCGTAGTTGGTGAGGTTCTCGTAGCCGTCCTCGGTGACGACGACGATGTCCTCGATGCGGACGCCGCCCTCGCCCGGCTCGTAGAGACCGGGCTCGATGGTGATGACGTGACCGGGCTGGAGTTCCTCGCCGCCGT
>Ga0208138_100510_pt1 | contig 15682 bp, 17 predicted proteins | sample AntRauMetaRauer3_FD_184786 | JGI IMG/M metagenome (GOLD analysis project Ga0208138, IMG submission 184786) | Saline lake microbial communities from Rauer Lake, Antarctica, in enrichment culture - Antartic Rauer Lake 3 Metagenome Rauer3 (SPAdes)... ...
CGGCTTCGCCCGTGTAGCCAGTGTTCGCGACGAGGGAGTCGACGCCCGCGACGTCCGCGGTGGTCGCCTCGAACATCGAGAGGTCGAGGACGTCCTCGCCCGCGCGTGCGGCGACGAGGTCCGGGGCGTCGGGGCCCTGAACGGCGACCATGCCGTAGTCGTCGGTGACGTTCTCGACAGTGGCGTCGAGGCCCTCGTCGTCGCGGTAGGTCGTCCACCGGTCGAAGGCCTCCTCGTCGTGGCCGGCGTTCGGTACGAAGAGGAATTCGGCGTCCCAGCCCTCTGGGAGCCGGTAGACGACGGTGTCGTCGAGCATGACGCCCTCCTCGTCCGTGATGGCCGCGTACTGGGCGTCCCCGGGGTCGAGCGAGGAGACGTCGTTGGTGGTGAGCCGCTGCATCAGGCGTTCGGCGTCGGGCCCGGACACCTCGATTTCCCCCATGTGGGAGACGTCGAAGATGCCCGCGGCCTCGCGGACCGCGGCGTGTTCCTCCCGGATGCCCGCGAAGTCGACTGGCATGTTCCAGCCGCCGAACTCCGTGAAGGAGGCGCCGCGGTCCTCGTGCCGGCCGTACAGCGGCGGCGTTCGAAGACCCATACCCGGAGCGTCGTCGCCCGGGAAGTAATGCTTTCGTAAATCGGAACGCGCTCAGACGTTGTGTTCGGGGATGCCGGTGACAGTGTGCGTGACGAGGCCGAGTGCGAGGCCGTACACCCAGTGACCGAGCAGGGTGACGACGAGGAAGACGACGTTCGAGAAAATGCCGCCGCCGGGCCAGAACAGGAACAGGAACGTCGCCCAGAACAGCGTGCTCATGGTGACGCCGCGCGCCCACCGGGGTTCCCTCGGCGGGAGGAACGTCCCGGTGACGATGAAGAACAGCGGGAGGACGAAGACGCCGCCCAGCGAGAACACGAGGGCCCCAATGAAGGGGGTTATGTCGACGAGCGGAATCGCTTCCAGAAACGGGTCGACGTCGAAGACGCCGAGGAGGAGCGGGACGCCGATGACGAAGGGCGTCATCGCGACGAGCCCAGCCAGACCGCCGGCGAACGCGGCGAGGACGACGCGCAGGGTGATCGGCTCGTCGACTTCCGCGTAGCGGGCTTCCTCGACAGTCGGGACTGGTGAGAGTGCCATACACTGGATGTCGGTGTATAGAACGGGAAGTGTACCGCCAGGATTGTTGCAGCGTTCCGGCCAGTCCCCACCGCGTGTCGTGGCCGGACGCGGGCGGCCTGCGTTCCGGCACGCTCTTGGCTCGCCGGCGCCGACTGGGCGCATGGACCGACTGCGGGACCTCCTGGAGGACGACGCGGGCGGCGTGGCGCTGTTCGTCGACGGCCCGAACGTCCTCCGCGAGGAGTTCGACGTGGACCTAGACGACGTGCGGGAGGCGGCCAGCGACGTCGGGCCGCTGGCAGTGACGCGGCTGTACCTCGACGAGCACGCGACGCCGTCGCTCATCCAGGCGGGCGAGGCCCGGGGCTACGACGTGCGCGTGACCAGCGGAGACGTCGACGTGAAACTCGCCGTCGACGCCACCGAACTCGTCCTCGACGAGGGCGTCGACGTGCTCGCGGTGGCCTCCCGGGATACGGACTTCAAGCCCGTCTTCGAGCAGGCCGAGCGCCGGGGTGTCCGCACCCTCGCCATCGCGCCAGGCGAGCACGGTCGCTCGGACGCGCTCCGGCACGCCGCGACGGACGCGGTCGTACTCGGGGAGTAATCAGAACTCGACGTCTGCGCCGTCGCCGTTCGACGGCAGCGCTTCTGCGATCGCGCTCGTGAACGCGTCGAGGCCGCGGGTCTGGTACCAGATAGAGCCGCCGCCCGTGAACTCCATGACGATGCCTTCGCCGCTGAGCAGGCTGGATTTGAGGTCGCCGACGCGGCGGGCGTCGAAGTCCACGGACTCCTCCCAGGCGACGACGTGGTCGTTGTCGACGACGTAGGACTCGCCGGGGCCGAGGTCGACGCGCTCGATGCCGCCGAACGCTTCGAGGAACAGCGTTCCGGTACCGGAGATGGTCAGCGGCATCACGCTCGCGCCCGCGAGCACCGACTTCAGGCCGCCCCATTCGGAGGCGATGTCGAGGCTGGCGTCGGCCGCGAGGAACGCGCCGTCGACCGCGTAGACCGTCTCGCTCTCCAGTTCGTGCTGGGAGACGTCGCCGGGTTTCGGCGGCGCGAGCGTGACGCGGCCGGGTTCGTGCTCGGCGACGAACTCGTTGGCGAACGCGGACTCGCCGCCGAGCATCGACTTCGCCGAACTCAGGAGGCCGTCGCGGGTGGTCGACGTCTCGATGCTGACCTCGGGGGAGTGGCTGACCATCGCGCCGGGTTCCGCGACGATGGACTCGCCGGGGTCGAGGTCGACGACGAGGTGCGCGTACGAGGGCTGGTGGGTGATGTCTACGTGCATGTGGGGAAAGGACGGTGTGTCCACCCGTGGTTTCTGCGCCATCCGGGTTAAGGGTTCGCAGCGCTCGCTCGGCGTGAAGCTTCGGAGTGGGCGAGAGTGGCGAGACGGTACGGACAGGCTTTCGGGCGACGGGCGCGAACCGCGGGCCATGAGCGAGTTCGACACGCCGGTGCTCGACGACCACCTCCACCTCGACGCCGAGAACCAGGGGCTCGACGCCGTCCGCGACTTCTCGCGGGTGGGCGGCACGCACCTGCTCGTGGTGAACAAGCCCTCCTGGCACCTCGGCGTCGAACCGGAGTCGGGGCCGGACTTCCGGCCGGTGTTCGAGGAGACGGTGCGACTCGTCGACGAGGCCCGCGAGGTTCTGGACGGCGACGCCTGGCCCGTGCTCGGCGTTCACCCCGGCCTCGTCTCCCGGCTGGTCGACGACCGCGGCTTCTCGCCCGAGGAGGCCCGCGACCTGCTGTGCGCGGGCATCGACGAGGCCGCCGACGTCGCGAGCGATGGGCGCGCGGTCGCGTTGAAGTCGGGGCGCCCGCACTACGACGTGAGCGACGCCGTCTGGGAGGCGTCGAACGACGTGATTCGACACGCGTGCGAGCGCGCGGCGGACGCGGGCGTCGCGCTCCAGCTCCACACCGAGGCCACCAAAGACCTGACCAACGTCGCCGAGTGGGCGGAGGACGCCGGCCTCGCACCCGAGAAGGTGGTGAAACACTACGCGAGCGGGCGGCTCGCGGGCTGCACGCCGAGCGTGATGTGCGAGAAGGACTACCTCACGGAGGCCGTCGAGGCCGGCGAGCCGTTCCTGATGGAGACGGACTTCGTGGACGACGCCGACCGTCCGGGCGCCGTCATGGGGCCGAAGACCGTGCCGCGGCGCGTCCGCTGGCTCCTGGAGGACGGCCACGACGAGGCAGTCCGGGTCGCGCACGTCGAGACGCCGCGGACCGTCTACGGCGTCGACACCGAGGCAACGCTGGACTGAGTGGCCCCCTCGGGACCTATCGGGCCGTCAGCACCCGCGGTTCGGGGGGTCGGGGGTGGACTGTTGAAGGAAAGGCCTTTGTCTCGCGCGGCCGGCCGTTCGGGTATGAGTGCCCCCGAAGAGGAGTTCTACTCCGAGGAACGCTGGCAGAACTGGCTCGACCGACTCCGCGAGGAGGAGCTGGACCCCGAGGACGAGGACTCCGCGCGCCTCCTGCTGAACCTCCAGGACGACGTCGCCATCGCGGTCGCGAAGATCCTGAAGGCCTACGACGACGACGAACTCGGCCAGGAGGAGGGGATGGACGAGCTCGCGGACATCCGCGAGGTCGTGCTCGCCGAGCCCGCGTTCGACGACGAGGACAAGCTGATGCTCGTCGACGGCGTCCAGACGAGCCTCGTCGCCGTCTTCTACAGCGCCGAACAGTACGTCGCGGACGGCCCCGCCGACGAGGCGTCCGTCGAGGAGTACGTCTACGCGGCCGTCGACGCCGAGAGCGAGGACGACCTCGACCGCGCGCTCGGCCTGGTCGCGGCCGGCGGCACGCGCGTCGTCGACGGCGACGACCTCGACATGACCGTCCTGGACGACGTCGAGTACGGTCTCGTCACCGAGTGGGTGAACGGTCTCGACAGTCTCCAGAGCGCGCTCTCGGACCCCGAAGTCATCGAAGACGACGAGTGAGCCGGTAGCCGCCGCGTTTATACCCCTCGCCTCCAGAGTTCACCCAACTGTGCGTTTCAGGGACGACACCCGAGGGGTGACTGTCCAGGTGGGGGCAGTTCTGCTGTTCGCCACAATCATCATCGCCCTCTCGGTCTACCAGGCGACGGTCGTCCCGTCCGAGAACGCCGACGTCGAGTACCGCCACAGCCAGCAGGTCCAGGGGCAGCTCGTCGACGTCCGGAACGCGCTCGTCGCGACCGCCGAGACCGGCAACGCGCGCCCGACGACGGTCTCGCTCGGCACCGAGTACCCGAACCGCGTGTTCCTCGTGAATCCGCCGCCAGCCGCGGGCACGCTCAGGACCGACACCTACGACGACCCGACTATGCAGGTGTCGAACGTCGAAGCGACGAACCCCGAGACGCGGGACTACCTGGCCGGCTCGTGGAGCCAGTCGACGAAGTCACTCTCGTTCGTCCCGGGGTACCACGAGTACCGCGACGCCCCACAGCTCCGGTACGAGGCGTCGCTGCTGTCGAACTACTACCCCGAGCAGAACACCTCCGTCCCGCTGACCGACCAGTTGCTCGTCGACGAGGAGACCCGTACGGTATCGCTCGTCGCACTGAACGGCTCGCTCGGGACGTCGCGGTCGTCGTCGGTGGCGGTGAGTCCGGAGGCACTGAGCGCGCCCGCCGAGCGCGTGCAGGTTCAGCCCCGGAACCCTGGTCAGCCGGTGAACGTCACGGTTCCGACGGTCATCGAGGCGAGCGTGCTGCGGAACAGCACGGACCTCGGCGACGACCCGAACGTCACCGTCGTCCAGAACGGGACGCAGCGGGTGACGCTGTCCGTCGACTGGAGCGGCCCGTTCACGCTCCGCACCGCGAAGGTCGGCGTCGGCAGCGACGCGACGGACGCCCCGCCGCACTACCTCACGCTCGTGGAGACCGACGACGACAGCGTCACCGTCGAAGCCCGCGACGAGTACAACAACCCCGAGTCCGGGGTGGCAGTCTCGGTGAGTGGGACGAGCCCCTTCGATTCGACGAGCGAGGTGACCGGTGAGGACGGCCGAGCCACGTTCGAGGTGGAGGACGGCGAGGAGACGACGGCGACGCTGGAGATTCTCGGCGGCGGATCGGCCGAACGCGAGGTCGACGTGACGGTCGACACGGCGACGGGTGCGGCGGGCAACGGGAGCGGTGGGAGCGCGGCCTACCTCGTGAACTGGCTCGAGGACCGCAGCGACGACCAGAACGCTGGCCTGACCTGCGACGGCGAGGGCTGCACGCTGGACGCGAGCGTGCAGTCGTCGGTCACGCTGTTCGCCGACTCCACGCCGCGCGTGGACGGTGGGAACTTCACCTACGAGGTGGAGAACCAGTCCGTCGGTGAGATGTCGACGAACCCGGGGACGACAGACGAGACTGGTGAGAGCACGACGACGTTCAACGCGAACGCTGACGGGACGACGTACGTGTACGTCTCCGGCGGCGGGAGCGGCGACCGGGTCGAACTCACCGTGGAGAACACGACCGGCGGGGGCGGCGGCCCCGGTTCGACGCCGGTCGTGTCGTTCCGGCTCGACGACCTCTCGCACCTCGACCAGTCCAGAGTGGAGTACGTGGGCTCGTACAGCGTCTCGAACACGAACAGCTCCTTCGAGCGCGTCGAAATCGAGTACGAGAACACGGCCGACGGCTCGGCGACCCAGACCCGCCAGAAGGAGGGCGAACGTGGCGGGCTCCGGTACACGAGCACGTACGGTGCCGGCCAGACGTACGACGTGACCGTCCAGGTCATCTACAGCGATGGCGGCAGCGAGTACGTCGCGGCCACCCAGACGGTCACGGACATCGCTGACGCCCGGAATCCGGCGACGAACGAGGACCTCGCGACCGGAAGCACGGCGACGCTCGACAGTTCGACCATCGAGGACCGCTCGAACAACGGCCAGGGGCCGAGGTACCGCTTCGACTACACGGTGTCCGGTGCTGGCGGCTACTCGGAGACGGAACTGGTCGTGGTCTCCACCGGGTTGGGGGACAAGGCGAACACGACGAACACCGCCAGGAGTGGGAGTAACATCGACCTGAATCCGGGGTACGGGTACCAGAACGAGTTCAAACTGGCCGTCCTCGTGTACGGCCCTGACGGAGCGGTGGTGGACGACCGCATCCTGACCGACGACGCCGACGGCACGGACCCCTGATTTCGACCTCTGTCGAAACACCTATCGACAAGCCCATAAGCACCTCCTGAGTACGCCCAGTCATGACAAGCGTCGGCATCGACGCGATGGAGATTTGGACGGGGAAGCTGAAACTCGACCTCGCGGAGACGTTCGCGCCAGAGATGGGCGACGACCCCGAGAAGTACACGAAGGGCCTGGGGCTGTACGCCTCCTCGTTCCCGGACGCCTACGAGGACATCGTGACGATGGGCGCGAACGCCGCCCACCGGCTGATGGAGCGCAAGGGCCTCCAGCCCGAGGACGTCGGCCGCATCGACGTGGCCACCGAGTCCGCGTTCGACAACTCGAAGCCGGTCTCGACGTACATCGCTGGCTGCCTCGAACAGGTGTACGACGGCGACTTCCACCACGCGAACAAGGGCGAGCGGAAGTTCGCCTGCATCGCGGGCACGCAGAGCCTGGACGACGCCGTGAACTGGATTCTCGCGGGCCGAAACCGCGGCCGGGGCGCGCTCGTCGTGGCGACCGACACCGCGCTGTACGCGCGGGACTCCTCGGGAGAGGCGACCCAGGGCGCGGGCGCCGTCGCGATGTGGATCACGGAGGACCCGGACATCGTCGAACTGTCCACCGAGCAGGGGTACGGCTCCGCCGACGAGACGGACTTCCTGAAGCCGAACCAGCAGTTCCCGAGCGTCGACGGCAAGCGCTCGATGCAGGTGTACCTCGCGCGGATGCGCGAAGCGCTGGAGGACTTCGAGTCCGTGATGGGCGCCTCCCACCCCGACGACTACGCGTACATCCCGTTCCACACGCCGTTCCCGGGGATGGTTCGGAAGGCGGCCGTGCTCGGTTACCGGCACATGATCCGCGGCACCGAGATCGAGGACGAACTCGCCGAGAAAATCGGACGGCAGCCCCGCCGCGAGGACTTCGACGAGCAGGAAGCCTTCGAGGACGCCATCAGCGAGTACGTCGACGGCCTCACCGACACGGACGCGTACCGCGAGTGGTACGCCGACACCATCGAGCCCACGCTCTCCATCTCGAGCCAGGTCGGCAACTGGTACACGGGCTCCGTGCACATCGCGCGGTTCAGCGCGCTCAAGCACGCCGCCGAGAACGGCATCGACCTCGCGGGCCAGAAACTCCTCGTGGCGTCGTACGGCTCCGGCGCGCAGGCCGAGATCCACGCGGAGACCGTCCAGGACGGCTTCAGCGAGGCGGTCGTGGCGTCGAACGTCGACGAGCAGATCGCGGACCGCTACGAGATCAGCTTCGAGGAGTACGAGCAGGTCCACGACCGCCACAACCACGAGAAGAGCGTGGAACTGGAGCCGTTCACGCAGCCCGACGGCGAGTTCGTCTTCGACGGCTGGGGCCCGATGAACGAGCGCAAGTACACGTACGTCGAGTAGCTACCGACCGAGGTAGGCGCCGGTCGCGACGGCGACCGCGGCGCCCGCGATGACGCCGACCGGGACGCCGACGAACACCGACGGCCAGATGACTTCTTCTAAGAGCGCGGTCACGGCGACGGCGACCACCAGGAACGCTACCGTGCCGGCCGCTAGCGGGGCGAGGACGCGCATCGGTCAGGCGTGTTCGCGGAGTGCGGCGAGCATCTCCTCGACGGGCATCTCGGTGACCGCCAGCGAGAAACCGTCGCGCTTGGCGAGTGCGGGCGCGTGCTCCCAGAGTTCGTCGGGGGAGAGCCCGTGGAGGAGGACGGCGCTCGGCGTCGGGTCGACGACGCGCATCGCGACCAGCGGGCTCTCGCCCCGGGAGACGTTCGTGAACCCGAGCACGCGGCTCGTGGACTGCCCGTACAGCCGGTAGAAGCCGTCACCGGAGAGTCTGCGGATGGCCGCGATGGAGTCGATGACGGTGTGGCCGGAGACGGTGTCCCGGTCGCCGCGCACGACTTCGGTGGCGTCGACGCTCTTCCAGAGGTCCTCGAGCGCAATCGTCGCCGGGTACTCCCGCAGGTCGAGCACGACGTCGCTGTCGAAGCCCGCGGAGAGCACGCGAGCGAACTGACCGATGTGGGTGCCGCCGCGGCGCTCGTCGATGTCCAGCAGGGCGTTGACGAGGCGGCTGACGAGCGCGATGCCCGGGCTCTTCCGGCGGCCGCTCTCGTAGTCGGAGACGACTGACGACGAGACGTCGAGTTCCTCCGCGAGCGTGGTCTGGGAGACGTCGAAGTCGGTGCGCCACTTCCGGAGCGTGGCGCCGGGGTCGTCGCTGAGCGTGACCTCCCCGGCGATGCGCACCGCGAGCCCCTCCCGTGGGTCCTCGTCCATGCCCCGTCTTGGCGAGTAGCCCGGCAAAAGCCTACCGACAGAGTTCGGCAGACGTCGAACGGCAAGAGCCATTGTTCGATGGCACCGACCCACACGCATGCCCTCGACAGTCGTCCACGTGGCCTTCGGCGCGCTCGTGGCGACGGCGCTGCTGCGGACCTTCGACGCCAGGGCGCTCGCCGCCGTCTGCGCGTTCACGGCGCTCCCGGACGTCGACACCTTCCTCGGCCTCTGGGTGCCCGGCGGCCACCGCGCGCTGCTCCACACCGCCCTCCTCCCGCTGCTGCTCGGCGTTATCGTCGCCTGGGACGCCCGGCGAGCAGACTCCTGGCTGCGGTCGCGGTTCGGCGAGAACGGGCCGCAGGTCGCCGGCGTCGGCGTCCTCGCGCTCGCAGTCGGCGGCATCGCCCCGGACCTGATGACGAACGGCGTGAACCTCCTCTACCCCGTCCACGACACCTTCTACGCGTTCGACGGGGAACTCCAGCTCTCCAGCACGCGAGGCGTCGTCCAGACGTTCGTCGAACTCGGCGGCGGGGAGGCCGACAGCGTCGTCGGCACCACCGAGAACGTCCACTACCGGACGGGCGTCGACGTCGCCCGCGGCGAGGACCCCGAGAACGCCGAGCGCCTGTTCCCCGTCGTCTCCTCCGGGATGCAGCTCGTCGTGGTGGCCGCCGCAGCCGTCGCGGTCCTCGGGCGGTTCCGCGAGGGCAACCGCTAACTCCGGCCGGCGACCACTCCCGGTATGGTCAGGCCGTACGAACCGGGGAACGACGCCGATGCGCTCTGGACGCTCAAGCGGGGCTTCGAGACGGGGCTCGGCGAGGGGACCGGCAGCGAGGAGAAACAGGACGCGTACGCCGCGAAGCTCACCGAGGACTACCGGCGGCGGTGGCTCGACTGGGTGGCGCGCTGCGTCGACGAGGACGCGGACTGCGTGCAGGTCGCCGAGCGCGACGGCGACCTCGCCGGCTACGCGTTCGTCCTCCCCGAGTCGATGGCGTTCGTCTGGGACGCCGCCGTCCTCAACGAGATCTTCGTCCAGCCGGCCTACCGCGGGGACGGCGTGGCGGACGACCTGATGGACGCAGTCCTCGCGGTCGCGCGCGGCCAGAATCTCCCGCTCGACCGGATGGTGCTGGACGTCGACCGGGAGAACGAGCGCGCGCAGGCCTTCTACGACCGCTACGGCTTCGAGCACTGGGGCGAGATGGTCGCCCGCGACCTCTAGCGCGTCACGGCACCGAGCACGCCGCCGAACGCGCCGAACACCGCCGGGTAGACGATGCCGGCGAGTAGCACACCGAGCGCGTATTCGACGTGGACGGTGCTGTCGCCGACGGAGTACCGGAAGGCGACCAGGCCGACCACGGCGAGCACGACGTAGCCCGCGGCGACCGTGACGCCCGCGCGAGCGCCGGACGCGGCGTCGACGGCGCTGGCGTTGCGCGCGACCACGAAGCCGGCCAGCAGGAGCACGACGACCGGCACGAGGTACAGCAGCATCGGCGCGTTCCCGTCCGCGATCAGGTTCTGCGCGGTGCGTCCGCTGCCGAGCGCGGGCGTCGTGAACGCGACGTTGTGGGCGTTGTAGTACAGCCAGCCGACGGCCTGCCAGGCGGGAATGGGGTCGCCGCCGAGGAAGTCCACGATGGCGTTGTACGCCTGGAGGTTCTCCTCGACGGAACCGCCCTGCCAGAGGTACGTGACCAGGTACCCGACCACGTAGGCGACGGCGCCGGCGACCGCGCCCGCTGCGATACTCGCTCGCTCCTTCGGCGTCGTCTCGACCGTTTCCATGCCCCGGCCTGTGCCCCCTACAGGGAAGTCACTTCTGGCCGGTGGCCCGCCACTCTCCCCGCGAAATCGTGTACCTGACCTGGTCGACGCCGCCGTCCGGGCCGGCAGCAAAGTTCCGCAGGAGGCCCTCGCGGCGGCCGCCGTGGCGCTCGACGTACGACTCGATGGCGCGCCGCGACTGCTCGTTGTCCGCGTGGTGACAGACCGCCACGACTTCGAAATCCAGGTCCTCGAACGCGATGGCGACCAGCGCGTCGGCGCGCTCCCCGGAGTACCCCCGCCCCCAGTACTCCCTGCGGAGCCAGACGCCGAGGGTCGCGCAGTCCTCCTCCCAGTGGCAGGTCAGCCCGCACGTGCCGGCGAGCACGCCGCGCTCGCCGTCCACGAGCGACCCCGACAGTGACTCCGGGGTCGGCTCCGACTCCTTCGGTCGGATGGCGTACGTCGCTATCTCGCCGTCGTCCCACGCCCGCTCGAAGTGCGCGAGCGTCTCACGGGACGCCTGCATCGACTCGTGGGGCGCCCAGGAGAGGTGTTCGGTGACCTCGTCGATGTGGGGGTTCCGGTCGGAGGCCGCGCGATACAGCTCCTTCACGGGGACGTTCTCCCGGCAGCAGCGTTCGAGGCGGAGGCGCTCGGTCGCGACGGTCTCGGGGAACACGCGTTCGGTGTACAGGTCACCGACCATAACGGTTGCTCCGGTGAGGGACTGACCCCCGTCCGTGACGTTCGCGAGCGCACCACCGCCAGGGTGCGACGGCCCACCGTCGGGTGGGCGGTCAGTCCTCCGAGCCGCCATCGTCGCCGGAGTCGTCGGCGTCCGCCGGAGCCTGCCACTTGAGAGTGACTCGCCGGGTGCCCCCGTCGCCGTCGCCGCTGTGCTGCTCGACGACCTCGACGTCGCCGTCGGGCCGCTGGCGTCGCGGCGCGCCGTCCGTGCGCGGGCGCATCCCCTGGTAGTGGCCCGTGAGGTCCTCGCGGAGGTCCTGGAGGTACGCCGCCAGCCGGTCGCCGCGCATCGACTCCTCCCGGACCGTGTCGTAGCCCACCGCGCCCCGGCCGACGCCGCCGGGCGTCCCGGAGGAGTGGTCGCCGACCACCGCGTTGATGACTGCGCCCAGCAGCAGCACGAACGCGGAGAAGTAGAGGTACGTGATGACGATAACGACGCCGCCGAAGAAGCTCCCGGAACTCGGGTCGCTGAACGCGAGGTAGACCTGGAAGACGGCCTGGAACGCCGCCCAGCCGACTGCCGCGAAGAGCACGCCGGGCAGCACGCTGTGCCAGTCGAGGGCCACGTCGGGGAACACGTAGAACATCGGGTAGAACGCGAGAGTGAGTCCCGCGACCAGCACGAGCGGCGTCAGCACGTCGACGTACGGCACCGCGTCGGAGAACGCCGCGAACACGGCGGCGGCACCGACCGTGACGACGATAGCGACGACCAGCGCGACGAACACGACGAGGGCGTCCGTCAGCTTGTCCGCGAAGCTGTTGTCCGCGGTCGTCTCGTATATCTCCGAGAACGCGGTGTCCAGTCCGCGGAATATCTTCAGCGTCCCCCAGAGGATTACGACGAGGCCGACGACCGACGCGGTCCCGCCCGTGGTGTCGCCCTGGAACACCTGCTGGACGACGTCCGCGATGGGGCCGGGCAGCCAGGTCCCGCTGGCCGTCACGACGCGGTCCTCCAGGCCCCCGCCCACGACGGACACCACCAGGAACAGCACGACGAGCAGGGGCGCGAGCGAGATGAACGCGTTGTACGCCAGACCCGCCGCCATGAACGGGACGTTCTTCTCGCTGAACTCCGAGAAGACGCGCTTGGCGGCCCCGCTTACGTCGGACAGTTCGGGCATACCGGACGTACGCCCCGAATCTGGAAAACTCACACGGCACTTCGGACGCCTCCCGTCTCGGCGCGCCACGCGCGCCCCGCGGCAGTCGGCGGTCCCGTCACTCGTCTGGCGGTGCCTCCTTCCGGCCGGTCAGTTCGTCGGGCTGTAGCCGGAAGAACTCGAAGTCCGTCTCCACGGGCGCCCGCTCGAAGACGTCCACCAGTGGGATGTCCACGCGCCCGAGCCCCTTCAGGGCTGACGTCGAGACGGCCTCCTCGTCGGTGGACTCCAGGTCCCCCTTCGCCACCACGCTTCGCCACCCGTCGTCGGTCTCCCGGTACACGACGAACGACACGGCGGCGTCCGCCGGGTCCGGCTTCTCGGTGTCGGCGTCGTACGCGAGTCGGAAGAAGAACGACTCGGTCTCGGCGTCGTACCCGTACGAGACGGGAATCGAGTGCGGCGGCCCGTCGCCGTCGGTGAAGGAGACCACGCCGGTACCGCCGGCTCCCAGGAAGGCGTCCCGCCCCTCGGCATCCAGGTTGACTGCTCGCGTGTAACTCATGCGTGAGTGTACCACGCCGCCGTGCAAAACTGTGGGGGCGGACCCACCGCTCGCATCGACGTGGTCTCGCTCACCGTCCTGTCCGTTCCCTCCCGTTGGTCGGGAACGCTGTCCGCAACACCTAACCGGAGTTCCTGCCTACCCGAGACCAATGGTAGACTGGACGGAGAAGTACCGTCCGTCGTCGCTCTCCGAGGTGCGGGGCAACGACAAGGCCCGGGACGCGCTGGCGGAGTGGGCGGAGACGTGGGGAGACCACCGAGAGGCGGTCGTCGTCCACGGCAGCCCCGGCGTCGGGAAGACGTCGGCGGCTCACGCGCTCGCGAGCGACGCCGGCTGGGACGTCGTGGAGTTGAACGCCAGCGACCAGCGCACGGCCGACGTGGTCGAGCGCGTCGCGGGCGAGGCAGCGAGGTCGGGCACGCTCACCGGCGGCTCGGGCGGGAAGAAGCTCGTGTTGCTGGACGAGGCGGACAACCTCCACGGGAACGTCGACAGGGGCGGCAGCGCCGCCATCACGCGGCTCGTCAAGGAGTCCCCCCAGCCCGTCGTGCTCGTCGCGAACGAGTACTACGACATGAGTTCGGCGCTCCGGAACGCCACCCAGGACATCGAGTTCCGGGACGTCTCGAAGCGGTCGATCGTCCCCGTGCTGCGGGACATCTGCCGGCGAGAGGGCGTCGAGTACGACGACGACGCCCTGGAGGCAATCGCCGAGCAGAACTCGGGAGACCTCCGGTCGGCGGTCAACGACCTGCAGGCGCTCGCGGAGACCGACCGAAAGCTCACCGCCGACGACGTGGTGATGGGCGAGCGCGACCGCTCGGAGGGCGTCTTCGACTTCCTCGACGGCCTCATCAAGACCCACAGTGCCGAGGAGGCGCTGCAGGCGGCCTACGACGTCGACGAGACACCGGACGACCTCCTGAACTGGGTGGAGGACAACGTCCCGAAGGACTACTACGGGGACGAACTCGCGGTGGCCTACGAGTTCCTCTCGAACGCCGACATCTGGCTCGGGCGGGTGCGCGCCACCCAGAACTACTCGTACTGGCGGTACGCGACCGACAACATCGCCGCGGGCGTCGCGGCCGCCCGCCAGCACGACCACGGCGGCTGGACGCGCTACGGGCCGCCGTCGTACTGGCGGAAGCTCGGGAGTTCGCGGGCGACCCGGGAGAAGCGTGACTACGTCGCCCGGCACATCGCCGAGACCGCGGGCTGTAGCATGGCGACCGCGCGCAACGACGTGCTGCCGTTCCTTGCGGCGATGACTCACCACTGCAAGAACCGGGAGCTGACGGTCGCGATGGCGGCGGCCTACGACATGCAGGAGGAGCACGTCTCCTTCGTCACGGGCTCCGGGGAGACGACGAACAAGGTGGAGTCCATCGTCGCGGACGCGGAGGCGCTCCGGGAGGAAGCGACCGTCGACCACTCCGGCGGCGCCTTCGAGGGCGCGGTCCGGAGCGACGACGACGAGGATGACGACCAGGACGTGCTCGTCGACGAGGACGAGGAGGAAGAAGACGCGGACGACGAGCGCGACTCGGGCGACGACGAGAGCCAGCGCGGGCTCGACGAGTTCTTCTGAGAAGCGGGCCGCAGCGGACCGTCGGCGAGCCTACTCGGTGGACATCCGACCGCCGCCGGAGCCGCCGACGCCGGGGATGGTGACGCGCTTGCGCACCCACTCCATCGTCGTCGTCGCCGACAGCACGAGCGCGAGGTAGACGACGGCCGCCAGCAGGAACATGTCCAGGAAGCGGTAGTTGTCGTAGGCGATAGCCTCCGCGGCGTAGTAGAGCTCGCTGACTGTGATGAACGAGGCCAGCGAGGAGTACTTCGTGAGGTAGACGAGCTCGTTCGTCCACGACGGGATGGCGAGCCGGAGCGCCTGCGGGAGGACGACGTGCCGGATGCCCTGGATGCGGGACAGGCCGATCGAACGGGCGGCCGTCAGCTGGCCAGGGTCGATGCCCTCGATGGACCCCCGGATGTACTCGGCCTGGTAGGCGGCGCTGTTGATGCTGAACCCGACGACGGCGACCCAGACGGCCTGCGCGGGGACGATGCTGGTGCCGACGTACGGCACGGCGGCGAACCACTGCGACAGCGGGAGCGCGTAGTACAGCACGAACAGCTGTGCGAGCAGCGGCGTTCCTCGGATGAGTTCGATGAACGCGAGCGCGACCCAGTGGGTGACGCGGCCGTAGACGCGGGCAGCCGCCAGCGGCACCGCGAGCAGCAGCCCGAAGATGGTGGCGAGCACCGTCAGGACGACCGTGAGCCACGCGCCGGCTGCGAAGTCCGGGAGGTACGTCATCGCGAACGATAGCGACCCGAGGGCGTCCCCGAGCCAGGCCGCCGGGACGCCGGCGTCGCGCAGGCCCGCAGCGGCGTCCGCGACCGGCTGCGGGTCGACGAACGGCCGGCCGGCGGGCACGAACACGCCGCCGAACCAGTCGTTGAGCAGCCGCGCGCCGAACCACAGCCAGAACCCGGCGAGCAGGGCGTCCCTGACGGCGCGCTGCGTGAGCCGCGTCATTGGCCGCCGTGGAGCTTCGTGAGACGGCCGAGGAACGCCTCGGTGCGCTCGTGCTCGGGGTGTTCGAAGAGCTGGTCCGGCGGCCCCTGTTCGACGAGCTTCCCGTCCTCGAGGAACAGCACGTCGGTCGCGGCCTGGCGCGCGAACCCCATCTCGTGGGTGACCACGAGCATCGTCATCCCCTCCTCGGCGAGCTCTCGCATCACTTCCAGGACCTCTCCGATGAGTTCGGGGTCGAGCGCGGACGTCGGTTCGTCGAACAGCATCAGCTTGGGGTCCATCGCGAGCGCGCGAGCGATGCCGACGCGCTGCTGCTGGCCGCCCGAGAGTTCGGCGGGGTAGGAG
>Ga0208138_100512_pt1 | contig 15618 bp, 10 predicted proteins | sample AntRauMetaRauer3_FD_184786 | JGI IMG/M metagenome (GOLD analysis project Ga0208138, IMG submission 184786) | Saline lake microbial communities from Rauer Lake, Antarctica, in enrichment culture - Antartic Rauer Lake 3 Metagenome Rauer3 (SPAdes)... ...
TTTTCAAAGGCTGCTTGCTGGTCAAGTAAGTTGGGTCCGAGCATCTCATGCGTGGGTCTGTTACTGCTGATGAGGGCGAATATAAAGCCACGTTTTATTTCGTCCGTAAAGCCGATACCGTTCAATAATAGCCACGGCCAACCATATTTACTTCAACTTTAATTTGCACGCCTTGCTGACTCATCTGAAGCTTACAAACGTTTGGTTTATGCTGAACGCGTATGGACGCGTTCAATTTTTCAATGCGAACTTTTGTGCGCAAGAGTGCGGCATTAATGGCATAGCCTCCAATGCTTTCGGTACGGTGATTTGGTACTTCGCTACATAAACGCCATCAGCTACTATTGAGCGCTTGCCGGAGCCTAGGTCCAGATTGTCTAAATTGAGGTAACGCACCCAGTCATGATGCGCTTTCTCAGCCATGTAAAGAAATAATCGTTTAACCTTGATTTGCAGGCCTCAAGCAGCTTTTGCACGGATGCCGGTCGTAGGTTGTTCAGCCCCTCCATTAACTCGAAGACCTCCGTTAATGATTGTGACTTTGGTGAAAGGTATAAGCACTCCATTATCGAACGCGCTGGGTCAGATACCTTCACCTTAAACTGCTTATGCGATATTCGGTCATACCAAGCTTCGGCGGTAGGAAGTTGGTGAGCGCGCACTTTAGCGAAAGACCCCAGTCTCGTTTCTTGAACCAAAGCGGTAAATGCTCACCCTGGTCGCCAAACAGTTGCTTTATCTTTATATTGCGGCGCTATTAGTACCTAAATAAATTGAATTTTAAACTGCGGAACTGGTTGTAGCTTGATGCTCAACCAAAGAAACAAGCATACCGATCTTCTTTCACAAGCTCTAAGAATTCACTAAGTCGCTTCACTTTAGGCTTTGGCTCATAAGCATGCCATTTCAAATCAGCGCGTTGCCAATACACTTTCCAGCAATTTTGCGTTTTTACGTAGGTTGTTTTTGCTATCGGTAGTTCCATGGTTTCAGAAGGGTTTTGCCATTGCGGGCTGATCTCGAAAATTTCAATACTCTGATTTTTAATTCGGTAACCAAGGTCAAGCTCTGGTCGTATGTGCACCGGCGGTCTTCGTTCCGCTATGAACGCTTCAAGTTCTTTCTCACATTTCTTAATTTCGAATTCACTGAGTGCCATAGGTGGAGTTCCTAAATTTTTCGGAGTGCCTGTTCAAAAATGTGTTCTAACGGGTTGAGGTTTAAAAGCACGCCCGCGACGTTGGCCTCAATCCATTTTTCTTGGGAAAGAGGGGGCCATGTTACGTCATAACCAAGTGAAAACATCACCTCTTCAAAAAATAAGCGTTGCGTACGTCCGTTTCCTTCTCTAAATGGATGCAGTAAATTAATTTCACAGTAAAGGTCGGCCACCCTATGAACGAGCGCATTTCGATTTAGCGCATTACTCAGTGTTGGTATTTGTGTAAAAAGTTGAGTCGCTTCCGCTTCAATGCGGGAGCTTGTACAAAATCGGGTCTCACCTTTTGATATGTCTATGGTACGTATTTCACCAGCCCATTCGTATAGATCCTGGAATAAATGGTGGTGTAATTTCTTCAGGTGTTCGAAAGTAAAACGACTAATACTCGAAGACTCAGAGCGGTATTCTTTGTAGCGTAAGGTAGTAAATTCAGTCTCAGCCTCTGCTAAATCCTCGGTATTTCGGATGTTGAGCTTATTAATCAGAACATCGGAATTTGGATAGCAGTAGTTGTCGTGCGCGACACCATACTTATCGCGCATATTTACGTTTTAACGAGGCGATAGTTTGACCGTCAACGGAGCTTTTCAATTTCAAACCTTCATACATGAGGCTTGTTTTGAAATTCTCCATTTTAGGGACAAAATTTGTTGTCCTTTTCACCTGAGCGGTAGATTTTTTCATTGGCATTTCTCCCATTTCTGCTGGCTAAATTATACGCTAATTCAACACGCTCTGCCATGCTCAGTTTCATTGCCGCCTTTACTGCATAGGGAGGTTTAGCTCCCTTTCAAGAGCACTTGCTCCTGCCAAATTATAGGCGTTTTAGTTAATATTTAAACCACGATGATTGCTAATCGACGTATAATCTAGGGTAGTGGTTATCTGGCTAACTATCCTTTTTTCCATACCCTTTTGTGGCAAGTTTTGCGGGGTTTGGAGATAAAACGCTAAAACATCTGGCTAAATGGCCTCGTTAAAATATTCCTGAGATACCCATAGAACGTGGCCTGCACGGTTAGTACCTTCTCTCACCATTTAACGTCAGCCAGTCGCTATTTACTCCGGAGGCAGAGGTCATTCGGCAAATAGGCACAGTGGTTAGAAGTCAAAATTTGGAAATGCGCCCGTAGCTCAGCTGGATAGAGCGCCGCCCTCCGGAGGCGGAGGTCACAGGTTCGACTCCTGTCGGGCGCGCCATCAAAGGCTTTCAGTGCCTTTTTCTTCAAGCTTCATTACTGTTCTTTTCGTGAGTTGAGTTCATCTTCAAATCACAGATGACCGTTGCCGGAAATCGCTAAAATCCTCCCCAAACAGGCCTGTGACATATGTGTGACAAATCTGTGCCAAAATTTTCAAGTTGATTTTTTAGATATTGAAAAGATGACCTTTACCCATCAATCCTTACTGCTGCAACTTATGTTGGCTAAAGTTTGCTCTGATCTTAACAATCTTGTAATGTCAGGTTATAAATAGAAGTATAGTCAGGATGTTGAGTAAATACTTTTGCTAGGCTCTAATCTAGGCTCCCGCTCTTGGAATAAACATGTTTACCTCTTCTTTTTTTATTAAGCGACCAAAATCTGGGAAGTCTAAATAGGCAATTTGCATTACCTCGGCAACGAATTTTACTTTCGCTAGTGAATATAGCGATGGCGACATTGGCCGCCTGTGCAGTTTGTATACGCCCCATAGAACTACTTAAAAGTAGTGTCTATATCTACCGCTTAACTAATGAGTATCCATTTTAAAAGGAGGATACTACATTATTTACCTAAAACCTCTACATGAAGTCGAGAATTCATTTTGACAATTAAAAGATCATTTATAAACGAGGATTTGAATTGAAAAATCAGTTGACTCTGTATTTTATAGATATTCCGCAGTTTTGACCATAATCAATAGCAATGAAAGTATTACTGAATAAATCATCGCTTATATTATACCAAGATCTCGACTTTTCTTTTTCAACATATATTTTTAAAGGAGCTTCTATAACTCCCTTTGTTCCATCTTCTGAATTTCTTTGTAAAATTATATTTTTTAGAACCTTCCCATTTAATTTCTTTGGGACCTCAACTATCACATTGATGATATCGCCATTTTTAATGGTTTTTATATCTACTCGACTTGAATATTTTTCACTATTTTCAGCGATGCTTTCTTCTGATATTAAGCAAGTGGTTGCTGTGCAACCGAAGCTAAATATTGTCATTGCGATTAACGTTATATATTTAATCATGGATATACTCCGCTCATAACGTGGTCTGGATTCTTGTAACGCCTATCTATGGGTAAGTTCTTGAACGACATTCGTTGACCAAAACTACCAAATTTATAAGGAATATTCCCCATGTACTTTGGATGCGTCAAGCCAACATTGTGCAAAGATTCATGCCCAGCCATCCATTTGGTATTTTGGTTGCTTCCAAAGGCATGATGATCTGTTGCAACATTAATTGTCGTTCCCCCAACAACGGCACTTGCAAAATCACCATTGATGTCGCTAGTAGATACAGCATTTGCCATGTGGCCTCCCGACCCATCGTCATTTAGTTTTGCAGCTCCAGCATCAAGATCATTAGCCATAGAGTTTAACTCTGAAGCTGAATATCCGTCAGAATTAGTTGCACCATCTTTTAGTTCAGCGGCCTGTTCTCGCATAGAAGATGCGCTTGCTGACATATCACTCGCAGCTTGTTTCTGTGCAGCATCAAACCTTTTCCAATCTTCATCTTTCCAACCTTTGCCCTTACCATACATGCCCGTAGGATCAGTCATATTGATAGGATCATTCCTTACATAAGCATAAAGATTCATCTGGTCTTCATAACCAATCGGATCAGTTTGTAAGAAGCGACCTAGCTTTGGGTGATAAATCCGTGCTTTGTAGTAATATAACGCAGTCCCTGGGATCAATATCTGCCCAGTATAGCGGAACCTGGCATTACTCCCATTCATAGGATGTCCAAAAGGCCCGTATTGGTGTCTTGCTAAAATACTCCCTGAGGCGGTTGTCTCAGCGATTATTGTACCTCGTTCATCACGATGTAAATAACGCCGACTGGAAGTACCGGCTCCGTCATATCTGATAACCGGTTCATCAATACCTGAGCCATGGATATATCTACGCAGCAATGTACCGTTTCCATTGTACTCAGCGACTAACTCGTCGCCATCGTAAAGATATTCAATCTTACTGCCATTGTGATTCGTTGAACTTAAATGTCCCAGCGCATCGTACGTCAGGTTGACGGTTGTCCCTGATTTGGTCGCTTCCTTAAGCCGATTCTGATTACTATACTGATAACTCCACCCGTCATATGACGTCATATTCCCGACTGTTGAATAAGTGAGTGACTTATTTATCCCACCAGCAGTCACTTTAGTATACTGGTTGAGATTATTAACCGAATAGCTTTCTGTGCTGATTGTCGGTATGGAAATCTGGTGTGCGTCATGAGTGACCGCTCTTGATGCTAATTGATTCGACGGTGTATAGCTAAAATTAATATCGGTTATCCCACTATGGTTGTATTGTGTGACTCGATTCATGCGATCATACTTAATACTCGACGTTGCGCCCGCTGCGCGGTTTAACTTCTTAATACGACCTATCCGATCATAATTATAAGATAGAACGGTACTGCTTCCATTTTGCAGGATACTGACCAACTCCCCCCGGTGGTCATGGTTAAATGTTACATAAAACCCATCCGGAAACGTTAATCGCTTTCGTTCGTTAGCTTGAGTGTACGCATAGCTCAGAGCTCTGTCATTTGTTATCGACTTAGCCAGACGGCCCAAATTATCGTACTGGTATTCTATTAAACTCGATCCCCGGGAAACCTCTGAACGCCGCCCCATTCCATCGTATTGATAGTAAACCGTCGATTCATTTGGAACAGTTAAACTGATGGGCTGGTCTTTCGAGTCATAAGTGTAGGTAAGAACAACACCATCTCGCTTTCTTAAAGTAAGAATGTTGTCATTTAAATCATACGTGTTTTGCTCATACGTGCTGTTTGGAAATGTTGTACGTTGAAGACGGTCATGTCCGTCAAATGAATATGATGTTGTATTCCCGTTTCCATCGGTAACAGATATCAAATTACCGTTTGCAGAGTAACTATTTACTCTTTCGACTGATTCAATAGGGGTTCCGACAGCAGTTGCAGTACTTATCGTTCTTGACAGGTTATCGTATGTGATTCGTTTTACTCTGTCAGGGCCAAAGAGACCCTCAGTACCTAGAGTGCAAGCTGAGCTCGGTAGCTGTGAAAATGCTCCGCTATTCATCCTAACCGTCTCACATATCACTCGCCCTCGCGAGTCATGGCTATACTGCCAGACTTGCTTAGTCGTCGTTGGGATCGCTAATTCCTTTCTAATGACGTTATTGTCGATATTTAAAAACTCCGTAACCGTCACATCCACTGTCAAATCCGTACTTGTTCTGGAAGAAATGGTCCCACGCTCGGTCACACGTTTTCGGTTACTAGAGGTAGGGTAACTAATCCTCTCTGCAGCAAAGTATCCCGCTGCATTTTTTTCATTTGATTGCCAGATTTGTCTACCGGAATCATCGTAACCAAAATATTTAGCATCACCGCCCCCACTAAGAGGACCATCCTCTATCAACAGCCGGCCCGCATCATCATAAGTATAAGTGGTTTTCTGAGCAGGTGTTCCGTTACCATTTGTCCGCGTTCTTGTTTTGATAAGGGCCGTATTCTGCCAGTATGTATAATTTGTAACCTGAGCCTGCGCTCCGCCACACTGGCCGACTACACATACTGTCTGTTTTGTTAAACGATAGATGCCATTTATTTGTGAATAAGCATTTATTGTTCTCCTACGAAAGCCATTCGCATCGGAAGGCTCGGTTTTAGTGAGCAGACCGCCATGAACCGATGAAAAAGTGTAGTCCGTTCTATTTCCATTGGCATCAACCGTGTAAATCGGCCGATAACAGGTCAGTTCTGTGCATGTACTTGGATAAACCGCACGCTCTACCTTATCTGGCAAGCTGAAACCTGGCTTAGAGATGCTTCGTTTACTCGTAATATTGCCATGGGAATCATAAGTAAATTTAACTTTATTTCCCTCAGGAAAGGTCACCGATTCCACTCGCTTACTGGTTGTGTACGTATAGCTCGTTTTATTTCCCTCGGAGCCTGTATCCGATTTGATTAATTGGCGTTTCTCTGCACCACCCCACACAAAATATTCGATTGTTCTTCGATAGCTCTCAGGGCCTGTTATAATAAGCTTCGAGAACTGCTTTCTTGGATCATAGCCAGAGCCCGAGGAGGCCGTATAGCTATATTGGTAATGCTGGCCGTTACGCGTGACTGAGGTTACAAAATTATTGTGGGATATTCCTGCATAACCCCTGGTTGCGCTCGATAAAGACAGTCTATTCCTCATATCTGCAGGCCCTTTTAGTGTAAAGCTCCTTGCGAAATCACTGGCCCCAAGAGCATTACTGAATCCAGAAAATTGCCACTGGAGCCCCCCAAGCTCCGTGAGCATACCCGTTGAGCTGTAGTTAACTTCAGCTAAAATATTCGAAGGGTTGGATATTTTGGCAATGTGAGCTCTTTTAAGTTTACTCCAACCTCCCGTACCGGTAGAAATATCGTTCGAGAAATAACTTAATATAAGCTGATAACCAACGTCGGATGTTACTTTTATAGGCCGGTGGTAAGTAACGCTTGACTGAGTAATTTTATCGTAATAGATCTGTAGCGACTCACCATCAGGGTAATTAATATTCGTAGCATAGTAAGTTGTTTGTGCACTTATAGAAGGATATGAATCGTCTGAATAATCAAAGTAAGACGATTTAGACGCATAAGTGACTCGAATACCCGTTTTTCCTTGTACATAACGGAAACTAGAACCTCCAACCCTACCCACAAAAGTGGATCCCGTATTACCTTGAGGTTGGCAGTCGCTGGATTCACAGTTAAAGTATTCGGATGTTTTCGCCCCAAATGTAAGGGAGAAGCTTTCCTTCCGTTGCGTTGTGCGCGGATATAACTTACCGGTAACTTTACTATCAAACTGTTGCAAAGTATTTAACGTTAACCTTGGTGCCGCCGGGATGGAGAGTTCAGGCAAGTTAGGGTAAAAACGACCACTTAACAAATCGACGTTATTTATATCGGGCTCAATATCGAGCGGTTTAATGTTGTATTGTTCGTCCGCTGCTTTTACAAAAGTTGTAAAAAGCAACACTAACCCCCAAAATAAGGCCAAGCTCTTCCTTGATGATTTCATTCTTCTATCTCTGAATATTTATGTGTATGGCATCTTAAAACGGCATTACCACATCGCCAGCTTCATGTCTTATGTAATCACTTTCCTGAACTGTTTCACTGCCGTTAAAGCACGTTAAAAAAACTGCCCCTGAAACATAGACCTCTATTGGCTTTGAGCCAGAGGAGGGTAAGTTTTCGTAAGAGTTGACTTGGTTTTCAAATGTTATTTCACAATAATCGGCGCCTGTAGAATCCCAGTTTCCAGTAGCATTTGTACCATAATCATAAGCAATATTCGGGACGTTGAATTCAGTAATCAGCAGAGGGGAGCCCTCGGCTAAGTGCTCGTTTCCAACGGCTTGTCGATTTCCACCACTGTCATATGAGTACTCAATAAACACAGCACCTTTATCAACCCCTATCAGCCGCCCTTTGGCATCATACTGCAATTCAACAGTGCTTTGAGCACATGTTAGGAAAGGAAGCCCACAGCTCATCAAAAAAATTGCCAACGGTCTGGAATGAATCAACTTAATAACTCCTAAAGCTCCTTGTTAGGATAGCCTATACACTGAACCCAGCTTGCACTAAAATCCAGAGGAAAAACGACACCGGCTCTATATCCTTATGTACAATATAATGTTCTAATGTTGTTATACTGGTTGTTCTATTGAAAAGTCAAGTTCTTCCTCTTTGACTTTTTTGTCGTGACAAAAAAGCTCTTAACTCTATCCTTTCTAGCTTTTTTTTGGGGGAGCCCACCTGGATTTCACGGGGGCATTAAACCCGAAAGGCTCTACTTCTCGGTTGCTTTGAAGTCGTAGGCATGGAATTTATTAAGAGGGGCCGCTAACTATATGGCCTTGTAGACAATTCTATTCGTGGGTCATAAATAATTGAACTTCTGAGGTTAAATTTACTAAGGTATTCAGTGTGTTAGCTTTTAAGATAAGCTCGTTATTTGTCTAAAAGTTGATATTCGAAGTTAATAAAACTAAGAGCCAGCACAAGAGTAACTAGCATGTGCTGACTCAGGTTAAGTACTAGTTACCTGCAGGGTATATAATATTGAGCCCATTTACTGAGTGATAACTCACCGCAACCGTCTGAATCGCATGCTCGGACTGCTAGATGTTTGTCTTTATCTATATTGTAGCGATGAGAGGTTTCTGAGCCGCTATATGCGGTGTAACTATAAGACATATCAGAGTAGTCACTTACTAATAGCTCATATGAAGTTGCCCCGTCTACGCTCGACCAATTAGCAGTACCTAACCCTCTACAATAATCTGTTGTTATATTGAGGGATGGGGTAGTGTCTGGGTAAGGTGGTCGAAACTGAGAAACAACAGGCGCCCTTAACTCCATGAGTTTATCATTTTCATTCACTCCAGGCTGTCCTAACGGTAATCCATTACGTGTATTAGTTGATGAAGACCAATAAGGGATTCGGTCACAACACTCTGACTCACTGTCATATGCCATAACTGTTCTGTAATTATTGGAGGAGTTTCTATATCCATGAGCATATGAGTAGTGAACTTGGTTCGCATTTAGAGGATTGTGAGCAGCCCCTAGGTTATGACCTATTTCATGCACGAAAGTGTAATTCTCACAAGTGACTCGTGTGAGACTAAACGCTGATGATTCGTCGACATCCGTATTGCCTAGTCCACATACGCCCTGGTCTTTGTTGGTTTGTTTTGAGGACTCTTGCCGTGAAACTATTATTGCAACTAAGTCAGCATGGTATTGATTCCTGAGCGAATCTGCGTAAGAACTTGTTTCAATGTAGTCAAGATGATCGTTAGCTACAACAGAACTAATTGGATAATTAACATAAGTAGCGACATGAGCTGGTTCAATGCTAATATTTGAAAGCCCAGATTTTTCGAAAACTTTATTAGCGTCAGATATCTGGGCTGAGGCGTGAACCGTCGTATTAGGTATTGATGCTGCTGCGTCCGGAGTGTATAAAACTAGAACCCGAATAACCGCATAGGATTTAGCACTCATTGTTGAGTTCAGCGCTAAACTGTCTTGCACGGTTATATCGTTTTTTCCTCGATCAATTGGCTCACCGTCAGGGGGCAGTTCGTTATAGTTTTTAATTTCTAACGCATAAGCGTCATTTGTGTCATTGTATTCAATACCGTATGTAATATCATCAATCGTCATTTTTCCATTTACTAGCCCATCAACAATAACTAACGACAAGCTATTTAGAGACTGACCAGATTTTTCATCAGCTCTAATAATAAGTGAGCCGAGATTATCAACGTAATATTTTTCCACTTCAAAATGGTGAACTGTGCCATCAATATGAATCAACGAGATTACATCGCTATTTTTAGTTATTGGATTTAAGTTAATTTCTATATGAAGTTCTTCGTTTTTACTTAATAGTTGTGTAGGTTGTAAGAAAAAATCGTTTGCAAATGATGCCCATGATATCGTAAACAACTGAATTAATAGTGCCGCTGAAATTAATTTCCGTATCATTGTTGGTGTCCTTATCTGAATCGGCTTATAGTAATCTGAGTAGAGCTGCACCCATTACTGTTGTTAAACTCAAGGTAAAACTGTTTTGGGTAACCCATGGCGTCATCAAATTTAGGAAGTTCATCTTGAGCTGAAAAGGATTGGGCTACGACTTGAGGTTCCTTCGTTAATTCTTGCTCCAGGTAGCCAAATATTTCGTCTATAGTTCCAAAGTACTCAGACGTTGGAATGTTTAGAGGTTCGCCCGTCGAGGAGTTTGTTACCGAAACGACTTCATTATCCTCAACAGTAACGGTTTGAGGAGGAAGCTCGTCAGCAACTGGGCCATCGGATGGGCAAGCACGATCCAGTCTGGCATTGAAATTGAAAATATAGTCAATAAGCCCATTATCCTGCCAGATTTTTTTTGCTGTCTTGAGCTCTTCTTTTACTTCACTAATTCTTGGATCTGGTTTGCTAGAGTCTGAACCTCCACAGGCTGATATAAATATCGTAGAGATAATTACTAAGAATAATCTAATCATAGACTGTCCACTCCATAATCTACTTTTTTATAACATATGAGTAAGCACTTAAGCGTGTAGCAATGTAAGTTAACACGATAAACTAATAATTCAATGATTTTGTTAATCAAAAGTTGATGTTAAGACAAGCTAACTCGCTTATGTTTGACCTTAGAGGTCTGGGAATTGTTCAAGACACTTACAGGTAGCCATTTGGGGAAGGTTGAGAGTCATAGCCAATTCCTAGATATTATTGAGCATAGGAGGAATGTTTATGAACAATCAACGATGCGTTAAGGGATTGAAAAACAGCGCAGTTGACTGGACTTCCCGGCACTTACTTAACGTCGTCTTAAAGAAACATGTATCACTCATCAGGTCCTATTTGAGTGCTCTAAGTTTTTGAAGCTGAGTCTCATTAATAGGGTGTTTGCTCGGATTGCAATTATTCAGAGTGCCGTTTGCGGTCAGTGTAAGTCATCGCTTTTTAGCGGAGAGGTTATTGCAGTAAATAGTGATCAGTTCAGATCTCACCAGAGCGCTGATATACCTTTAGTTGTCGACTTTTGGGCGAGTTGGTGTGGTCCTTGTCAGCAATATGCTCCACAGTTCGAACAGGCAGCTACGAATATGCGATATGCCGCTCAATTTTTAAAGATAAGTACCGAACAAGAGCCGCATTTAGCTCAGCAATATGCGGTACGAAGTATTCCAACAACGCTTTTGATTATGAACGGACAGGAGGTGGCGCGCCAGGCGGGTGTTATGTCTGCGTCGCAGCTTCAGCAATGGGTTTCTAGGCATTAATATAACCAATTACCTTCTGGTACAGGTTTTGCGAAATAGTATCCTTGTTGCAAGTCGACTCCGCTTTCTTTGAGGTAAGTTGCCTGTATTTTTGTCTCGACACCCTCCGCGACAATCGACACCCCCATCTGTTTTGCTATCAATATAATTGAGTCCAGCAGGTTAATATCTCTTGCGCTGAGAAATGCATTTTGAGTGAATTCTCTATCTATTTTGAGCTCTGAAACAGGGAGTATTTGCAATCGCCTTAGGTTTGAATAACCGGTACCAAAATCATCGATAGAAAATTGTATACCAGTCTCGCTTAAAGTACTCATAACGGAAAGCACGTGGCTGTGATCGTGCAATAAAAGGTTTTCCGTTATCTCAATGACTAGATTATTGAAAGGTGCTCCTGATTCTCGCATGATATGAATCACCTGCTCAGTGAACGTTTCATCTAAAAATTGCTTTGGGCTGACATTTATCGCAATTGGTAAGCCGGTTTCCCTAATGATGTTTGCAACTTTTTTCAACATCCAAAACCCGATATCTATAATTAACCCAAGGCGCTCAGCTAACGGAATAAACTCATCAGGTCTAATTAATCGGCCTTTATACCGCCACCTTATTAGCGCTTCTGCTCCACAAACCTTAAATTGTTGGTTTACTTTAGACTGAAGCCAGCATTCGAACCCGACACTTTGCCCATGTCTAAGCTTATTCAATTCCTCGTGGATTCCTGTTTCGAGTTTGTAGTCGTGTTGTAGGTTGGACAGCATTTTATCTTGATAGACACAACTTCGATTACGGCCTTGTCGCTTTGCCTTTTCAAGTGCTGATTCTGCATTAACTAAGGCATCTTTAGCGTTGGTGTTTTTTGCAAGACTCGCGATACCGACACTCACAGTAATATGGATTGGGTGATCACAATTATTAATTATTATTGGCTCACGCATAGTTTTTACTAAAGACTCGATGCGTTGTAGGCTTTCGTTTTTAACGCGAGGATGGTGAGCGCAAGCTATAACAAACCGATCTGCTAAGTCTTTCGCAACTATCCCATTTTCATGAGTGACTGACTTTATTCGGTCGGCGACAGCGTTAATGACCGCATCACCGATGTCTTCACCCAAGACAGAATTAATGCGTCGAAAGTAGTCAATATTTAAGCAGGCAACAGTTATCTCAGAGCTTTGTAACCAAACCTCAATCTGCTCTAGTAAACGAGCTCGGTTTGGAAGGCCTGTCAGCTCATCATGATACGATAAAAACTCAATTTGCTCTGCCGCTTCTTTTTGTTGAGTAATATCACGAACCATGCCAATAAAGCGCTTTTCACCGTCTGTTTCGGTTTCTGAGACGGCCAGATCAATCGGAAACTCTTCACCATTTTTTCTTACTGCGGTCACTTCGCGACCAATACCAATAATTTTTCGCTTGCCTGTCGTTTGGTAGTTTTTAAGGTATTGATCATGCTCTCGTCGGTAAGGTTGCGGCATTAGTTGTTTGACATTGAGTCCAATGACTTCACTAGCTTTATACCCAAAAATACGTTCAGCGGGCTTGCTAAAAGCTTGTATGATCCCTTTTTCATTAATGGTGACAACGCCATCGATGAGATTATCTAATATAGAATGAAGCGCTTCTGTGCGCTGCTCTAGCTCAATGATGTTTGAATGGCTCTCCGAAATATCCTGAATCGAACCAAATAGAAAGATTTTTTCATCCGATGCTTGATACGGTTTACCACAGGTACGAACCCATTTTTCTTTACCTGTCTCCGTTATGACTTTTGCTTCAACTGACCAGGGCTGATCTTTTTTTAAAGCATTTGCTATTGCTTCTTCGAGAATTCGCCCGTAGTTTTCTGCGTAATATTTTAGCGCTTCGCTTACGCTCGGGGTCTGCGAGACATCTCGTTCAAACAGAGCGTATGTATTTTCGCTCCAATAAAGCTTTTGTTTGCTGGTATCGAGGCACCAGGTGCCACTACTTGTTAACTGCTGAGTCTCAGCTAGCAGTTGTTCTGCTGATACAGGCCAATCTACATGATCAATCATAATTGTTAGCTTCTATTAATGAATCGTTTAATCAGGGCGATTAAACGCTCTTGGCAGTAATTACTGCAATTTGTTCTAACATAGAGTTCCCAACCGATTAAATAAGCTTAAATCTTGATGGTTACAGCTAAATTAATAGTACTACACAGAGCTTTTTGGGATGCTTGTTTTTCATGTCATTTTGCAATAATTAAAGTCTACTAAAACTAACTTTTAAAACCTTTGGTACCTTAACTGGCCGCGCTTAATGCGCGACCATACTTACTTATACCAGATGTAACTAACGCTCTTCCTTTTCTAACAAGTCTAGGAAAAAGGCGTATTCCAGCGCCGTGTTTTTTAACCGTGCAAAACGGCCCGAAACACCACCGTGACCAGCTTCCATTTCTGTTTTGAACAGTAGTAGGTTGTCATCGGTTTTGTAGTCGCGCAGCTTAGCCACCCATTTAGCTGGCTCGAAATATTGCACCTGAGAGTCATGCAAACCAGTAGTGACTAATAAGTTAGGGTAATCCTGCTTTTTGATTTGGTCATAAGGCGAATAAGAAAGCATGTAGTCATAGTACACCTTCTCTTTTGGATTGCCCCATTCATCAAACTCGTTAGTCGTTAGCGGGATACTTTCGTCCAGCATGGTGGTGACAACATCGACAAAAGGTACATGTGCAGCAACACCACGGTATAACTCGGGAGCTTGGTTAATTACAGCGCCCATGAGCAGCCCGCCAGCACTTCCACCCATGGCAAATACTTTATCCTTTGCACCATAACCTTGCTCAACGAGTGCTTTAGTGACATCAACAAAGTCGTTAAAGGTGTTTTTCTTGTTTAGCTTTTTGCCGTCTTCATACCAAGGGCGGCCAAGCATTTGTGAGCCACGTATATGAGCTATAGCAAAAACAAAGCCGCGATCTAATAAGCTCAAGCGGTTACTACTAAAGCTGGGGTCAGAAGTAGAGCCATAAGATCCATAACCATACTGGTACAGCGGATTGGTAGCATCTTTGTTGAACTTATCTTTGCGGTAAACCAGGGTTACTGGCACTTCAGCGCCATCACGGGCAGTCACAAATAAGCGTTCAGAGGCATAATTTTCGGCGTCAAAGTCGCCAAGTACAGGCTGCTGTTTTAATAGTGTCTTATCTAAACTGTTAAGACTGACATCATAATGACTACCTGGCGTTGTCATACTGGTGTAGTAAAGCCGCAAGGTGTTGTTGTCGAGCTCGTTATTACCGTATAAGTAAAGCGTGTAAGCTTGGTCGCGGAAGTTTAGTTGTTGGTCGTTATTGGTATCCAGGTTGCGAACAAACACCTGTGTTTGGCCGCGCTGGCGCTGCTTGTAAACCAAATGCTCGTCGAACAATTCAATATCTTCCAAGCGAGTATCGGCTTTATGAGGAATGACTTCCTCCCAGTTCTGCTTGTTTCCAAGTTCATTAGCGCTAACTCGCATTAGGCGAAAGTTCACGGCATCCAGATTGGTCAACACATAATAGTCGCTGCCGTGTTTGGCAATGCTGTATTCCAGTCCATCTTCTCTTGGCACAAATTCAACTGGTTTGGCGTTTGGGTCGTTTGCGTCAATCAGCGAAACCCCAGATGATTCAGTGGCATCATGAATAATATAAATGTTCGAGTCGTCTTTACTCTTAGTGATACCAGTATAGAAGGTCGTATCCTTCTCTTCGTAGACGAGTTCGTCTTCTTGTTGCTTAGTACCGAGTGTATGACGGAGAACTTGGTAGCCTAATAAGGTTTGAGGATCTTTCTTGATGTAGTAGAAGTGTTGACTGTCATTGCCCCACACAATACTGCCCGAAGTGTTACTTATTTGATCAGAGAGCAATTCGCCAGTTTGCATGTCTTTCAACTTGATGTCATACATGCGGCGACTGATAGTATCCTCACTGTAGGCTAGGACCTTGTCATCAGGACTGACTGCAAGGCTGCCTAGTGAGTAATAATCTTCGCCTTCAGCGAGTTCGTTGACATTTAATAAGACCGCTTTATCTGTGCCTTTAAAATCGTTACTTCTAACGTAAATTGGGTATTCGTTGTCGCCGCGCATTTCAGTTGAGTAAAAATACTCTCCGTCGCGGGTTGGTACTGAGTTGTCGTCCTTTGCAATTCGGGCTTTCATTTCCTCAAATAACGTTTGCTGGAGCTCTTCTGTGTGAGCCAGCTTTTGTGCTGCATACTCGTTTTCCGATTCGAGGTAATTGAGCACCTTGGTGTCTTTACGCTCGTCGTCTCGCATCCAGTAATAGTTATCG
>Ga0208138_100513_pt1 | contig 15611 bp, 15 predicted proteins | sample AntRauMetaRauer3_FD_184786 | JGI IMG/M metagenome (GOLD analysis project Ga0208138, IMG submission 184786) | Saline lake microbial communities from Rauer Lake, Antarctica, in enrichment culture - Antartic Rauer Lake 3 Metagenome Rauer3 (SPAdes)... ...
TCCTCGTCAAGGCGGTTGACGAGAAAGTTAAGAAGCTGGTCCTCGTGGATCTCACCGTCTGCTTGTTTGGTTTTAGACACACCTTCAGCAAGCAGACGTTCTAACTAAGCGGCTTTGTGAAGTACTGATTCTCGGTCGTACGACCACTATTGAGGAACCCGTCACTATCGGTATTTTCAACGAGGAGATTGGCGTGAGCGACATCGTTTCGGAGGTCTTTGATCTCGTGAAGTCGAGACTCGGCTTGCCCCTTCGTTGAGAAACCACAGCCCTGCCAACAGGCTTCTACGTTCGAGACGATGGTATTCAGCGTCGAGAATTGTGCGTAGTGGATCTCGTCTAACTCGACGTTGGCAGCTTGTGCGTCTGTATATCTGTCTTCGATGTCATCGAGTTCGTCGACAGTTACCGGGGTCTGTCTCCAATCGGGTGCGTTCTCGAGAACGAGCTCGCGGAGGTGCTCTTCGAGGTAGGTGATACGGTCAAACAAGTAGATGCGTACAGGGGCCGTGTTGAGATCGGCACGAGTGAGGATACCGGTAATTCGGCTGTGGCCGCCCAGAAAGTAGACCGGATCCTCGATGAGCGCATCAAGGACATCCTCGAACGCGGCGTCTCCGCTCATCATATACTCGATTGTGAGCGGGGTGAGATGATCTTCAAGCGTATCACCAGCGTCCTCAACAGTGACGTCATCTACGTGGATATACCCGACCGCGTCGCCCTGCTTTTGGATCGGCGCGGCGTCATACCCGTTTGTTTCGAGCCACTCGGCAGCAGTACTTGGTGGTGTGTCGTACGAGAGGTGTTCAACAGAACCTGTGGCGAGTTCAGCAGCGGTACAGTCGTAGAGATCTCGGGACACGCTATCAACTGTAGGCAGGCAGGCTATTCAAACTCGGGAACATGGCCCGTGGTGAGGCACATCACCGCCTCATCCACCACAAACTTAATGTCTATCAAACATATAGTTGTATATAGATATGCTTAAAGGGCATTTTGGGTCAGCAGGGGCGAGTATTGAAGCCGGTGCTGCTGACTGCCTCTTCCCCGTGGAAGAGTTGGATGCAACTGTTCACCAGTACCGAGATGCCCAACTCGCGCTTGACGACGTCGACGGAGCGAGCGTGATTATTGTCGCCCCGACGAACCTCGCATCGAGTTACCGTCTCACCCAGCACACGCTCACCGCGATTCTCGTCGAGAGTCTTCCTCCCGCTGTTCAGGACCGAATCGCGGACTCGATCAACGCCCCGCTTGAGACGTTCGACCTCATCCAAATCGGCAAGTGGAACAGTAACAGCTCGGACCATTCACTGACCGAGTTTGTCGACGGCTGACCGCCAATCCGCCTGGGCATCGAAGCGACTCAAACGACCGCAGACACAACAGCCATGACAGACACATTCGCCGCGGAGTATCCGGAGGCCGCCCCGTACATTCAGGACGCCGTCGATGAGCACGGCGAAGACTGGGTGTTGGAGAACTACTACAAAGAGATCTATCCGCTCACACAAGTGATGGCGGTACCCGAAAAGGAGGAGCTTCCGTTCTACGACGCGGACGAACACGAGACGATGACAGAAGCGGAGCGCGTAGAGATGTATCAAGCCTGGGGAGAGTACCGGGAGAATCTCCGGACTGGGACGAAGCCAGAGGAGTAACTGTATCTGGGAACCGGTGGGGAGTCGCAGAGGGTCAAATTAGGTCTATACTCGACATCTGTCTGGTGATATCCAAAGGGGTGAGCTATACACGCGTAGTGAAGTTGGAGGTGAACTGACTCGAAGTCAAATCGGAAATGCTCGCCCCAAGCGCCTATAGAACCGTTGCGCGCATCACCCTCTGTTCGCTCAGACCTCCTCAGGTTCGGGAACCGACTTCGAAACAGAGCACGTATAATAGGAGTAATTCAACGGAACCGGACGGGAGTGTTTCGCCGGCTGTAGGCTACGAGAACAATTCCGTGATTCGGTCTATTATACCAGAAACCGTCTCCATTACGCTACTGACTCGCTCAGATTCAGTATCACCGCTCGTATCTGAGCCGCTAGCTTCTGCGGATTCTGTTTCCCCGTCAGAAGTTGTCGACTGTGTGTCCGCTTTGTCGTCCGTCTGGTTAGCGCTCTGTGAACTATTCTCGCCTGCGTCCTCGTCAGTAGATGTTACAGTAGACGCGTCGATATTCGGATTGGCCTGCCGCTCTAGTACCTTCGATATCGCCGCACTCTGTTGTTCGCCGAACTCACCCAGCGAAGCTGTTTCAATACGACCTGTCCGCTCAAGATCGTATGCGAGCAAAACAGTACCTTGTGGGAGGTTTCCTTCGATCTTATCAGTCGAGATCACCTCCCCAGTTACTTCGTACGTGCCACTCTGGTCGCTACTGAGCTGCTTTTGCGTGAGTGACGAGGCCGCTACTACGCCGAGTAGGTCATCGCGGGTCTCAGGTAGTTGATCCCACGCGACGCCACCATGGAGAACCGTGTCGACCGGCGGCAGTTTGGTCCCCGTAGACTCAATTACGCGTTTGCTGCTTATTGTGTTCATATAGAGATTCGACTTGAACCGGACAGTGTCTCCCTCATAGGCTGTGGGGTTCTCTGAAATCTCGGAGATCGACACGTCCTCTACATCATATCGCTCGTCAGTGATGTATAGAATCGGAGTACCGGCGTCTGTCGGCAGTGTCTCGTACTGCTGTTGCGAGCGAATGAACTCACCGGCAGGGGACTGCGGAGACGCGACGATACCCGTCATCGTGACCGCAGTATTTTCCCAGTAGTCGGTCTCCGTCCCGTACGCAGTCGTGACGATGTGTGGTTGAGAACGGTCACCCAAAACGCTACCAACAGACCCCTCATCCACTTCATTCAGCAGCGTGGACGAGCGTTCCCCGACGTTCCCGAAGAGGTCTTCAGGGCGTATTGGCTCATCAACCAGTATACCGGTCGTTGTTTTGTAGTCACTCGCTTCGTCGTCAAGGGCGATGCTCCGGTGATTCGCAGTGAACTCAACGTACTCTCTCCGGTAGTCATCCGTGTTCTGATACACCTCCTCAACACTTGCTTTGGACGGGTCTTGATACTCAACAGCTGTCGCTCGAATAGGCTTCAATTGGAGATTGTCCTCGCCGCTTCGAGGGAGCGATATCTCTGCGGAGTTTAACGTGTTACCTTGGATGGAGGCGTAGCCCTCTCTGGGCTCCTCTTCGGTCAATACGAGGTGTAACCCGTCCGATGTTGCCAGTACAAATGCGTGTGAGACAGCATCAGTTCCGACCGGGATGTTCTCTCGAAGGTCGTCCACCTCATTCTGAGTAGATTCGGGGGCAGCGAATACTGCTCCCTCCACGGAGATGTCCGTTCTCAGGTTATCGGTCGTATCTTCCACCTGATCGCCGACCGACTCATCATCTTCCTGTGTGTCTTCGTTTTCTGTCGGTTCAGTATCGATAACATCGATGGCTACTGACGACGTAGTTCGATCAATAGTCGCAGACTGCTCGGTTACGGCTCCTTCGCGTGTCAATTCACCTGTAACCTCAAAATAGAGTTCCTTGGAGCCGGTCTGCTGAAACGAATGTCCCACAGAGACATCGACTGACTCGCCGTCTTGGAGACTGACTTTCTGGCTCCCTACTTGACTGTCGCCAGCATAAGCTACGAATTCAAGCTGCGCGGACCAATCGGCTGGGAGAGAGGGTATTGCTGCGCTAGACGTTATCTCAATTTCTTCACCGACCTCAACTTCAGACGGTGCTACTGCCTCACCAATATCTAAATTGGAGGTATCGATGCCACCCTGAGCTGTAACGGGAGGAATCAACGTTGCTGACGCTGTTACCAATATAGCCAGGAGAATGACGGTTTTTCTTGACAAAGCCATTATCAATTGTTCAACATTTGAATCGTATATATTCACTGACGAGAGTATCAGAACAGAGAATCCGGTACGATACACTCGCACGCACCTCTACCCGGCACTGTGTGGCCTAGTTAATTGACAAATCGGACGAGGTTTAGGGAATCACGATTTCGGAAATCGTAGTTTCCGAAAAGAGAGTCCCCATTCGCGTCAGGGGGTTACTTAGGGAATTTTAACAGAGCCTTTACCGCGCGACTGACACAATTGGGGCACATTCGATGCCCGTCTTGGACGATCTCTCCGGCTTCGAGTTTGAGGACGTGATGGAAGACGTCTTCCGGAACCTTGGGTACGAGAACGTCCGGCAGGCAGAACGGACGGCCGACGAGGGGCGCGACGTCCTGATGGAGGAGGTCGTCGACGGGACTCGGCGAGGCGTCGTCGTCGAGTGTAAACACACGGGAACCGTCGGGCGGCCGGTCGTACAGAAGCTCCACTCGGCGGTTGCGACGTTCGAGTTCGACGGGCCGAAACGCGGAATGGTGGCGACCACCGGTCGATTCACCGGGCCGGCTACCGAGTACGCGGAGCGGCTGCGACGGAACGACGATCCGTACCCGATCGAGCTGATCGACGGCGAGGACCTGCGCGAGATCGCCGACGAAATCGGGCTAGACCTGTACAACGGTCGGATCGAAATCCTGTGCGACGAAACGCTTCGGCCGTACGACCCGGCGACATCGATAACGGCACCCGTCGAGGAAGCGTTCCACGACATCGACAACATCCAATCGGCCGATCTTCCCGCGCCGCATTCGCAGGTCACGTTCCGACCGGTCGTCGCCGTGACGGCGGACACGAACGCGGTGTTCGAGACGTCGGTCGGCGTGGTTCACCGGGTCAACGAGCGGTCCAAGTTCGTCGTCCACGCCGAACGCGGCCATCCGGATACCGCGTCCCGTGACGTTTCGAACCTCGTGGTAGAGAACCTCCACGCGACCGTCGACCTCGACGCGGAGCAGTTTGAGACGCTGTACGACACGGTCGAAGAGCGGCGGTTCGGGCAGACACAGACCGAGTACAAAGACTGGGCCGTAGACCGGGTCAGGGAACGCCACACGACGACGGTGTCCTACACGGGAGACAACAACGTCACGTACACGAAGACGTGCGAACCGAAGCGCTCCGATGTCTCGGTCCAATCAATCGAACCGGTGTACGTTCCGCAGGTCCGGCAGACGACTGACCTACAGAAGTACACGTATCCGTACGAGTACTTCGCGGCGGGGCCGTCGCGCGTAACGACTGAGGACGGGATCCATCGGTGTGTTCACTGCGACACGGCCGGCACCAACAACGACTACACGTACTGCGCGAACTGCGGAAGCATCAACTGTGACTCGCATATCAAGACTGAGCGTTTGGAAGAGACTCCCGTCTGTACCGGATGTGCGGTGACCGAGCGGTTCGCGTTCAAGACGAAGTACTTCTACGACGAGGAGAACCGGGATGCGTTCCGTGAGGAGTACGAGGCGATGCCGTTCTACGAGAAAGCGATGGAGAACACGCCGCTCGCCGCCGGCGCGGCCGCTGCTGCTGTCCTCGTCTTGCTTGGAGTGCTCATCAGCATCGGTGGTCTCCTCTGACGGACTCACCCAATGAGAAGGTTTAGAGCCGCTCTCTCGTCGGCTACGGCCGACACAGTGTTCAGATGAGCTTGATCGGACCGTTCCTTCGATAGCTGGTAGCCGCTTCCTTTTCGAGGCACACCGGTGCTAAGCAGTTACTTCTCTTCAGAACGAACCGCTAGCGCGCGGAGGTCCGCGACGCCACCAGATTCTTGTCACTCGAACCGAATCATATACCAGGATCCCCAGACGGAGGCGACCAGCCTACGGAAGCCGGTTGAGTTAGGAACTTTCCGACCCCCCGAAAATACGGCCCGAAATCACGATTCGGGAACTAGACGGTCTGAAGCAGAAGAATTCGCACGGTTACGATCCGTGCGTACTACGTATGGGTTGGGGCGGATTCGAACCGCCGACCTGCTCCGTGTGAAGGAGCCGTCATAACCTGGCTAGACCACCAACCCGCTCGTGTCGACGTATCCGACCGCTGGCCTTAAGAGTTACCTTACGGCGAAGATACATCGCCCGAGCGTACAAACCGACTCGCCGTGACCCACGAACTCCGGTTCCTCGAACGCCTCCGCCAGCACGCGGCGAGCCTGCTCCACCTCCCGCTGTCGGCGATCGGCCTCTATGCGGAGCGGGAGACGCCCCGCGACCAGTACGCGCTCACGCTCCGGGAGCCGTACCCGATCGTCGAGGCGCAGCTCCACCGGCTCGGATTCGTCCGCAATCTCGTCTCGTCGCTCAAGTTCCGCGACTACGCTATGCCGCCCGAGACCTCGGTCGCGAGCTGGGTCCGGTACCCCGACGGGGCGCTCGCAAGCGACCGCCAACTCCACCTCGCGCTGTTCGTCGGCCCGAACAGCGAGACGACCGACGTGTATGCCCACTGGGAGCCCTCGTGGATCCGGCACCCGATTCGGCACTACCGGGCGACCGCTGTCGACGCCGAGACGGGGATCGAGCGCATCCGCGCGCTGTTTGAGCGAGACGGTATCGAGTACGCCGTGGTTCCGTCCGATGAGCGCGTCGCTACCGGAATGGAAGCCGAGAAAAACTGAGGGAACTGGGCGATTACTTCTCCGCAGCGTCGTGGCCGCGATACTCCTTGATACGCGCTCGGGCAGAAGCGACCGCTTCGCGGGCCTCGCCCTCGGCGCGCTCCTCCAGTTTCTTCAAGTCGGACTGAAGCCGGTCGAGCCGCGACGGCTCCGGCTCCTCGTCGTTGGCGTCGATGCCGACGAGCGCTTTCACACGGTCCTCGACCGGTGCTAACTCCTCTTTCACCCCCGCTTTCGCGTGTTCCGCCGCGCGACTGAGGTAGTACCGCGCGTCTTCGAAGTGCTTGCTCATATCTGTCCTTTGGTATAGGACGAATATATTCTTTGTGGCGCTCCACCGGAGTCAGATTACTGCGATCGTGCCATTGTCGTTCGAGATTAGCGTTCACGTGGCTATACGCCGAAAAATCGGGGAGAAGCGCAGGAGAGCGGGATCAGTACGAGGGCGACTCCTCGGGCTCGCCGTCGCGCGCGTTCGCGACGCGACCGAGCGTGAACAGCAAGTCGGAGAGTCGGTTGAGGTAGGTGACGACCCTCTCGTTGATCGGTTCCGAGCGCGCCAGTTCGACGACTCGACGCTCCGCTCGGCGGGTCACCGTGCGGGCGTGATGGAGCCGGGCGCCCGCCTCGCCGCCGCCGGGGAGAATGAACGAGCGCAGCGGCTCCAGCTCCTCGTCGAGCGCGTCGATGCGTTCTTCGAGCGTCTCGACGTGCGCGGGCTCGACCGCGGGATCGTCGGGGTCGGGATCCGGGTTTGCGAGGTCGGCCTGTACGACGTGGAGATGATTCTGGACCGTCTCCAGCAGCTCGTCGAGGTCGTCGTGGCCGGTCGGGCGCACGGTCCCGATCAGCGCGTTCGCCTCGTCGACCGTCCCGTACCCCTCGATCCGGGGGCTCGCCTTCGACACCCGGCTCATGTCCCGGAGATCGGTGTCGCCTTCGTCGCCGCGTCCGGTGTAGATCGTCATGCGAGGCTCCGCTCGACGTACTCCACGATGTTCGCGCTCTCCGACATCGTCACGCCGCGCTCCTCGTCGATCAGGACCGGGACGCCGCGCTGACCGCTGATTCGCTTCACCTCATTGCGGTCGGAGTGAAGCGCGTCGACCCACTCGGTCTCGTACGCGACGCCGGCCTCGTCGAGCGCGCCGGACACCTTCTCACACCACGGACACCCGTCGAGCGCGTAGAGTTGAATCGCCATACCCAACCGATCGGCACGTGGCGGCAAGAAGGTAGGGTGTCGCCGGCGGGAGGGCGGCGAGAAGCGGGACACCGGTGAGCGACGGACGGAGAGGTAGCCTCCTCGACGCTAGATATCGTGGTACGACTCGATGTCCGACCGGTACTCGTCGGGGATCGGGGCGGGCTTGCCGGAGTCCGGATCGAGGCTCACGAGCGTCGCCTCCGCCTCGGCGACGATCTCGCCGTCGGTACGGATCTCGTGGGTCATCGTCACGCTGGAGGTGCCCATCCCTGCGATCGCGATCTCGACGGCGACGGTTCCGTCAGTCAGCTCGACCGGGCGTCGGAAGTCGATCGAGAGCGACGCCAACACCGTCGCCAGCGCGGAGATGTCGGCGTCGAGCACGTCCCGGAAGTACTCGGTCCGCGCCTGCTCGATGTACGTCGCGTACACGGCGTTGTTGACGTGGCCCATCGCGTCGATGTCGCGAAACCGAACGTCGATCTCGGTGGTGTAGGTGTTCACGGCGGTCAGTACAGCAGCTCGTCGTCGTTTTCGATCATGTACAGCGAGCGCGCCGCGATGTTGACCGCGTGGTCGCCGACGCGTTCGAGGTCGCGAATCGTGAGGAGGAGCCGCGAGACGTTCCGCATCGTCCCCTCGACGTCCGCCTCCTCGCGGAGCTCGTCGCGCTCGATCAGGTCGCGCACGACGAGTTCGCTCGCGGCCTCGCAGGCGGCGTCGACGTCGTCGTCGGCCTCAGCGACCGCGAAGCAGCGCTCGGGGTCCGACTCGGCGTAGGCGGCCATCGCGTCGTCGAGCATCGCCAGCGTGTCGTCGCCGATGCGTTGGACGTCGACGTCGGGGAACATTTCTCGGTCGGCCTGCTTGGCGTACTCGCCGAGGTTCGTCGCGAGGTCGGCGATCCGTTCGAGGTCGGTGATGATCTTGAACGAGGCGGCGATGAAACGCAGGTCGCCCGCGACCGGTTGTTGGAGGGCGATGAGATCCGTACACTGCCCCTCCAGTTCGAGGTAGAGATCGTTGATCTCCGCGTCGCCGGTGATGACTTTCTCGCCCAGTTCGCCGTCCTGACGCTCCAAGGCGTCGAGTCCCATGCGGAGCCGATCGGCGACGAGCTCGCTCATGTAGAGCACGTCGTCCCGAAGCCCCTCCAGTTTCGTTTGATACTGTTCGCGTGGCATCGTGTTAGCGTATCACCCTCTCCGAGCATATAAAAACACGTCGCCGATCGAACCGTCTGCAAACGGACGGACCGAGCGCCGTCACCGCCTCGACCCCGAGCCGATCTGTGACCGACAACGGTTCAGGCAAGGAGGGTGAACTGGCGGCGACGACGGACGCCACATCGGATCAATGGATGCAACGGACACACACCACGACGGGACGCCGGACCAACTGACGCTTCACGTCGGTGACGAAGAGCGGCTGTTCGACAGGGCTCGGCGACGTTCGCAGCCGACCGAACTCGTCGTTTCCCCAGTTGAACTCCACCAGCGGAACATCCAGCGCCGGCTCCGCGAGGCGCGGCTGCCGAAGGACGCCTTTCACTTTACGGACCCGGTCGGGATCTGTGTCCGCGTCTTGGAAACGGCGGGCCGTCCGACCGCTGCCGTCGACCGCGTCGATCGCCTCTCGTTGATCCGGTCGATCCTCGAAGCCGGAGGATCTGACGAACCGACCACACTCTCTCTTCCGACCGGAGCCGCGCCGCGGGGCCCGCAGCGGGTCGAGCAGATCCGAACCGACGTGGAAGCGATCACCAACTTCCACCCGGACCGGCTCGCGGCCTGGGGTGAGACGGCCGACAAGATCGACGAGCCGATCGACGACGAAGCGGAGACGATCCTCGAAACCGGCCTCGGTGCCGAACGCGAACTGCGGGAGAGAACCACGAAAGCCGTCTCGGAGACGGCGCTCTTGCGCCGTGCGACACGGTCGATCACGGCGACAGACGGGTCGGCGTGGGCGGAGGCGTTTCCGGAGATCGAACGACTTACGCTGCTCGGGCTCAGCAGCTTGTCAGCGCCGCATACCGACCTCGTCCACGGGCTGTTGGCCGCCACGTCCCTCACGGTCCACGTCCACTTTCGGGAGGGAACCGGTGGGTACCTTCGGGGCCGAGTTCCCGATCTCCTCGCTATCACCGATCCCGGAACGGAGGCGTTCGAGTGACGGGATCCGACCGGCTCGCGCTTTCGGCACCGATCGATGCGCCCGCCGTTCCGACGATCGAGATCGCGTCGCCGACGCGTCGGGACGAGGCGCGCAGCGCGATGGCGGTGGCGGCCGCGCTCCGGGACAGCGGCGTTCCGGTCCGGGACATCGCTGTCGCGGTCCGCGACCTCGACCCGTACGAGGAGCCGCTGTTCCGGGCGGCGATCCAGTGCGGGATCGCACCGGTGTTCTGGACGCAGCTCCGCGTGACCCGGACCCGTCCGTACGCCCTTGTCGAGGCGGTGTGCGGGGCGCTAGCTGGAGACACCGTGGACCGCGGGGCACTGCTGCGTCCGCTCGAACTCCGGTGGTCGCCGGCGGGATCGAGTGGTTCGTCGGGCTCAGATCCCCCGTCGACGGAATGGCCGATCGAGCCCGCGGCGGTACATCGGGCAAGAAACATACTCCCGAACGGGTTACGATCGATCCCCGAGTGGATCGAGGTGATCGACTCGACGGACGGCGCCGACGACCGCATCCGGCAGTTCGCTGAGTGGATCGCCGCCGCCCCACCGCTGGAGCCGGCCTCGGTCGCCTCGCTGCTCGGCGAGGTAGTGGAGGGGTACGCCGAACGCGGGCTCCCAGAGACGAAGGTCGCGGACTCGCCGGCGTTGCTCGACACCGAAACCGACGCGCGGGCAGTCGTGCGGGTTCGTACCCTCATCCGGCAGCTACGACACAAGTTTGCCGACCGCCTTGAAGAGGACACAGTAGAGCGCTCGTGGGGTGATATCGCCGATCTCGCCGGCGTGATAGCCACACAGCGCCCCGGTCGTCGAGAGCACTCGAACGCCCGCGCGCTCGACGTTTTCGAGGCGAACGACATCTGGGCGCTTGAGGTCCCGTACGTGATCGCCGTCGGGTTAACGGCCGAAGAGTGGCCACAGCCGTCGCAGTCCCCGCTGCCACCGGAGTTTCAGGAGGCGGTCCTCCGGGGCGAGGGCGCGACCGGAGCGCTCGCGCCGCAGCCGGCGTGGGTCGGCGGCCGCGACCGCGATCAGTTCGGGGACACGCTCCGGGCGGCGGGTCGGTGCGTCGTCGTCACCCGACACACCCGGACGCCCGGCGGCGACGACGTGGCCCGCTCCCCGCTGCTCGATCACCTCGATACGCGGCGGGTCTCTGAAGATGCCCGGCGGCGGCTGATCGGGACGGATCGGGAGCTTCCGCCGGAACTGCGGGCGGTCGTCGATGGCGGACCGGAGCAAGGCGATGGCGGACCGGAGGGAAACCGTGGGTGACGATGGCGGTGACGGCGACGGCGACGCTGACCTCATCCGGCTGCGGGGCGCACAGCGGGAGATCAGGGACGCGTACTTCGCGTCCGATTCCGGGCTGTTCACCCTCGACTGCGTTCCGGGGGCCGGCAAATCGGTCGTCGCTCACCACGTCGCGGCCGAGGACATCCTCCGCCGGTACGCGGCCGGGGACCCGACGCCGGAGCAACACGTCGCGGTCGTCTCGTTTAACCGCGACGAGGCGGCCGACATCGTCCCGGCGATCTGCGATCGGTTACAGGCGATCGTCGAACACGACCTCGTCCCCACCGCGGTCGACATCTCTGAGGCGGAGCTACGATATCTCCGACAGCGCGTGCGACAGGCCCCTTACGCGGGCACCATTGATGGACTCCTGCGCGGGATATTTCGGGAATTCGCGCGCGATGCCGGTTTCGACGAGATGCCGTCGGTCGGGACTGACGCGCTCTTGAAACGGGTCCACCGCGACTGCTACGAGTCGCTTCGCGATCACCCGGAACGCGGTCGACGCCTCCGTGATCTCGAGGTTGCGTACCCCGACGGCGAGTACGACGAGGGCGTCGACGAGATGCTGGCGGACGCGCTGACGTACTGCCGCGATCGACGCCTCTCGACCGAGGCGTTCCGGTCGGCGCTGGAACAGACGCGCGACTCGGTGTACCCGGACGGGAAGCCAGACACGTTCGACGATATCGTGCGATCCGTCGAGCGATTTGTCAACGGTGACGAACACGCTAGCGAGGGGACCGGCGAACGAGTCCGCGAGACGGTGATCGGCTCGGACCGAGAGCGCCTGCTCGGCGCCGACCGCGAGCTGTACGACGCGTGGGACGCGCGCATCGACGACTTCTGTGCCGTCCTCTCGGCGTACCGGACCCGTTACCGGGCCGCAGTTCGGGAGTACGATGCGGTCTCGCACACGGACGTCGCCTACCTCGTGGACGCGTACTTCGACAGGTCTAGCGAGCGATCGGACCTCCCCGAGCCGCTCCGCTCCGTCGACGGCTCACACCGCGATCGGATCCTCCGGACGTACCGGTCGCGGATCCGGAGTCTGGTCATCGACGAGGCACAGGACGTGTCTGCCGTCCAGCACGCCGCGCTCTCGCACATCGTAACGAGCGAGTCGCGCGTGTTCGCCTGCGGTGACGGCCTCCAAGGGATCTACCTGTGGCGACACGCCGACCCGCGGTGGTTCGCCGCCGCGACGACCGAGGGGACGTACCTCGGCGTGAACTGGGATACCCACGAGAACCGGACGGCGACCACCACCTACCGGTGCGTACCCGATATCGCCGCAGGGATCAACGCTATCGCCGAGCCGGTGTTCTCCGACCCAGCTCGCGGGAACCTCGGCGACCTCGACGCCTCGTACCCGCGGTTGGACGCGGCTCGCGACGGCAGTGACGAGGGCGACGGGGCCGCGGTCCACGTCTCGTCGTTCGCAGGCATCGGTCACCCCGGCTCCGCGATGTGGGCGGATCCCGACGGGGAGGTCGGGGAGGCGAACATGCTCGCGACCCACGTCTCGCGGGGGCTCGCCGACGGAACCTTCTGCAACGACGACGGCGACCCGCTCGGCGTCACGGTGCTGTTCCGCCGCGGGACGCGGATGCCCGAGTACGAGACGGCGTTCGCTGCGGAAGGCCTCCGGGTCCGCACTGCGACCGACGCGCTGTTCGACTGCCCCGCCGTCGAGACGGCGCTCGCCGTCTGCGAGTGGCTGACTGCGCCCGGCTCTCCGCAGCGCACGAGCAAACTCCTCACCGAGTCCCCGCTGAACACCGCGTTCGACGCGGCTCCGTTCGAGGCTCGGTCGTGGGACCTCGATCGGGTGCTCGACGCCGACCCGGCTGCCGTCGGGGAGGAGCAGCGAGGAATCCTCCGCGGACTCATCCGACTCCGTGATCGGAGCGACGCCTTCGGTCGGCTCCCGGCGAGCGAGTACGTCGAGGACGTAATCGAGGCGCTCGCGCTGCGGGCCGATCCGAACGGGTACGTCGGCGACACCGATCCGGATCAGCGGGTCGCCAATCTGGACGCGCTCGTCGAGACGCTCTCCGAGTGGGAGGGGGACGATAGCTACTCGCCGTCGGAGCTGGTCGACCTCGCAGAGCCGTTCCGCGAGGACCCCGGGGTCGGCCCGACGCAGCCGAGCACGGCCGGCGCCGCCTACGACGTCGAGTTCCGCACGATTCACCGATCCAAGGGTGATCAGGACGATGTCGTCGTCGTCGCTGACCCCGGGTTCGACGTCTGGTCTCGCGGTCCCCACACCCGGCGGTTCGTCGCGCAGGGGCCGATCGCGGGGCTGGCCCCGCCGACGAACACGGACGTGCCCGACGACATCGCGATCCCACCGTTCGACGGCGGGCTGTACGGTGCCGGCGACGGCTGGGACCGCGACGTCGGGCTGCGCTGGGCGACGGCCCGCTGGCGGGACACCGTGTCCACATCCGTGTCCGATTCTGCAAACAACTCTGCGGACCGCAACGCGCTCGTCGGTCCGGATCGGCTCTGCCGCGTCGCGGGGAACGAGCGCGCCGAGGCGTGGCGGCTGCTGTACGTGGCACTGACGCGAGCTCGAGACCACCTCGTTGTTCCGCTACCTCGCTCGGATCTGGAGGACGACCAGACCCGAGACCGGTGGCTCGACGCGATTCGCGACGGGCTGGCGTTCCGACGCGGCGGCACCGACTCCTACGACCTGCTGCTCGACTCGGATCCGAACCGGGACGCGATCGAGATCGGCGTCAACGACGCGGACCTGTTCGCTCGACGTGCTCGTCCGACTCGTCGGACTGGGCGCAACGAGGCCACCGAATCCCCGCCACGGCGAGACCGGCTCGACCCGTGGGTCCCACGATTCCTGAGCCCCAGCACAATGTACCCGCTGACGGAGGATGTGGATCGGTACGCGCTCGCCCACCTGCTGGGCGAGCCGCTGCACACGGCGACGAACGAGGTCTCCGGCGATCTCCCTCTCCGATTCGATCGGCTCGGCCCCGAGGCGGTGGGGACGTGTCTTCACGACGCGCTCACGGAACTGGTCGCCCGCAGCGTCGACGAACGGGCGATTCGAACGGCGGGACCGGAGGTGCGCGCGGCCTTCGATGAGGCCGTGAACGCGATCCCGAAACCGGTCGGCGAGGCCGAACGCGAGGGAATGTTCGCGTTCTTCGAGATAGTCCTCGACGACTTCCTCGACTCCGATCTGTGGGAACGGATCGTAGACCCGGCGACCGTAGTCGACACCGAACGACCGCTGGACGGACTGGCCGAGGTCGGCGATCTCGAAGTCGAGATCCACGGACGGGCGGACTTCGTCGTCGAATATCCGACCGGAGACCGGTTCGTGACCGACGTGAAGATCGCCCTGGCCGAGCCGACCTCTGAGACACGACGGCGATACGAGCTCCAGATCGCTGCGTACGCGTTCCTCGCGCGACAGAGCGGTGCGTCCGACGTGCGCGTCCGCCGGACCGTCGAGACGTTCGGCGTCGCGACCGAGACGACCGCGGCCTCGTGGCCGCCCGATATCGTTCATCGACGACTGCAACGCTTCCTTGGCCGATGAGGTCGGCTCCGTCGCGATCCGGACGCGAGCCTTTATCTGCGTTTAGCGACAATCGTGTGTATGAAATCCAATACCGATCCCGTGAACTCCGAGTCCGCTGACGGTGCGTCCGCCGACGTCCGTCGCCCGATCTCTCTCGCCGACGAGGACGCGCTCGACGCGTTCGTCGCCGACGCGGACGCCGCCGTGATCGAGTTCTACACGGACGGCTGCGGGATCTGCGCAAGCATGGAGCCCGTCCTCGGCAACGTCGCCCGCGAGCTTGACCTCGCCGTCGCCACGGTGAATCCCCGGGACGACCCGCCGCTCGTCGAGCGATTCGACGTGCGGAGCGTCCCGCTGTTCGTGCTGTTCGTCGACGGCGAGCCGGTCGCGCGCCGTGCGGAGGGGTTCATCCCGGGCGACGATCTCACCGCGTGGATCACGGACCGCATCGCGTAACGTCCGAACAGATCACGGAGTCGGCACTCCCGAAGCGCGAACGGAACAGCAAAAGTCGTTTTCGCGTCGCCTACAACGAAGTCGCCTAGAGGCGACCGACGTTCTCGACGGCGACGGATTCGACGCCGTCAACCTCGTTGAACGCCTCCTCGACGGCCTCGGTACCGCCCGCGCCGTCAGGGACGATGACGGTGGGAAGGAGGGCGACGAGCCCGAACGCGACGTCGTCGCGCTGGAAGCCGCGGATCTTCGCGCCCTGCGGGAGCGACTCCTCCAGCCGGTCCTGCAGATCGTCGAGGTCGATATCGGGGCTGTTCGGCATGACCTTGATCTTGGCGGCGACGTCTCCCA
>Ga0208138_100517_pt1 | contig 15517 bp, 11 predicted proteins | sample AntRauMetaRauer3_FD_184786 | JGI IMG/M metagenome (GOLD analysis project Ga0208138, IMG submission 184786) | Saline lake microbial communities from Rauer Lake, Antarctica, in enrichment culture - Antartic Rauer Lake 3 Metagenome Rauer3 (SPAdes)... ...
TTAGAGGCTTATTAAAAGCATCATTGTGTCGCGCAACGTATCCATTCGGATCAGTCGCAATAGCATAGACAATATTCTCATGACGCTTGAGGATCGGCTCCTGAATAGCAGGCAATATATTGTCAAAATTTTCTGTGTAAGCGGTTCTGTATTTTACCGGATCTGTCCCCGGAACGGGTTGATAGTTTCTTGAGAACAACTCAGAGGATGTCAGTTCACCCTGCTCGAGCGCCTGCTCTAAACGCTGTTCAATTTGCTTTGCCGCATCCGTCGCGGCTTTGTAAATGACCCTATGCTCTGCGTCAGCGTCATTCTCAACCAAGTGCGCAAATAACTGCTCCGACTGCATTTCCAGTTGCTCTGCCTGACCACTAACATCATCAAGTTGCTGATATTGTTCCGACAGGTCCGAATTAACCGAGTGCAGCAGCTCGCCGTTTCGGGAAAGATCCTGAGCATTTTCTCCCATTAATGCCGTTATTTTCTGCAGTTGTTGCTCGACGGTTTCTGCTTGCTCAACAATGCTAGCCAGCTGCTCAACAATGCCCGCGGTGGTCTCAGACTGCTGCTCAATGTGCTTTGACAAATGCTCGATATTTTTGACAGCAGCAGTAGTTTCGGTATGAATCGCCTCTACCAGATTACTGACTTCTACGGTAGCATCCGAGGTTCTTCCTGCCAGCGTTCGCACTTCATCAGCAACCACCGCAAAGCCTCTGCCATGCTCGCCTGCACGAGCCGACTCTATTGACGCATTAAGCGCCAGCAAGTTTGTTTGTTCGGCAATGCTGTCAATAACCTGGGTCACTTTGCGAATGTCACTGGCTTTCTCCTGCAGGCCCTTAACTGCTTCCGCACTTCCCCTGCTGTCTGATACGACTAAATCAATTTCGTGGGTCAGCTGTTTTATTCGTTCTCTGCCTTCATGACTTATCTGCTTAGTTTGCTCAGCAGCAACCGCTACTTCCGACGAGAAAGTCTCTATTCCCTGAGCCCTCTCACTCACCCGGGACGAGTTATCAACGCTCTCTTCCAGGCGCTCTACAATATCGGCCAGTACAGTCTTAAAACGGGTAATAGCAAAGCTGAGTTCGGCCGTTGCAATAGCATTCTTTCCGGAGTTTTCAGCAAGGTGGTCGGTGCTGTCGTCGGTATCTTCAGGCTCATCAAAAGGAGCCTGGGCTCGCCGCAAGTAGCTAATATAAAAAACGCTTAAACCAATGAACAATAAAGACTGCAGGCAGAGTTGAAGCCAAAGCCAGGGGACAAAAGAGGTAACGATTAAACTGGCAACTATCGCTAAAACCGTTATTAGTAAAGGTGGTTTCACATCAACTGTGGACATTTTTTCGCTTCCATAAGGCGTAAACAACGCAACAAACCATGTATATTTATCGAACAGTTTCTATGAAACTTTATGGCGGTGCACTACGACCTTGGTAGCAAAGCCAGGCGAGCATAAACTCGCCTGACCATTTAATTGATTAGAATCAACGCTCCTTTTCTGCGTCTTCGTTTGAGCTCAGCTCTTCTTGCTGTCGTAAATAACCCGCCGCTTCTTCGTCCGAAGCCTGCGGTTTGTTTTGCTGCAACTTTTCCTGACTTGCAGGAATTGCACGTGTCTGCTCATTTAGCTGATGTATCTGGGAGGCATTACCTAAGTCTCTGTTGCTGGTAATAGAAGCAATAGACTCACGATCTTTAAGGAAGTCGATGACATCGTTGCGAATTGAGGCCATTTCATCGTCCGATTTATGCATTTCCAGAATGTGTCGAGGGTGTTCCAGGTTTTTCATTCCTGTGGCGGCAAAAGTTGTCGACACAAGACGAGAGACAATGACCCAAGGTGTAATACTGCTGCGTACTAAAGTATTTTCTGAACGGGTACTGTCGTGAATACCCGCACCAGTTGATATTTTAGATTCGGTGAAAGTACCTTCGCACTTAAAATAGATAAGCATCGATTCAAACTGAATTTCAGCATAGAACAAATGCGCAATATTTGCCGCTAACCGCGCAAAGGCACGTAACACATAACCGATAAGCAAGAAGTGAACAGCCGTCATGGCAACCCCCGCCAGAGCCATTAAGTCAGCGTAAGGCGTATTCTCTGATAACCGGTAGTTCATGCTATCCAGAAGTTTCACCACATCAACCGTGGCATAAGCTAAAAAGAAAGTGAAAAGCACACCAACAATGAACAGGCTGTTACCCAACAACAAACTCACGAAACGGGATTTTTCAAATAAAGCCCCCAGCCCCATAGGTTTAACTCGTGGCTGCACTTCCTGAATCATCTCACCGCTGAACGCACCTTTACCGTCTACTTGTTCCTGCAAGTTGGGATCAAGCTCGCGATAAACCCGGTTAGGTACTTCACGATAACGACGGTTCGCCATTACCAGGTTATCCAAATTAATAAAGATTTCTTTAGGGTGTACTGACTCCTGCCAGTTTTCGCGTAGCTCTGAAACTTCTGAAACCGGGTTCGCATCGGCTAACCGTTTTTTCAACAGCACCACGGTTACTAACGTACAAACAATAGCACCGACAAAAATGCTCAATAGATACCAACCGGCATGAAAGTTTGGTAACGCCGCAAACTGTTGCTCAATTGCAGCCGCTGTTAAATTCGCGGCGTTCATCCACCAACCAACAACCAGGCCTACAACAACCGGTAGAAGCAGCGCAAAGGCTATAGTTTTAACCAAGTCGCCACTACCCATTGAATCAATAGACTGCTCTGCTCCGCGCGATATAGCTTGGCCTGCAGCCTTCCATACATGCATGATATACAGCGTTAACAATACGGTATAAACCGGGAACGCAAGCAGCCCGGCGTCACCGGCAAACCCAGCCAGAGAAACAAAGGCAGCAAAACCAAAGGCAACCATTGCAGTCAGAGTACGCACCCAGGCGCCTAACAAACGCTGCGCCATGTTTCGAATGGGGTAAGGCATAAACAGCAACTTGGGGAATACCGTGTGAGCAATGCGCGCCAACAAGCCTTTTGGCTCTATAAAGGTACTGTTCTTACGACCCATCAGCATTTCTTCCAACGCCTGGTCGTTATAAGCAACGTAACGCGATTCTTCCTTCGCTGTACTTCGCTCAGATTTACTAAAGTTGGGCGCCAGTGATGTTGGATGGTTACGACCAACAAAGTAGCGCAGCATTGCCATAATACCGCCACTAAGCACTTTAATACCACCAGCCAGCAATAACAGTCCGAAGATAGCTAATACCCAACCTGTAATTGCATCGGGCTTCACGGCTCCGGCACCGGCTATCAGTAAGTAAATGCCAAACAGTGATTGCACCACACCGCGAACACTCGTTACCATGCCTTCGGTTTTAAACGGGTTCTTTAACCCTAGATCAATCGAACCGTAATCAAACGCCACCGAACTTCCCCTATTTAACACCTAATAAAAATAAAGGTTTTAGGTTAGCGGTAAGTTAATTGCCGGGCAATAGAGAAAGTTAAAGAACTTTTGAGTAAAAAGAGTGAAAACAGACAGCATTTTTAAATAACCGACTTAATAATCACAAAGATTCCCATCAGCACAAGAAACACCGCAAACCCTTTTTGCAGCTTACCTTTAGGCAAGCTTCGGCCTATCTTTGAGCCAAAAATACTACCAAATACACCACCTGCAATCATAATGGCAATGACCAACCAGTCGAACTGAACATCGTTTGCAGACATCACTGCATAGTATTTAAAGAAACCTGCGATTGATTTAATAACAATAATGAGCAAACTTGTACCTATGGCTACTGGCATAGACAAACCAGCTAACAGAACTAATGCAGGAACAATCAGAAACCCGCCGCCGACACCGACAAAACCAGTGATAATACCAACAACCAAGCCTTCCAGAGTTACTTTTCCATAGTTCATAGCATGAACATGAGAAGGTGGTTTCGGTTTACTTCTCCACATTAAACCTGCAGCAACAATCATTAATAAAGAAAAGGTTAAAAGCTGCCAGCGGCTATCAACCAGAGTTCCTAACCAAGCGCCACCATAAGTTCCTACCATGCCAGGAATACCAAAAACCCAAAAATGCTGCCAACTTACATTTTTTCTGCGGATATAAGATATAGAACCAAATAAGCTGATACCGGCAACAATTAATAGCGAGGATGCTATAGACTCGCCGGCAGGCATGTCGACTAAATACATGAGTACCGGAACCGTAAGAATAGAACCACCTGAACCAAAAAGCCCTAAACTCAAACCAATCAAGACAGCACCGAGTATCGCAAGCAGCATTTTACACCTCTCATATTCCCAAAAAGAATATCATTATAACTAATTTGAATTACAAAAAAAGGCCGAGCTATTTGCCCGGCCAATTTTAAATATCGTCAAAATATTTTCGTACGATTATTTATCTAAATCAGTCAAACGCAAGTAAGGTCGCAGTGTTTCCCAGCCCTGTGGGAATTTCACTTTAGCGTCCTCATCGGACACGCTTGGCCGAATGATGACCGACTTCCCTGGCTCCCAATCTGCTGGGCAGGCAACTTCGTGCTTGTCAGTGGTTTGTAAAGCATCAATAACACGCAGAATTTCTGTAAAGTTACGGCCCACAGTCATCGGATAGGTCATCGTCAAACGAATTTTCATGTCCGGGTCAATAATGTAGACCGAACGGATTGCGGCATTGTCGTCTTCATCCGGGTGGATCATGTCGTACAAGTCAGCCACTTTCTTATCCTTGTCAGCAACAATCGGGAATTCCAAAACGGTGTTTTGAGTTTCATTAACGTCGTTTATCCATCCCAAATGTTCTTCAACCGTATCTGTTGAAAGACCCAGAGGCTTCACATTACGTTTAGCGAATTCAGGTGCCAGTTGAGCTGTACGGCCCATTTCAGTGGTGCATACCGGAGTGTAATCTGCCGGGTGGCTGAAGAAAAAAGTCCATGACCCTTTTGCCCAATCGTGGAAATCGATGACTCCGGTTGTTGTTTCAATTTTAAAATTAGGTGCGATAGTACCAATACGTAAGCTCATTATGTTTTCCTCTCTTTGAAAAATGTTGTTAATTAAAATTTATTCGCTGGAATTTTGAAGTAATGCTCTCCGTCATTCTCAGCTGGTGGTAACTTTCCCGCTCGTAAATTAACTTGCAAGGCATGTAACATTCTGTCCGGCAAAGCAAGTGTCGCATCACGTTCATCTCGAACTTTCCGGTACTGATCTTCTGCAACACCGCCTGACAAATGAACATTTGATTCTTTGTGCTGAGCAACTGTTGCTTCCCACTGAGCTTCACGTCCGTCTTTGCCATAGTCATGACCAACAAAAAGTCGAGTGTTACCCGGTACACTCAAAATTCGCTGTAGAGAATCCCATAGCTCCTTAGAGGAGCCCCCAGGAAAGTCTGCACGGGACGTGCCGCTGTCAGGATACATAAAAGTGTCGTGAACAAAGGCTGCATCACCAAATATATAAGTGATTGAGCCCAAGGTATGTCCTGGTGATAACCAAACTCGCGCCTCAAGTTCGCCCAGTTTAAAGGTATCCCCCTCTTGAAAAAGATGATCGAAGTCTTTGCGAGGGTTAAATAATCCCGGTACGTTATAATACTCACTCCAAAGCTCTGCAATTTCACAGGTCTTCTCACCAATAGCGTTAGGCGCTCCGGTCTTTTCTTTTAAGTAGTGCGAAGCCATCAAATGGTCAGCATGAGGGTGAGTATCTAATACCCAGTCAATTGTTAAACCGTTATCTTTAGCTAACTGCAAAACGTCTTTCGCACTTTCATAGGATGAGCGTGAGCTGCGCGGATCGAAATTTTGCACTACATCAATTAGTGCAGCTTTTTTTGTCGTTGGATCGGCAACAATGTACTGCACTGAGCCGGTGTCCTCTTCATAGACCCCCCAGACATCAGGCGACTGTGTGCCGGTCGATGGACTTTTGCGAATAATGCTTGTCATAAGTACCTCCTTTAATTCTGGTTATAAGCATATAACAAAAAGGAATTAAGGCAAGGAGACAGAACCTTTTTGGGGACGATTGAGTCAATCGAAAATTCAGATTTATTATCTAGTTCTAATAGAAGCATTAGCTATAACCTATTGTTATTTGATCATGATCATTATTAAGAGTACATTTAACTAATAGTTATATGCTTATTACTTTTTGATATACCTAGATTTGAAGAGGTTTTTAGATATGACACAACAGCAACGACCTATGGTTAAACACTTTTTTGATGAGCCAACCAACACCTATAGTTACATTGTAAAAGACCCCCATTCAAAGCATTGCGCTATCATCGATTCCGTCTTGGATTTTGATTACGCAGCGGGTCGCACAGAAACCCGCTCAGCTGAAGATATTTTGGAATATATAAACGATAATCAGCTGATCGTTGACTGGATTCTAGAAACTCATGTTCATGCTGATCACTTATCAGCAGCACCGTATTTACAGGAAAAAACCGGTGCTAAACTCGGCATAGGTGAGCATATAAAAACCGTTCAGGACACCTTTGGCAAAGCCTTTAACGCCGGCACTGAGTTTGCTCGTGACGGCAGTCAGTTTGATCAGTTATTTGCCGACGGTGACCATTTTAATATCGGAGAACTCAAGGCTAGCGTCTTACACACTCCAGGACACACTCCAGCCTGTTTGACTTACGTTATTGGTAACGCCGCTTTTGTTGGCGACACGCTCTTTATGCCTGACTTTGGTACAGCGCGCTGTGACTTCCCCGGTGGCGATGCCAAAACATTGTACCGCTCAATTCAAAAAGTGTTCTCATTACCCGATGAGACCCGCCTGTTCATGTGCCATGACTATAAAGCACCGAATCGCGAGAACTATGCTTTTGAAACTACGGTTGGTGAAGAAAAAAATAACAATATTCACGTGGGTGGAGGTAAAACAGAAGAAGAGTTTGTGAGGATGCGTACCGAACGTGACGCAACTTTGGATATGCCACGCCTTATTTTGCCTTCTGTTCAGGTCAACATGCGGGCTGGTCAATTACCCCCCGCCGAAGATAACAATCAACGCTACTTAAAGATTCCTCTGAATCTTTTATAAACTGGGAGCGCCCTTATGGATATTCACAAACTCAGCCCCTTTATCAGCGTTTCTCCTCAAATTAGTGCGGAGGATGTCGTCGTTGCGGCTTCAATGGGCTTCAAAACCATTGTTTGCAATCGGCCTGATAATGAAAGTGAAGAGCAGATAAACTCAGACGAGGTTAGACAGGCTGCGGAGCAAAATGGCCTCGCATTTGAGCATTTACCGGTTGTTTCGGGAGAAATTACGGACAGTGATGTGGACGCGTTTCAATCTCTAATAGAAAAAGCGCAAGGCCCAATACTGGCTTACTGCCGAACGGGAACACGCTCCTGCACCTTATGGGCTTTGACTCAAAGCCTTCATTTAACACCCGGAGTGATTCTCGCCACAGCTCAGCAAGCCGGTTATGACATCAGTAGTCAGCTGCCACTTATTGAAGAAAGAAGCCAGCAATCACCGGCGACATTAAAAAGTTCACTCCATCATAGCGTGGTGATTGTGGGAGGCGGTGCCGGTGGACAAGCTGTCGCAGCCAGTTTATTAAAACGTCAATCAGATCTTGATATTGCCATCGTCGAACCACAGCAGGCTCATTATTATCAACCCGGATGGACATTGGTTGGTGGCGGCGTTTTTGAGCGCGATCAAACAAAGCGTTTGATGAGCTCCGTTATGCCGAAACAAGCTAAATGGTATCAGACTTCAGTCAGTCAATTTCGTCCAGAGCAAAAGCAAATCGTGCTAGAAAACGGTGATGTTATTGGGTATCAGGCTCTGGTTGTGGCCACTGGGCTTAAACTCGACTGGGATGCGATACCCGGCCTAACTGAAAGTTTAGGTCAGCACGGTGTTACCTCAAACTACCGCTTCGATCTGGCCCCTTATACGTGGAAACTCGTTCAATCTCTAAAATCAGGCACTGCGCTGTTTACGCAACCCCCAATGCCTATTAAGTGTGCTGGGGCTCCTCAAAAAGCAATGTACTTATCCTGTGACGAATGGCGCCGCAGCGGCACGCTGCAAAATATCACTGTTGAATTTTGTACCGCTGGCGCAGCACTTTTCGGCGTTAAAGACTATGTTCCAGCTTTAGAGAAGTACATCGAGAGTTACCATATCAACCTGGCATTCCAGAATAAACTGATTAAGGTTGATGGTCCGAATAAGCAAGCGACATTTGAAGTCACTGACGCCGAGGGTCATACAAAAGAAGTGGTCAAGTCTTTTGATATGCTTCATGTTTGCCCACCGCAGTCGCCACCGGATGTCATAGCCTCAAGCCCTATTGCCGATTCCGCTGGATGGGTTGATGTTAGCCCTGAAACCCTTCAACACAAGCATTTTGACAACATCTATGCAGTAGGCGATGTTTCAAATTCACCTAACGCGAAAACCGCAGCAGCTGTTCGCAAGCAAGCGCCTGTAGTAGCTGAAAATCTTCTTTCAACGATAGAAGGGAAGCCGGTAATAGCTGTTTATGAAGGTTACGGCTCGTGTCCACTGACGGTGGAGCGTGGCAAAATTGTTCTGGCCGAATTTGGTTATGGTGGTGAATTGCAGCCCACCCTCCCTCGTTGGTTAATTGATGGAACAAAACCTTCCAGGCTTTCGTGGTTTCTGAAAGAGAAAATGCTGCCCTGGATTTACTGGGATCTGATGCTGAAAGGCAAGGAGTGGTTAGCGGCTCCGAAACAGCTAACTCATAAACCCAAGTCCCAGACAGCCTCGGAAGCTTGTGACTTTAAAGAAAAAAACAAGTAATCCAGCGGTCCCCAACCTTGTGACGGTAACTTTTCTCCCCGGTAGCCGTCACTTTTTTGTTCTCACTATAATATAATGCTCTGTCCCTGGGGAATATCGGCACAAATATCCTCCATATTTACATGACTTATAATAATCCATGTTTTCTGCGGCAATTGAGACACCATTCGCTCCAGTATATTTTTTACTAACGCTCGTTCAATACCAGCAAATGGCTCATCTAAAATAACCACGGGCTTGTCTTGTAAAAGCACTCTGGCCAAAGCCAAACGACGCAGTTGCCCTCCCGATAACTGAGTACCATGAGAGCCAATCAAAGTACTCAGCTTATCGTTTAAAGAAGCGATTTTTTTGTCCAGATTGACTTGTTCCAATACTTGCCAGTAACGATTCTCAGCGACAGGTAAGCGTTTGGGATTTAAATTATCACGAACTGAAGCATCAAATATCTCGGTTTCTTGTGTTAGATAGCTCGCCTCATTTATCAGATCCGTCTTGGGTTGCGTTGTAATTTCACCTTGAATAAAGTCTGCCGGATAAAATCCCATTAGCACTTCCGCTAAAGTGCTTTTGCCAATTCCTGATGCGCCTTCAATCCAATGCACACAGCCCGGTTTAAAACTCACACTTAACTTATCAATAATAGGTCGACCTTGACGCCAGACCATCAGATTATTCAATTTTATCGTTATAGCAGTATTGTTACCGCTGCTGTTAGTGACCGCCGGAAGGGCTCCCCCGGACTCTCCGGCAGATTGGGTTGCTAGTAAACTCCTTGCTGCTGCAAGCGTATTTCCATACCCCGCCCATTGCATTGGTAGTTCACTAGCCAACTCCTGCCATGCAAGGGCCGACAGTGTTAACATAACCACTGCCGCCGCACCAATTTGCCCTTGTTCAAATTGCATAAATGCCAGCATTAATACCAGTAAGGAGACTGCCTGGGCAATAGTCTCCGTTATTCGCTGAGCTTTTTGCTGATGTCTTAACTGTGCTAGTTCAAACTGTTCCAGCTTTTGCGAGCGCTTTAGAAGCCGTTCGCTTTGTTCGTCATAACATCCCCAGGCAGAGAGCTCAGTTATTGAGTCAGTAAAGTTCATAGCACTGTCGCGCAGCCTTTTCTGTTGTCTCAATGACTTAACAGCTAGCAACCTAGTTTTAACCGCCAGTTTCCACGAACAATATACTGTACCCGTCGCGCCCAGCACTAACACCAGACTTAACCAAGCGTTATAAAACCACCAAAACACAAACAACAGCATTGTTGCCAATACAAACGTCAGTGCGGGTATCACTAGCCTAATGAAAAGGTTGTCCATCGCACTCAAGTTGCGCGTCAATTGCTGCACGGTATCAGAAACACGGAAGGTCAGAGTTTTATGCAGCGGTGTTTTTTGTAGTAAACGGAAAAGAGCAACCCTCCAGTGCGCCTGGAGCTTAAGTACTAAATCATGGTTTAGCAGTCTTTCCAGATAACGGCTTACAGTACGTGCAATAGCAAAAAAGCGTATTCCGCCACCCGGCGTATAAATATCAAATCCGATATATAAAGCTGAAGCGGTAATAAACCAACCTGAAAGAGATAGCAGCCCAACACCAAATAATGCAGTAGCTAAAGCCAATGCGATGCCTAGTATTAACTGTACTCGGTAACTACCCAGTTGCTTTAGCCAGGGTTTTAGCAGGCGCCAGTCTCCGCTTTTCATAGCTGTCCCCGGGCACTGTCCACCAGCACAGATTGATCTGCAATTTGTTTTAGTTTGGGGTCGTGACTCGCCGCTATCACTGTTACTCCCCTTTCAGTAAGGCGCTTAAGGTTATTTCGAATAGCATTAGCTGATACCTCATCTAAGTTTTCAGTTGGCTCATCTGCAATAATCAATCGCCGACCTGATAAGATGCAACGCGCCAAAGCAACACGTCGACGCTCCCCCCCCGATAACCCCGCACCTTTTTCACCCAGCTGCGTGTCCAGACCTTGCGGCAGTTGCTCCAATAAGGGACCTAGGTTTAATTGCCGAAATATTTTAATGATTTCGGCATCACTGTGTCTCTCATACAAGTTCACATTGTCACGAACTGAACTTGCCGTTAAAAACGGTTGCTGAGCGAAGTACGCAACCTCGCCACCACTCGCTAACGTTGTATTCAGCTTTAACGTACCCGAATAAGGCGTTTGACCCAGAAGTATCCGGATTAGTGTACTTTTCCCACTGCCCGAGGACCCACTGATAACGGTTAATGTTCCTTCATAAATAAGAGTGTCAGGATACGAGATCACCAGTCCCGGCGTTAATGTAACCGACAAGTTCTGCCAGGAAATTAATTCGTTAGATGGATTTTCAGTCTTCTGCTTCGACGAATCTTCGGCGTCTTTTTGCTGCTCTGACAGCAAACTGGCAGCACCAATTGCTGCTGCTCGGTCGTGATAACTTTGTGCAAACTGACGCAACGGAGAGAAATACTCCGGGGCTAACAGCAAAACAAACAGTCCACTAAACAGTGTCAGTTCATCCGCACCGAACCATTCGATGTAACCGAGCAAACCGAACCCTACGTACAAGGCCACTCCAGCAATCGCAACACTTGAAAAAAACTCAAGAACAGCAGACGAAAGGAAAGCAATTTTTAAAGTCGACATGGTTGCCTGCCGATATTCCTCTCCAGCTGCTGCAACATCGGACAAAGCAGCATCGCCAGCACCAAACAACTGAATAGTAGCCAAGTTACGGAGCTTATCGGTAAAAACCCGGCTTAATGCATGAGTTTGCTGTGCATGCTTTTGACTCAAACGCTCCGCGCCAATTCCTACTAACGCCATAAACAACGGTATGACAGGGCCGCTTAACAAGAGCAGTACGCCGACAACCGGATTTATATAAAAACATGTGACTAATATCAGAAAAGGTGAGAACACCACGAGATACTGTTGCACTAGATAGCGATTGAAGTAGCTTTTAAGTGCTTCAATCGGCTCCAATTGCAGCGCACCTTCCGCAGCGCTTATCGTAACTCCCTGAGCCGTCTGACGCTGCCAGCGTTTAAGCAGCTGCTTTCTGGCCGTCTGGGTTGCCTGAAGCGTTGCTTGCTGCAAAAAGCCTTGTTGCCAGTAAGGCGCACTGACTCTGAAAAATGTGCTGACAATTAAGCCGCCCCCAGCAGCCTGTAAACTCAACAGAGGTTGGCTTTCAGCCAATACCAACTGAGCTAAAGCTGCGATACAGCCAAGTTGGACTATTATTGCGACGGTTTTGAGCAAACCAAACAAAAACGCCCACTGAATGGGGCGCTTTACTTCGGCAGCCAATTTTTTTAAATAAAGCGATGCTGCCTCTAGTTCCCGACTGAGCTTAACACTCATTAATTAGAGCCTTAATGATAACCCTGATCCGCTTTGACCTTACCGCGGAATACCCAGTAAGTCCAAGCGGTATAAACCAGCACAATCGGAATGACAAACAACAGTCCCAACAGTAAAAAAAGCTGTGACTCATGCGCCGAAGCCGCATCTGCCAGAGTATAATTAGGCGGCACCACATAGGGCCATTTACTGGCCAGCAGTCCTAAATAGGTAAAAATGAATAACCCCATCGTCGCCACAAAAGGACTGCCTTCACGCTTGTTATTAACCGAGGAGAAGATCCAATAAGCGCAAGCTAACCCTAATATTGGCAATAGCCATATAGCCGAGAAACCGCTAAACCAACGATCTGCTACAAACTCATCCACAAATGGTGTCCACACACTGATAATGCCAAAGATGATTAAAACAGCAGCTAACAGAGGCTTAACTAACCGATAAGCCCATTCCTGAGTCGACCCTTCTGACTTCATAATTAACCAGGTAGCGCCCAGTAATGCATAGCCTGCTACCAGACCCAAACCAGTAAGAATAGTAAACGGAGTAAGCCAGTCCAGCGCCCCACCAACATAACGCATATTCTCAGTTTCAAAGCCTTGAATATAAGCGCCCACTACGGCTCCCTGTGCAAAAGAAGCAACCGTTGAACCAATCGCAAATGACCAGTTCCACAAGTATTTCGAGGAGTGCGCTTTAAAGCGAAATTCAAATGCCACACCGCGAAAAATTAATCCGGCAAGCAACAAGAACACGCCAATATATAAGGCCGGCAAGAAAATGGTATAAACTAAAGGAAAAGCCGCCAGTAGCCCCGCACCTCCCAATACAAGCCAAGTCTCATTACCATCCCAGACAGGGGCAACCGAATTCATCATAATATCGCGGTCATCCTCGCTTGGGGCGAACATAAACAAAATTCCCTGGCCTAAATCAAAACCATCCATCAACACATACATGATGACGCCAAAGGCGATAATTGCCGCCCAAATATAAGTTAGGTCAAAAATTGGTTCACTCATGATTACGGTCCTTAATCAAAGCTAGCTTCAGCGGCTGAAAGTGGTCGTTTTGCACGATGCTTATCGTCTTCATGTTGCTCAGTGCCTTCTGTTCCACCACGAATAACACGAGTTAGATAGTAAGCTCCCGCGGCAAACACACAGGCATACACCAAGAAATAGCCAACAAGGGTAAATAATGCCATCCCCCCCGTAAGTGAAGGAGTTACTCCTTCGGCGTGAGTCATTTCTCCGTAAATCAGGTAAGGGGCTCGACCAACCTCAGTCACAAACCAGCCTGCTAATACCGCAATAAAAGGACTTAACGTCATTAATCGTAATGTCTGCAAGTACCAACGGCTGTGCATATAAGCTCGTTTACGACGTAAGAATAAACCAGCTACTGCAACCAACACCATCAGCAAGCCCATGGCAACCATAATTCGGAAAGACCAGAATACGATAGGAACATTCGGCTGCAACTCTGGCGGCTTCTCCTTGACGCCTGGTATTTCCCCGTCCCAGTCATGAGTCAAAATATAGCTAGCAAGTTTAGGAATACCCACTTCGAAATGGTTTTTCTGTTGGTCTTGATCCGGAATAGCAAAAAGCAACAGCGGCGCGCCGGTTTGAGTGTCCCAGTTACCCTCCATTGCTGCGACTTTTGTCGGTTGATGCTTAAGCGTATTAAGTCCATGCAAGTCACCGATAAACACTTGCAAAGGTGTGAGGAAAAGCAACAACCATAACGTCATTGATAACGCTTTTCGATGCAGCTCGGTATCGCGCTTTTGTATTAAGAACCAAGCGCTTACTCCAGCTACCACGAAACCACCGGTCAGAAAAGACGCTAGTCCCATATGCGCGAACCGGTACCAGAACGACTCATTAAAAATAGCAGCAGCCCAGTCGACTACGTGGTAAATGCCATCATGAACCTCAACGCCAGCCGGGGTTTGCATCCAACTATTCGCTGACAAAATCCAAAAAGAAGAAATAAAGGTTCCTATAGAAACCATCAGCGCAGCAAAAAAGTGGACGCCATTAGGGACTTTTCCTCGACCAAAGAGCAATACCCCTAAGAATGCGGCCTCCAGAAAAAAAGCGGTGATTACTTCATAACTAAGAACCGGTCCCAGAAAGTTTGCTGTAGCCAGAGAAAAATTACTCCAATTCGTACCAAACTGGAATGACATCACAATTCCGGATACCACCCCCATACCAAATACAACAGCAAAAACTTGTGTCCAGAAAGCCCCTAAACGTTCCCATTTAGGTTCATTAGTTTTAAAAGCAAGTCCATAAATTACCGCGATATAAGAAGCAAGTCCGATAGTGAACACCGGAAATATCGCGTGAAAAGATACAACAAAAGCGAACTGTATTCGCGATAGTAAAAGCGGGTCAAGCTCCATGGCATGATCTCCTGGTTAGGTAACTTTCAATAATCTTAAATAATAACCATACAAAATAAATGGTTATTAATCTTGATTCTTTGACTTAACAACAAAAGCTCCACGAATATCTCCGACCTCAAACCCCGTGGCTCGATCATTGGGATAGCGTTCATTAATTGCTTGCTGGAGCTCAGGTTCAACAGATGACCCATGGCACGCCAAACACTGTGGCTGCATCACTATCGCTTTCATCCAAACCTCTCCGCCATCATCAGTATAGGTTGCGGTTGGTGGGTTTTCTTTATTCTTATTCCACAAATGTTTGAAATCTTCTAATATCCGTTTCTGCTCAGCACTGGGCGAATTATCTAAATTACGAACTTTTAATGCCGTACGACCAACTATTAACCCCAATTCCTCACTAACAGCACTTGCAATCTGTGGCGCTTGTTCATTGCACACGCCAATAGCCGCTATATGCCCTTCAGTTTGAATGGTGCTCATCAGTACTTTACCCAGTCGTTGCTGCAATTGTTTTGCAGCAGTTTCATAACCTTCATCGCCCGCTAAGGCCATCGAAGAATACGCCAATAATGAAACCATAAAGAATTTTGAAACAATCTTTTTTACTAACATAATAAGCCCCTAAAATAGGTATATTCTATTATAATATATGTATATTCCAAAAAGTTCTACAGCTTGATGACTCCGTTTGTCGAAATCTCCTTTAACAAGTCCGGAAACACAAATTGACATCAGACTATGTGCGTAGCAATCTAACCCTCTATTTTGTTACCAAGTGGCAAAACCTATGAAAAACATCGTTGATCACTTAGCGCAGTATGCGGCTTATCATCGTAATCGTAAGAATGTGGCGACCCACATTGTCGGCATTCCTATGATTGTCGTTGGTATCATTAGCCTCTTGTCTCGACCTGCACTACCT
>Ga0208138_100520_pt1 | contig 15468 bp, 11 predicted proteins | sample AntRauMetaRauer3_FD_184786 | JGI IMG/M metagenome (GOLD analysis project Ga0208138, IMG submission 184786) | Saline lake microbial communities from Rauer Lake, Antarctica, in enrichment culture - Antartic Rauer Lake 3 Metagenome Rauer3 (SPAdes)... ...
CGGACGACCGCAGTCAGAAGCGTTAAACGCTCGCCGCGGATACCCGGTCGTGAGGGCGCGTAGCTCAGCGGACAGAGCACTTGGTTCCGGACCAAGATGCCGCGGGTTCAAATCCCGTCGCGCCCGTCACACAGCCTCTTGGTGCGGATACATAGCAAACCACCGGACAGCGTCGAGGTCGGCGATATTTCGGGTTCATCTCGGGGGGTGATTTCGTCACGCTCCGTGACGACGGTCGCCGCCGTCTGTCGATTCGGAAAGAACCAAAACGGCATTCGTGTTAATGATTGGGGTCGAGTGACGTTTAAGGAGAAATGGGTTCGAAATGGCTCTGAGCGATTTTAGGGTTCGACGTTGCACTGGAAGTGCAGGGGTTCAACAGTTGTCATACCAGCTCTGTCACTATTATGAGCGGCAGAAGTATACAATCAAGTTGTGGTTGTTCTCCTCTCTGAGTTGTTAAACCACGCCGACATACACAGTACGTCTCAAAAGTACAGAGAACTGGCAAAACGCACAAAGAACGACTGTAGTGGATCAGAGAGATCCCGACGGTATGAACAAGTTATGACTCTGAAACTGGTCTAAGATCCCTCCACCTCAAGTTTTCGATTGAGCCGTTATCTATCTCAACTCTGAATAAAAAGGAATCTCGTTGATCTCCTGTTTCCTGCCCGGCGTCATCCTCAAAGATTTCGACAATTCTCCCGTGTTTTTGATGAAGCCGTCCATGATCAACATCATCCTTATCTGGAATGTCGACTCGGACCCGATCCCCAACCGCAAATCGCTTCATAAGTCAATTTTATCTCTGGCTTGGTGTGTCAGTTACGGTTGTTGGGGTGGATAGAACTCCTCTATCCCAGTCGCTCCACGGTGAATCATAGATAACTCAGACCCTATGACCATCCAGCTTCTCGGCGCATCACCTCGCTGCGAAGATTTTCTATCGTCTCAATGATGTCGTCTTTCTCCATCATCTCAACCCGTCTAACTGTCAGTTCCTCTCGGAGTAATGTCGTTGTTCGACTTACAATGTTACTATTTGACGGGGGATCGGCGTACGTTCCCCCTTCCTTAATTTTGTCCAGTGCGTCGTGACAAAGGAGATCACCGCAGGCGTGCGTAACAGGAACGTAACGTGCGAAATCGTGGTCCAGAATGTCGTTGGCGAGTTCTTGGAAACCGAGGACTCGCTTCGTTCTACTGTAGTCCCGATCCTCAACCTTCCCTGAGTCACCTTCCTCATAGGTGAGTTCAGCGCCCCACCAGATCCGGTGAAGTGCGTTAGAGTAGGCGTCGGTTCCGGCCTTCAAGAACTTTTCCTCCATGTTTCCTGGACTCTCCGGATCAAAGACGTGGTCCCACCGGTAGTGGACGAACTCCGGAAACCGAACGATACAGAGGTAGTGCCATAGCCCAGCATCCGCCGCCTCATAGCGTGTCAAATCAAGTGTACGGTGGAGTGTCGGAGCTAGCTCGGCGTCTATGAGTGAGTCCTGAGGTTCAATATCGTCATCCGCACGGATCTCCTTAATTCGCTCATCTATCGGACTCAGGTCAATAGAACGGCCCAGTGGCTGTAGGTACGGACGGAGATCATCCTCTGTGAGCACCCGATCGCCAGCAAGGAAGCGATTATCAATTATTGGGTGGGCTGCACTCTGTAGGTGGTGAATTTCAGTTGTCACTTTGAATCGCCTCCTCGATGAGGTTCGTTGTGTCGGACGGAACGTCGTACTTCTGATGCACCGCACGCTCAATCTGTTGGACAAGGTCTGGAATATCAGCGTGGCTTCGAACGTCTTCGGCAAGTCGAATTGCCGCCTCGTCGGAGCCGAGATCAGGATACAAATCGTCCAAGAACAAATCTAATACATCTTCCTGCCAGCCGTACTCTGGTTCGCCTGTGTCGGGACTTGTGTCGCGTGCAGTCTGCATCAGTAGCTGCGTCCAGACAGAGTGTTCAATGTAGTCGTAAAGTACGTCTCGCAGTCGTGGTGGTCCCCCCGTGTATCCCGTGTTGTTCAGAACCTCAACTACCTGTGGGTGTTCTCTGTTCAGGTAGAGTTGCGGGTTTCGAGGTCGCTCTAAGCTGAGATAATGAATATGATTCTCGTTAGGGAAGCGGTCGTAGTCGCTGAACTCCTCTATGATCGGCATGAGAAGACTTCCACCGTCCTCTCTCTCGTCAAGTTGAATGACCCACGAGAGGCCGTCAACGACTCGTGCACCAATCTTGGACGCGTGTTTCGACCCACTAGAGCCGCCTTTCTTGGTTCTGGTGAGGAACGGCTTAATCTTCACTCGCCCACGGTGATCATCACGATTAATGCCCAGAGTAAATTCGTAGCTCCCATGATCCAAGGGAGAGTCGGCGAGTATCTGTCGGTCTCGTCTTATTGCGAGGGGGTTCTCCTTCACCAGTGCAAGACGACCCGGCGTCTCTTCCCACTCGTCAAACGGGAAGACCTCCTCAACAGTATCCTGATCAACAGTGACTGTACCTTCTAACTCCAGAGTCTTCCAGTTATCATGATCCACCAGCGACAGAAACTGGTCATCCTCGTCGAGGTCTCCTCTATCTCCGAGAGGAACCCCATCTAGACGGAAAGATTCGACATCAAATTCAAGCGCGTCTTCTTGGTACTTGTGTGGAAGGGACTGGCTGACTAAGCTACCTGTTTGGATGTCATCTTCTCCCTCTTCATCCGATTCTGCTCCTTCGACATCTTCGTTGACAGCCGCCATTATTCCTCCCTCCGTTCTGCCACATCAACCGATACTTTCAATCGGGTTTCAACTTGTCTGTAGTCTTCTGTTGAGACACCCTCAAAGGAGATCTTTGATGTACCCGGAGCTGGCTCCAGCCGTCCCACTTGGACTCCTTTCTGTTTTGGAAGCGATATTGAGACTCCAGCCGTATCAGATGAGATATTCTGTACGGGAAGACGATCCGACGTCGCTCTCTCCTCTGCCATTCGGATCAGTGAGACGGTGACGGCTCGCACCTCGTTACGGTCGCTCAAAGGCTCTACCTCGCCGTTGAACGACCAGTGTGTGTACACCTCATCAAACGATATGTTCGTGTTTCCGGTGACACGCTGACTACTGGGTGACTCACGATCAGAACGACCACTTCGTGATTCGTTTCCGATCTTAAACCGTTTTCCCAGACGTTGAGGGCCAGTCGTGCCTCGGTCAACGTCGGGTGCGACGAGTCTACGTAACGTCTCGGTCACGTCTGACTTGATACCCTCTACTGCGGTCCGAAACCCCCGAGAGTAGGTGTTTGCCAGTGTCTCGGTTCGCACCCATTCATCATGCTGGGGTGGCTCTGCAGCGGTCAAGAATTCCTCTAAGATAGTGTCTACCTCTTGTGGACTTTCATCAGTTCCCCATGGTCGAGCACGTCCACCGAGGAGGACAGCGTGAAAGTCTTGATTTCCGACGACAACTCGATCTCGGTCGTAATACTCAACAACCATTCCTGCACCCCGGACGAACGCCACCTCGTTCCGATGCTGATACTCGCCGGATTCCGCGTACCGAACTAACAAGTCAAGTTGGCCGTCTGCACCGCCCCTGCCGTCACTCTTTTTCGGGACGTTAAGTGATATTGTTTTTTGAGCGACATTTCCAGGTTCGTCCAGCTGACTAACCGAGTCATCACGGTCGTCCAGACAGCTCGTGAAGGGCTTGTACTGTGGATATTCGTCGATACTTGCTTGTTTCGTCTCACCTTCCACTTCGACCGCTACCTCCAGATCACCACGATAAATCGCAGGCCAGAACCATTCGATTGCCATCTCCGTGATCTGGTCCGCTAACTCTTCGTCGTTCAGCCGCTCTTCCGCCGTAGGTACGCGGAAGTCAACAACTTGGATACTCGTTCCCGGTACGTCCGGACGACTCAATTGGAGGTCGTCCGCTATTGATTCAGCTTTTTCTCCCCAGATAGACTCCGGCCTCGCGCCCTCTTCATCACCGTTTAGACCACCATACCAACCGTGCCCTTGGTAGACCGTATCTCCATCCTCCGACTTGTGCGTCGGCAAGCGTGTTCGACCGATCAATCGTGGGGACTGGTCCTTCGGGTCAGGCTCACTCAGCGACGAATTGAACATGACGAGTGATAGGCCCGAGTACAGCCAGAGGACAGCCTTCCCCAGACCATAACTCCCCCCAGCGGTATCGCCCGACTTGCTACTGAATAGAACGTCCCGGACCAGAGCAGTGAAGTTTGATTCGTCAGCGTTCTCTTCACCGAGTAGGCCCTCCGTGTTCTCGTCCTCAATAGTCAGAACACGGATCTGCTCGTCGTTTTTTATGCGCTTAATCGCCTCAGCGATATGCTTGCCACTCTCTGTATTTGTCGCCAAATTAGCGTGCTCGGACCATGTTTCAATATCAAGTGCTCTGAGGTACTCAATTGCCTCATCGCCCTGTAAGGATTCTAGTTTGAATGTAACCCGTGCCGGTTGATCATTGTCCAACCGTGCGTCGTTCGAGTTCTGTAACACCTCTCGAACAAACGTTTTCAGCCCCGGTTCACCGTGCGACATCGCGTACTTTGCGACATCGTCACCGTATCGAGCATCAGTCGGTCGAGATGTGGTGAATCCCCACTGACCGCTCATCACGACACCTCACCGGCGTTGACGAATGTGGCCCGATGAATATCGAAGAAGTGTGCGATACAATTCATATTTGCTACCACGCTCCCCAGCCGACATAAATCTGTGCGATATGCTGACGAGATACCCCGTAATTGAGATCAGAACTGTGCCTTTGGGGGGATGCCAGTCGCCAAGTAGTGTGCACCGATGAGGTCATGGCGGACGTCACTCAGCTCACGCGACCGACGTTGTGTATCAATACTCAGTCCGTCAAGGGCGACAACAGAGAAACGTACGTTATCGCCATACTTGTTCTGCAGATTAAACAGCCGACTGGAGATCGATCCAGTTGTGCCCATCTCTTGGATCGTTTGACACCATCGTTCTCCCGATTGATCCTCCCACCACAGCCGAAACGCATGTACCCCGCTACTGTCGATCATGTCTCGCTCAGAAAGCGGACGGGCCTCAGTCCAGTCAAGTCCCAACCAGTTCGGAGCGGTCACATCACGCCAGGGCTGCCATGACGGTACAGTATACGAAAGTCGTTCTGCGATGCCAGTTAATTCTTGATGCAACTCGCGGTAGTGATTACTCACATGCTCGGTAGGCTCTCGGTTCAGTTGGACCATGGGAGTCCAGCCGATCTCTCGCCGACAGACCGCGACCAGCGTCGCCTCTATTGCGCGGCGATGTCTTCGATTCGACGATATTGGAGGAGTCGTGACAGAAACCTCCATGTCACCCCCAGTGATCTCAGTAATTTGTTGAAGAGGGCGTGCCGCACCATGTTTGTTCTCCTTCTGTCGATCCGATTCGTTCATCCCAGCAGATAGGCCGAGTCCTACTCGCTGTCGAACGCCTCCCTTCGATCCCGACTCCCCGACATACATCAAACCCGGAAATTCTGAATGTCGAACTCGGTAGAGGCCTGGGCGGCGTGGCAGTTCTTCACGAAGTATTTTCTCGTTTCGAAGGTCAAACCAACTCGACCAATCAAGGCCCATCCACGTCGGGGACTGAGGTTCCGGATCGAGGCGAGTGAGTGGTCCAGGGACATCAAGAGTTCGTGTCTCTGTTGCGCTCCGCCGGGTAGTCCGGTCAACGATAGCGAGTTCCGACTGCACGATTGACTCGGGGACCGAGAGTATTCGGGCGATCGCGTCACTACCTGGGACGTACTGTGAGAGAATCCATATCGTCGCCTGTCGATTCGTCAGTCTGGTCTTTTCAACCACCGCTACAATATCGTCAATGGCGTCTGGAGGAAACTCTGAACACGAAACGACGAACCCACCACTGCCTGTTGTTTCTCTGTCGCCAGCCACTTTTCTGACCTGCCGGTCATGAGCGGTCGCTATGGCGTCACGACCGTCCTCTGTGAGTCCGATTTGACCGGCCACCGTGTCCCAACACCCGTCTGCATCGGCTAGCACGTACAACAGTCCGTCATCACTCCGAGAGACGGGAAGGGGATCAAAACCCGTGAAGAGTGTTTCAACGTTAATCACAGAGGTACTTCGTACTTCTCGCAGACCTCTGGCGAGCAAACCGGCCTCTATGTGATACTGAGTAGCGACAGCTTTGACGATGTCGCGGGAGACAGGCACACCGACGAACGGGTCCCCGACGTACGACGTGTCCGACTCCCGATCGAGATATACCTGACACTTGTTCTCACCCATCAAACTGTACTCCTTACTGCCTGCGAGCCACTTGTTCGCATCGGATGTTTGTTTTGTCGCTCATCGAAACTCGTCCAACTGGCGGTTGTCGTCGCTTTTGCGTTTAGTATCCATCCGCTCATCGTAGTTGGAGTAGTCCACTCGACCCTCTGAGATTCCTTGTTCGTCCTCGTACACCATCAACCATAGTCGAACCAGGTAGTAGATGAACGGCGCTGGAATCGCGTTCTTCGCTATGTGACTCTTCGGATATGGCCTCGGTGGATAGTTTTTCACCGCCGCCCACCATTCTTTGGACCGTTCGGAGAAGAAGAAAGACGAAGTTTCCGTTTTATCCGACGGTCCATCTGTCGTCAAGAACCGCTTCTCCCGGGGAGGCTGTGGAACCTTAAACGAAGTCTCGAACGCACGCTCGTACTCAATCGGCATACCGAACATCCGTCCATTCAATACGACGGGATCATCGAGCGGCGCACGCGGAACGTTTTCGATGATGTGGTGATCACAGTAATTCTCTGCAAGCACCCGTGCACTAGGGATCATGTTCTCGTGCTCGTCGGGATCTCCCGAGATACTTGTCGTCGCAGCCCACCGCGAGCAGACTGGGTGAAACAGTCCGAGATCGAACGTGACGTCGTCCTTAATCGGGAAATCCCACTTCTTCTCCTTAATGTGGGCGTCTGCTTTGATTGGCGTACTCTCGTTCGTGTCCTTGGGGTCAATCCCGACACGAATTACGTTCCCAAAGTCGCTGAGTACCTCTGATTCTGTCCCGTAATCCGCAAAACAGTGGAGAATAAGTGGTTCTTCGGGCATGGTGTCCCCGTTTGAAGTCATTCGGAATCACCTAACCGATGTTCAACGCTTTGGAGGCTGCTAAGAGAACCCCCTGTAGAGAACACCCGTGTAGAGTCTGTGTAGATGTAGAGTGTCACTGTTGTGCGCTTAGACGGTGACCCAATTTAAAGTCTCTATCTGAAAACGGTACTCAAGCGTAGTCCAATTCACGCAGCTGCATAAGAAATTTCTCGCATGGTGATGAGCTTGAGTAGTTGTGCTATACAAATAGTGCATCTTGGTGATTGAAATTGACGACAGGTACAGATGCGGGGTCAGCCGTAGATAGGTGCCGGTATCGCGTGATTTCTAAGTTATATGGTATTCTATAAAAAGAGATAAGTCGACTCGAAGGACTCCTGAAGTATGCCCAATGAGGAGACGTTTGATCCACTCGAAACTGCAGATAATTCGGCGGATAATGAAGAGTTGAAATTCCGAACAATAAAAAAGAGAATAAACAACGTTCTTAGTGACTATCGTAACGCCGTGGACGTTCTGGCCGAGCCGGTTCAAAATGCCATGGACGCCATCGTAAGAGCAGACGATAGCGGATTGTATGACGATGATGAAGAGCCCAAACTAACAGTTACAATCGATACTGAAGAAAACGTAATCGCCGTCGAGGACAACGGACGAGGATTCCCATACGAGGAACTGAAACAATACATCGCCCCGGAAGTAACAAATAAAGAAGAACTTTTTGAACAGGGAAAAGTGCGCGGACACAAGGGCGTCGGACTCACATTCTTGGCATATGGATTCAACCACTTTGAGGTAGAATCTGTCCTTAACGACGACGCCTACCGGGTGGTTCTCAAGGACAGTCGGACGTGGGCCGAGAGTGATGAGTACGACGCCGACTCACGGCCACAAGCGGAGGCGAACCATTGCGATCCTAGCGATCTGCAGATAGATGGACGGCGTGGGACACGAATTGAGATCCACACTGACGAGCTGTCGAATCCCAGTGTCCTCTCACGAGCGTTCAACACAGCAGAAATGACCAAGACGATTCTGGAGACACAGACGGCAATCGGTGTACTACCACCAGTCAGTGAGAACCATGTCCCGGTGAACGTAAAATTAGACTACCCCTCAAACGATGAGAGTCCCTTTGATGTGGATGACCAGTACAGGTATCCCCATCAGAAAATTAATGTTGATCTCGGGGATGGCGAATCAGAACTGGAGACTGTCGATATAGGGGAGTATAATTATGACGAAGATGCTGAGAATGCGGTTGGTGGAGTCCTTCCTGAAGACCAGAACAGGTACCACGGAGTCTACAATTGGTTTGATGCAGACGACATTGCCGGACGATTTCAAGAAGATCATCTGACCGAAGAGTTCAGTGATGTTGACGAAATGGAGGAGTTCATTAAGGAACGTTCTCTCACCGTGTACGTATTGTACACCTATTCTAACGAATATAGAAACGAACTAAAGAAACGGTGGGATGTGAGGGGGACTAGAAAGTTTCACAGCCCAGGAGTAAGGATCGGCACGGACGGCATGATATCCACCTGGTACCGCCCTGTGAACCTTTCTTTCAGTGCTCCTCGTGAAACCAGACTATGGTTCATATATCACTTCTTGGGCGAGAGCCCAGACACTGGTCGAGAGGACTTCTCTCCGGAGGTGCATGCGGTTGTCAGCCAAACTGAACAATTCTTACACAAAGCGACAGTGACGAAAGGCAAAACATTCCTACGTCCTACGCCGAGCGATGGCGGGTCGTTTGACGACGTTGAGCCTGTTGAAAAAGCAATAAATAAAGATGATCTCTCACCGAGAGAAGTCGGAAATTACGGGGAACTGCCACAGGTGAAAGAACCAGGTGAAGAACAGGACTCAATCGCAGTCTTCAATCAACTAGTCGGGATGGGGCTGTTAGAATGTTACGAGCCGTACTATCTCAGTACTTTGGACGATTATGATGGTTTCTTGAAATATAATCCAGACAAGGTACCCAGTGGTCTTCGAGATGTTCTCCCTGGATCATCTGATCCTTCAGGATCTGAAAAGAATATAACTGTCGAATTCAAACGTGAGGGAGTAGACATTATTAAGCATGTAGTGAATGAAACGCGGAAGTGGAGCGAAATGGATCTTCTTGTCTGCTGGAACTTAGGTGGGCAGTCTGATAATGATAACTCAATAGATGCATCTAAGGAGTGGGGAGGTGACGAAATAACATTCCGACAGCCAACGTCTCAGGAAGATAGATTGTACGCGGGTGTGACGCACATTGCACAGTTAGTCTCCAAAGGAGATGTCCCTCTACACACAATTGAACTCAGTTCGCTTATAGCGAAATTCAATGAAGAAGGACCCGAAGATAATAATGACGAGTGACGCAGTTACAGAAGTCAGATAAACGATAGGACATCACACAGTGTGTCATTCGATTATTTTGGCTCTACGACAATCTGGTTGAATAAAACGATAGCTGTTCGTTGAATACATCCTCTCAGTCTTGTTTAGACGCGGCACAGATCACACGCAGTTTTGTATAATCTACGAAATCCAGAGAAGAACTCATGGACGAGTTCTAATTACTTAGTAGTTTGATTGGGTACTCGTGGCAGCTTTCTTTCCCCATTTGAGCGGGTTCGTCTGAAATCGGCGCTCCGCTTCAGATGACATCAGTTCTCTCTCAATCGTCAGCGACAGTAGCTTCAACAGACTGCGCTGTCGCACCGACGTGCGAAAGGATTGCCTGGCCCATGTATTCACCGAGCTTTGGGGGGACTGCGTTACCGATCAGTCGGCCTAGATTTGACACACCGACGTCTTCCCAGTCATCGTAGAAGTCATAGTCTTCCGGGAACGTCTGAAGCAGTGCCCCCTCAAGAATCGAGAGTGCTCGATTCTGGCCTGTGTCGTAATGTCCAAAGCGACCACTGCCGTAATTGTAGAATTGCGTCGTTATCGTCGGAGCAGGTTCATCGGGCCGCATCCGGCTGTAAGGTGCTTTGTATGAGCGTCCACTCGCCTTCCGATGGCAGTCTGCAAGGAGATGGTTAAGATCTTCCTCTTCCCAGAGTGTCCAATCTCCACCGGGTTTCATGTTATCGATACGTTCCAAGTTCTTTTCCGAGAGAGAACGTGCTCTATGCACGTCGTTCTCGTCACTGTCTTCCCCTGCTTCGATTGGTGGCAGATGATCAATCGTGTCTTCAACCGTCGGATAGTCGTCTTCATTCTGAATGGGAGGGTTGGGAAGAGAGATAGGTCCCCGCTTGGACGCCATAACCACCCATCGCTTCCGCTTCTGTGGAATGCCGTATTCTGGACAATAGACGTTCTTGTTATCGTCACTGTTGACGTGGTAGCCTTGTGATTCAAGGCTCTCTATGAACGCGTCGTAGACGCCGTCTTCTTGTTTCACTTGGAGTACGTTTTCGGTTACCACCACGTCCGGTTTAACGTACTCTACGATCCGGGACACTTCATTTAGTAGACCCCACTTTTGATGATCTTCACGATTTTTGCCCTTTGAGTGTCCCATTGTGGAGTAGGGTTGACAAGGCGCGCATGCCGCAAGGACCTTCAGATCCGCATCCCACGGGTACATCTGTGCGATTGGTTCGGGATCTTTTGCCAACGCGTGGATGTCTGATTTAATATATTGTCCGTCAATATTCTGTTCGTATGGATACTTACAGTCCGGATCCTTATCGATCCCAGCAACGACCGAGACGCCAGATTGTTGGAGGCCATAACTGAGTCCGCCAGCCCCGCAGAACAGATCCACTGCAGCTACCTTCATAACGCACTTTCCAGCGCATCGTCACATAAGCGTTCGGCAACGTTCCCATTCTGACTTCTTCCCACTGTGCGAAGAAGCGATAGTGTCCCCCGATCAGAACCTCTGCCCGTTCTGACTGACCAGCCTTCATCGACGCGTAACAGTAATACTAACTTGGTGGTGATAGTCCCGTACGAACATACCGGTTTCTCACATGGATCAGGAGCAAATACAAATCAACGAAGCGGTCAATTGGTTCTTTTTCAGTGGTGGACCAGGAGCGCCACGTTACGGCGACGACCCAACCAAACACGCCGTTGACCATGACTCCGAGGCGTTTGTTCGTGAGGTCCTCCAAAACGCGAACGATCAGGGCCTCCCGAACGACGATCCCGTCGAAGTGACATTCCGTTTCGTCACGCTCACGGGTAATGAGAAAGAGGAGTTCCTTGACGGACTCGGTTGGGACGATGGACTCAATGAACGGATGCGGGCGGTTGCAGACACACATAATGGCCGTCGCTATGAACGGGTCGTTGAACGAGCCCGCGATCCTGATACCGAACTCCGTCTCCTCGTCGTGGAAGACAGGAACACAACTGGCTTGACCGGAAGCTGGGACGAAGACTCAAACTACGCTGCGCTCGTTCGCGACGAACTCTACAGCAGCAAGCAAGACGATACCGCCGGTGGCTCGTACGGCCTTGGTAAGTCCGTACTTTGGACGTTCTCGGGTGCTTCGACGGTTGTCTTCAATTCGCACCTCGCACATGGTGTGCGTAAGGACGATTCCCCGCGACTTATCGCTCGCTCTAAGTTCCCTACACATCAACTCCCGGAAGACAATACGACGTACCAAGGTGCGGGGTGGCTCTGCCAGACTATCGAAACGGACGATGGCCCCCGCCCGGAGTCCCTCTGGGGAGAGAATGCGTCACGGCTAGCAGAACAGTTGTACGTGGAACGGCCTGCTGTTAGCGGAACGAGCGCCATGGTCGTCGAGTTCCAAGATCCGACACGAGACGAGCGACCGGATGTCGAAGACCTCGCACAGGAGTTTGTGGACGCCTCTGTCAAATACTTCTGGCCAGCGATCTATCGAGGTGACCTCGAAATTACAGTCGAAACGCCAGACGAGACACTGATGGCCGATGTCGAGAGCGTCCCAGCGATCCGACCGTTCGTGGAGGCTTACGACGAGAGAACTACGGATGCTCAGACTCTGGTAGATCCCGGAGACGTTGCTGGACTTGACATCCCGGTAAAGATCCCGCCTCGTGCCGATGGAGATGAGACTCCCGACGGCTCAGTACGGTTGTCGGCTCGTCTCGCATCCCCCGCAGACGACGATTCGTACCTGAATAACGTCGCGCTGTTCCGTGGGGCAGGGATGGTGGTCAAGTATTACGACCAGAGCCGTGTCGCCTACGGCGACCGAAACTTCTTCGGCGTGTTGGCTGCTGGTGAAGCACGGTTGGAAGGGACACCGTCCGAGAGTGACCGAGAAATCGACCGGTTCCTTCGGTTCGCTGAACCACCCGAGCATGACGAATGGGAGTCTACCGAGAACCTCCGTGAACAGTATCAACGTGGCTTCCGGACGGCACTCGACGATATGTTCGGAACGCTCCGTGACGGTCTTCGTCACTTGATCTCGAAGGGTAGCAACAGTGATTCCCTCTCCGACAACGTTCTGAACCGGTTCCCGATCCACGGGAGTGGGAACCCCCGATCCACGACATCGCCTGTTAAGCCTGCCTTCGAGATCGACAGCTCGTCTCGCTTTGATGGTGACGCATGGATGATCTCTGGTCGAATTAAAGTACTGTCAGAGGAGTTTAACGGATGGAGTGCTGACATCTCACTCACCGGTGTTGGCGAGGACGGATCCCGTTATGATGACATTCCTATCGATCACGTTGAGATCGAACAATCCGGTGTAACCGTTTCATACGATGATGGATGTGCTCGTCTTGTCGCCGATGAATCTGTCCATGAAGTATCTTTCTCTGGTCGTTCTCATTCCGATGAAGCCGCTGACTTAGTGCACGGCGACGTCGGCGCGACCCAACTGGAGATACTCGCAGAGTTACAGACACCCGAGGAGAATAAAGCATGACCAGGCACTCGCAGCGACACCGTACTACGACACTTCCGTTCAGCTACCGAGATAAGGGAATAGACTTTGAACTGAACTCGTTCACCGTTGACGACGGCAATCAAAGAGCACTTGAACTGAACCCGGCACAGACAGAGATAAACTTCGCATCAAAAGTATCGTCGTCCGACAGTAGTGATGAGCCGGACTGGAACACCATTACTCTCCACGGAAAACTGCGCCTACCTGAGGAGACAGTCCAAGCCGTCTTCCCACAGGATGAACAAGCACAGCCCCCGGCCAAGCTCTACGTCACCATTCGCTGTCACGAGACGATCTACCGCGATCGGATCGTCATCTCCGGAGCACCTACAACATCCGGTGAATACGACGTTAGGCTGGAAGTTCCAAAAAGTACTGTCCGAGGGACTGTCGAACTGCGTCCGTACCTTGTTCGCACAGAGTCTCATCCGAGAGAAGAACCGAGCGATTACGCCGATCAGAAGAACTTCCGGGTCGCCAGTGGGACGCTGTACTACGTTGTCGTCGATCGCTCCGAAGATGAAGAACGAGCCGCCATCGACGGTGAGCGAGTACGCTTTTCACAAAACGCTCACCTCCCAGATGGGAATAAGCTCTACTATCTTGACTTCCGGAACGAGAGTCGTCCTAAATTGTGGATCAACTCTGACCATCCCCGTATTGCCGAGGTACTACAGAGTAGAGGATCTGTCGGGGCTGAGGCTCGGATGCGTGACGTGATACTTGACCAAACGAGCTACGGTGTGTGGGTACAACTGCTCGTTCAAGCTGGAAGTGCTGTGGGCCCAGAGGGCGACGTTGAACACGAATGGCAGGAAATGGTACTCCAGACGTTCGCTCGTAACCTCTACGATACTAACGACGTATCAGAAGCAACTCACCGTCTCAGGGACGATCTCTCTGATCCACAGACCCTACCCCACGTGATACAGCGGATCGATAGTGAACTTCAAGAGTATATAAATCCCCGAGAACAGCTGATCCACCTTATGGAGGAGGGCCTCCAGATCTAACATGACCGAGACAGAATTACATCGACTGACTGAAGACGGACGCCGTCTTGTTGGTCAATCGTTTATGCAAGGCGAGGCGGCACTCACCGATGAACAGCTGAAGGAGTACGTAGAGCCCATACCAGGCCATCCGAAGGCCGACCTCAACAGGATCGATTCAGCGGTGCAACAGGTGCTTCAGGAGTACTCAGAGTACGACACAGCTATAGATGGTGCACTCGCTGAAGACATTCACCATGGCCTCAACATTACAAGACGAACTGCCGGGGATCCGGGGCTCTGGCACTGGCTTGCAGTGGTCCGGTATCCTGATCTCGTTCGGCACCGGTGGGAGTATCGCTCTGAGGAGGCGATGAGGGAGAAATTCCTCGGCGCAGGCTCCGACTTGTACTCAAACGCTATCCACCGACTCTGGTGGATTTCGGAGCTTACGTCCCGTGGCGACGATTATTCCACGACTGACGCAGTCTTCGCCAACCAGACAATGGTTAACAAGGTATTTGACCGCTGGTTCGCACGCTATCAACCTGCGGTTCAAGTTATGTGTGACGAACTCGCAGATGAGCCGTCACGTGTCATAGATGAGACGACGCGACGGTTCAACCATGCACTGACGAACGTACAACTTGAAGGGCTATCAGAGGATGAAGCACGAGAAATAATCCGCGAGATCATTGCTGAATCTCAATGAAAGTTTGATGCCATATTTCTGGCCTTATTTACCGTAGTTTATTTTGTTGAATCCGATGATGGCGTCAGTATCGTACTTTCGATCGACATCCCGAGTCGCTGGAACCAGAGCCAGTAACTGATTTTGATACTGGTACCGACATAGAACACTTCACCTATTAGATGTTTGATTATACATTTGGTATGACATTCTTTGTCAAATATCCAATAACCACTGGATCCAGTGATTCCGGATAGATCGCAGGTGTAAGCGCGCAACCACTAAACACGGAACGGTCTTTGTTCGATTCGTAATGACTGGTCTTCACGACCCAGCGACAGAGTGGGCTGACGCGATCAACTACAGTTGCCCGAAGTGTGGTTCACAGGCATTCTGGCAGGAACTATCGACGATGGAAAAAGTGCGATACCCTGATCAGAGCCCCGCAACAGCGATTCATAAAACGCAAGACACGGACACACCTCCGATAGGAAAGTCCAAGGTCCTCAATGCCGCTTGTGAGCGTTGTAACAAGCAACTGGTCGATAACGGTAAGCTCTTAGTCGACACGTCGCCATCTGTTGAGGAGATTCGTGCCGATCACCACTGTCTTGACGAGCATTAGACTTGCTCACGGGTATTGTGTATCTTAACTCCATCTCCCATTTCTGGCACTGATCGGATTGGCTATGTTGACTAAGAGCTAACTGCAGCGGGGCCACACGCAGTCACTGGAAGCGGAGCCAGTGG
>Ga0208138_100528_pt1 | contig 15219 bp, 13 predicted proteins | sample AntRauMetaRauer3_FD_184786 | JGI IMG/M metagenome (GOLD analysis project Ga0208138, IMG submission 184786) | Saline lake microbial communities from Rauer Lake, Antarctica, in enrichment culture - Antartic Rauer Lake 3 Metagenome Rauer3 (SPAdes)... ...
ACGTTTGCGGACGACTTAGCGGTTTCGGTGGGGGTTCCGGCCGTGCCACTGGCGGCGGTTGCGTCACGGAACGGACGCGATTCACGCCCGCCGTGAACGGCGGGATTCTCTCGCTGATTAAAGATAGTTGTATATCAAATTTAAACTATTATAACCTTATGATATTGAATATCATGTTACGAATGGCACTGTCTAGGTAACGACTTCCTCAGCTGGCGTTCGATCATCTAGCGATTGATGCGGTCGCTGGCGATTATAATAATGTACAAACTGCGAACACCAGCGACGGACGCTCGACCGACTGCCGACCCACGAATTATGGAAGCGGCCGATCCTCATTTTAAGCATTTGAAACCACTTTTCGACCTGTCCTATTTCGAGTATTTAAATTTGCTGTGAGTCCATCAGATCTAACCGATGGGTACACGAGCAAATAGCGCCCCTCAATCAACAGTTGGAGCTGAATTTTACTCGCTACTCGACGCAGTCGATAGCGAGTCTATTGCTGACGACTTCGAGATCGGGACATACACAGCAAAGCATGATTTTGACAATCACCTCAAAACTGCCGTTTTTAAGGGGATTAATCCGTCTGATTCGCTTGCTGAACTCTCTGAAAAAAACTGCCATCTACGACGAACTGACCTACATGGCTGGCTCGACCTTCTCTCGATTGACGAACGACCGCGACTACCGTGCGGTCGTTCGTCTCTTTTTCGAGTTGCTTCATTCACCCCAGCTGTACCACCAACGTGGTGTCCAGCGCAAACGATTCGATTGGCTTGATCGTGCAGTCATAGCGACTGACGCAACTAATCTCACCATCATTCCTGGCGTAATGCGTGAACCAACCCAATTTGAACACCTACAGAGAGATGTCGAGGTCTTTGCAGACCTCGACTCGCCGGTTCATGTTTTCGACCGTGGCTACCTTGATTACAGCCGGTTTTGTGATCTCAAGGAGCGTGGGACCGATTTTATTTGTCTCCTCCAAGCGGACGCTCGTGCGGAAGTACTCGAACATATCCAAGATGTCGAAATCACCAATGAACAAGGAACACGACATCTCCGTGACGAACAGATTGAGCTTGCTGAGACTGGTGAACGCTTTCGGCGAATTATCTTTGAAGATATCGATGGTGAAAAACTCGCGTACCTGACGACGTTGTCGTCAGCGTACGCTCCTGTCGAGGTGATGAATATTTACACGCTTCGCACGATGATCGAGATCTTCTTCCGAGAACTCAAACAGTACACGAGTATTGAGAACTTTCACTCTCGATCATTGAATGGCGTTCTCTTCGAGATATTCTGCACGCTGATTGGATATCTTCTGATTGAGTGGTTCCACCAACGCCACCCACTTCGGGGTGGCGTGCCGGAGGTAATTCGAACGATTCGGACACGATGGAACACGCATCTACGAACCTACGGCTAAGTTCGCCTCGCAGTGAACGGAGTGCCGCCGCTATGAGCGGCGGCTCTCCCCTATATGTCTAATTACGTTCGGACATAGAGAAGATCTGGGAATAAGTCCTCTCAGATGACTCTCCTATCTGAGAACAGGTAGCATTGTTCGAGTCCTGCAGAGTCATCGCTGAACTCTGGCGAATAGTCTACTCGGAGCGTTTATCAATTCGAAACGGGACAGTTTTCGACCAGGTTTCGGTATGTGTAATCACGCCGACCGCTGAGTCCTGTTAGTTGCTCCCGAAAACGCAAAATGGCGCATTGAGGCTGACGGTCAAATCTAAGGGTAACCTTCATATCTCGATTTTGGGTTTTCGACATTAAAATTCATCAAAGCCTGTTTAATTCATGATTATCGAATCTCCCGAGTTATAGATGACGTTGTTTTTCTTATAGAACTCGGGTAGAGACTGAAATTGAACATATTCTTTCCTTGATTGGTTGAAAATAACCCCTCGTTCTACATTTTGGTGGTGGAGATATACATAAGACTGAGAAACATGGGTTTGACTTGGGTCTAACGGCCTGATACCAGCACGCAGCCGGTCATATCCGGTATCTGGTGGCGTCCAGCCCATCTTAACTTTTTGTCGTCTCCAGATTTTATCAGCATAGATCTGATCCGAATTTCGATGTTCCCCAATCCAAGATGATGCCGCCATCTCCGAGTTTGAGAAATAAAAGAAATGGAAGTCATCGCCGGTTCCTGGATCATAGCCATAGGTCGGTTGCCCAGTAGCCGCTCCCATAGGACCTGCGAATGCGAGCACGAAAATACAAACGATAACGGCGATCGAGGCTCCGCTGAGTTGGGGCAATCGGACTTGACGAAGTCCAAACTGGAGAGCCGTCGCAACTGCTGGCGCAATCAAGCTCGCCACTAAAACGTATGTTCGAGAAATCGAATACGTCGATGCGAATAAATTCAACACTACGAATATTATTAACAACGCTCCAGCAACTCCTGCCATGTACAGTAATGGCTTTTCCCGACGAACACCATTCCGAATATCACGAATCCCCCAGAATAGCAACACAACACCACCCAGTAGCATCAGCGAAAAAATAGTCCAAGAAATTAGCAGTTGGACAATTTCTAATGTACTGAAATTCGAGAAACCACTGCCAAACAGAGACAAGATCCCACCAGACGCATCCGAAGTAGCTGAGGCCCCTGAGTCAGACCCTTTGAGAACTGCTTCGGCGACCTTGGAGAATATGATTGCTGGAGAAATCAGCGATTTAGTCGATGAGAAATTATACCAAAGATACGCCGCAGGACCCACCAACAACAGAGGGATGATCTGTATCTGTTTGAGATCCAGTTGCTTCGATTGAAGACGTCTATCGATCACCCAAATCGACAAAAGAACCACTGCTAGAGAGACGCCAATATACGTTGTTGCATAATGCGAAACAGGGAGGGAGACCGCAAAGATCATCACGAAAATCCGGTTCGCAGTTGATGGTGGTGATAGGAGACACATTATAATAGCGATAAACAAAATGATCGCAATCGCAGCTCGGTGATGCTTAGCGGGGTTATTATAAGCAAATGCAGTGAGGAAAAATACGGTTGCAATATACACTCCCGTTTTGTCAAGATTCCGCTGAGAAAGATGATATACTCCGAAAACGGTCGAGACAGTCATGAGAGGAATTACAAATTTGAAAACGACCATTGGATCCACACCAAGTAAGCGCGTTAAAATGACTGGGAGAAGGTTGCTACTGAGTGTAGAACTCAATAAGACGCTTTCATTGAAAACACTCCAATTAGATTGCGCCAAAGTATGTTTGAAAAACCAATACATAAGATGCGTGTCTCCGCCAGCTAAAAAATCAGAACGAAGATTATGAGGCAGTGTTAGCGCAAATGATAGTAGCCAGATGATGATTGGGACCATGCCAAGATCCTTATCACGACCGGCCCAAAGTAACATGAGAGGAATCACAATAAATAAATGAGATATGATTAAGATGTCCGGATTTCCTGTTTCTCTTAGCCGCTGTGAGCCAACAACTATCGCCGCAATGATTGATATAGTAAAAAACAAAGCAGAAACAGTTGATCGGGTCTCTGGTAGCGGAATCGTGACCTCGTAGCCCCCCACAAACTGTATTATCAAGCCGAGAGCGACCACCAGAGTAGGTACTAATAGATACCATTCAGAAAGCGGTCTTTCGATACCTGCAGTATTTAGAGCAATATTATAAAATAGAGCACCCAACATGAATACTGAACAGAGGACCGCAACCGAAACCATCGCTCGCCAAGACAAATTCTGGTTTGCTGCAATCCGGTGTACTAGGGACATTGTTGTACCTAATAGCAGCACTCCAACAGCTGGCGCTTGAATTATCGAAAGATCTAAGATAGCCCCCACAACTGCAGCGACAGCGAAAGAGACGGATATTATAACAATAGTAGTCGATTCCACACTATACTGCTTCATGAGTTGTTCTCAGTAAGGTTACTACTTAAGGTTAATTTTTCAAATGATGGTACCCGCTCAACGATACTCTATCATTTAAAGAGCTTCAAGTAGCGGCCAATAACATGAAAGAGCTGATTAATATATCTGGAATGATTCTGGGGTCACTTGCTATAGGAGTTGGGTTGGCAATACCGGCAATCGCATTGATGCAAGACGGGCTTAGAAAACAATTGCTCGTCAGTATATTAATAGTCGCAATATGTGGAATACCTTACGCATCTGGCCATTTGCTATACTTGTACTGAGTGAGTTTGTAATCGATGATACACAAAAACACGGCTGAAATAAACTAAGCGTGGCATGCTAATATAGCTCATCATTATCAAAGGGCATATATCTGTTGTGGAGTGAATATGTGGTATCTTTCAATGAATATCAAATTCATAACAGAAAAAATTCATATGTCTCGCGGTGGTGCAAGTAGAAGTCTACATGTTTTAGCATCACAATTAGAACAAAGAGGACATAATGTAACTATTGCAACTATAAATATTGGGTCCAAGAATCAGTTACCGGTCCAACATGAATATTTGGTTAATGAAATTGGGAATGATTCAGAAAATATTCTACATAGTTGTGGATCCATAATTAACTATATGGAAAAGAAAGAAAAAAATACAGACATATTCCACATATTTACCCCTCAATTTAATTTTCTTGGAGGTATTTTTAAGAAGAAAGGTGGGAAGACACCAATCATTGGAAGGTTGAATAACTATGCATTTTGTCCCAATAAATCGATGATGGAATCACAATGTTATCTTAATTGTACCACAGCGTCTAAGATAAAACATGATGTTGGAGACGTCAACGAAAAAATTGCTAATATACCTAAATACATGTTTAAGACTCATCTTGACCCGATTTTGATGAATCAAGTTGATAAATTGTTTGCAATAAGCCCTTCTGTTAAACAGATATATATTTCAAATGGGATTGATCCTGAGATTATAGAAGTCATGCCAAATTTTATTGATAAATCATTCTCTATGAAAGGAAAAAAGAAAGCATTATTTGATGGTTGTTTTAATATTCTTTATGTTGGTTGGTTAAAAGAAATAAAAGGAGTTAGAACACTAATTGAGGCAGCACGTAAACTGAAAAATGGGTTCAAATTTCATATTGTGGGTGATGGACCACTCTACTCAGAATTATCAAATAACTCACCCTCAAATGTAGAATACTATGGGAGAATTGATAATTCTGATTTGTCGAGTTTTTATACCTCTGCAGATCTGTTTGTTCATCCCGGAAATTGGCCTGAACCATTTGGCCGCACAATTCTTGAATCCCTGCAATGCCAAACCCCTGTGTTAACCTCTAATATTGGAGCTCCCCCCTGGATTGCTGGAAATGCTGGTTTACAATTTGAGCCTAAAAATAGTAGCGAACTTATATCGCAATTACAGCTACTAAAACAAAATAATAAAGTATATAATTCAATTAAAAAATCGATACCAAATGAGATTTCTCGGTTTGAGATGGAACCAATAATCCAAAAAATACTAAAAACATATAATGAATTACAGACATAATCCTATCTGTATATCTAATAGATACTACGTGACCATATTTAGAATGCGCTACAACGCATATATAAAACGCTGCTATGAAAGATTTACAAAATAGGAACCGGAACAAGTATATGTATTAAGGAATGTGTTGGGTGTATGAAATCTGAAAAATCAATCATTGATGACCCCTCTATAGAAACATTATCAGATGGATGGATAGACAAAGAGAACCTTCCCACCGTTTCATTCTGCATTCCAACATACAATAACGAAAATACAATTGGGCGTTGTTTACAAAGTTATCGTGATCAAAATTACAAAAATATTGAGATAATCGTTGTCGACAATGGTTCAACAGATTCGACAATAGAAATCGCTGAAGAATATGCAGATGAAATACATTTTGATAGTGGAGGAATTGGTAGTGTTCGAAAAAAGAGTATTAAAGAATCAAGTGGTAAAATTATAGCACTGTTTGATTCAGATATTGTACTCCCAAATAAAAACTGGGTTAGCAACGCAGTTAATTATTTTAATTATAGCGACGAGGTAAGCACAGTCTGGCCAGAAAACGTTGCACCCCCAGATACACCACCTACAACCCATATTTTCTTTCGACTTTGGCATGTGATCGAAGAAGATAGAATCGCAAAGGATCGAGGTCCATTTGGAGGCGGTAATTCTCTTTTCAGACGAGATGCATTGGAAGAAGTCGGCGGTGTGAACGAGTCACTTCACTACGTAGAAGATCTCGACTGGGCAAAACGTCTTCGTGACGCGGGCTATAAGGTTGTATATCTCCGAGATCCAATCCACCATTATACCATGCTAGGATTCACTATTTTCGCAAAAAAGCAATTCATGGCGGCAGAACAGTTCACGAGAGCGGGGGGCGAAGTTACCGGCCTCCCCATATCAACTATCATTTACGAACAGGTGGTACTGGGAACCAGAGGTATGATTAAAGGACTGGTTCGTGATCGGGACCTAATCTGGTTCCTGTTTCCTGCACTCCTCTTTGTTCGTGCTATTGCATTTGCCTATACACTGTTCAATCTGGGCACTGAGAAAATGAAGTCCAAAATTGAGAGAATATAAATGAAGATCCTACAAGTCGTTTCTAGTTTTGCTCCCGCATACGCCTATGGTGGACCAGCTAGGTCAACTTACAAGATTTCAAAGAGTTTGACACAGCTCGGCCATAATGTCACAGTTTATACGACAGATGCCTATGACGCAGACGAACGGTTCAACGATGAAAAACACGGAATTCCGATGGAAGAACTCAATGTCCATCGATTTAGAAACGTAAACAATACTCTTGCCTATGAATACAACCTCTGTCTTGCTCCCGGAATGACAACGAAACTGAAGCGTAATATTAAAAACTTCGACATAGTACATATCGAAGAATTTCGGACTCCACAAGCAGAATTTGCTCGGAGATACGCGACGAAAGCAGGTATTCCATACATTCTACAGACCCGTGGCGGAGTTCCAAGGACCTTACGTCCAAAACAAAAATGGTTATTTGACAAAATTACTGGTGAGAAACTTTTTGAAGATGCTTCTCGGATCATCGCCACCTCAGAAAGTGAGTCCAATCGGTATTTTGATGTCTTCCCCGATACGGATCCAAACAAATTGGAACATATTCAAAATGGAGTTGACCTCGAAATATACCAGGATCCTCCTAGAAAGGGGGGGTTTCGCACTAGGTATGGAATTGATCCAGATGTCCCTGTTGTCCTTTTTGTGGGGAGACTTGATGATATGAAAGGAGTTGATTTGTTAATTGATGCATTCAAAGAAGTTCGAAAGCAAATTCCGACAGCTGAACTGTTTCTTGTTGGCCCTGATGATGGACTACAAAATACCCTTGAGAGACAGGTTTCCACTCTTGATCTTGAAGAATTTATCCACTTTATTGGGCCATTATATAATAAATCAAAATTAGAAGCATATGTCGATGCTGACCTGTTTGTGTTACCATCAAAGTATAGATATGAATCCTTCGGGAACGTTGTAATTGAGGCGATGGCCTGTGAAACTGCAGTAGTTCTTACAGAGAAGTGTGGTGCAGCAGAGTGGATCCCCTCAGATGCAGGACGAACTATCGCTGCTAAACCCGATGGTATTTCTGAGGGAATCATCCAGATTCTCAACGATGATGACTTACGTGCTGAAATGGCATCTAATGGACGCGATCTTGTCCTTAAAAAATTTAATTGGTCAGCGGTGGCAGAAGAAATTGAAGAAATATATTGTGAGGTTATTAATAAGGAACATCCGTAACGGTAAAAATACATGGATTTATGCTAATTGAATATAGTAATCTGTTACATACAAGAGATCTAGTAATTCATTAGAATCTCATGATATAAGTATGAAAATCAGCATTATAACACCAGTATATAATGATCCTCGAATCGAATTGTGCATTCAATCAATTAGTCACCAGCAAGGAAATTTCGAGATAGAACACATTGTTGTTGACAGTAACTCGACAGACAAGACAGTCGACATATTACAATCATATAAAGAACATATTGATGTACTCATCCGTGAGGATGATAACGGATTGTATGATGCAATCAACAAGGGTATTAACCGAGCAACTGGGGATGTTATCGGTATACTCAATGCTGACGACAAATATCAAGATAATTTCGTCTTAGATGCTGTCGCTAATACAATGAGTAATACGACAGTAGACATTTGTTATGGTGATTTGGTGTATGTAAATGACCAAGATAATATCGTTCGATATTGGCAAAGTGGAGCATACAAGCCATATAAATACTACCTAGGTTGGATGCCACCACATCCAACATTTTTTGTGCGAAGTGAATTGTATGAAAATATTGGCCTGTATGATACAACAATTCCTATTGCAGCGGATTACGATCTCATGTTACGGTTCCTACTAAAGAATGATGTTTCTGTTCAGTATATTGACCAAGTTCTTGTACGAATGACTATCGGAGGGATGAGTAACTCATCAATAAGAAACATGATTCAGGTGATCAAAGATATGTATAAAACATGGGACAAGTACAACCAGTTCGGGAAATATATTGTACCTTTGCTCCATCCCTTAGAAAAATCCCCTCAGTATCTTCGTAAACCACCGAAGTAACAGTAATTCTAATATATGTCATATATGCTAAATCGTGCAACTATATTTCAATGACCTCCATTGATACAAGGCACTGGTAGTCTGATACAGGGATGCAGCTTGTAACCTGAGACCACTGCCAAGTAATAGTAATATAAGCCTATGAATTCCGGAAAAAAGTAATGCATATCGATCCCGAACCAACTGCAAAACGACAAGACTACAGTCAAATCATGTTGCATCGAGTATGTCAGACGGTCAATATTGTTACATCAAATTCTAATAGAAACCTCAGTCATTACTGAATCCTTATTAGTTGTCGCACTAACTATTTCGCTTTTGACACAGATGTCATCTCTCAACAACATCAGCCCATTGATAACCTTTAGTGAAAATGTACGAAAACCAGTCTGAGTATCCGTAAGATCCGAGTTAAATGAATAGAATCTATACTATCTCCTCAAAATATTTAATAGAATATTCAAGCCCATCACGCAGTGACACCGTCGGTTCCCACCCCAGTTCCGCCTGTGCTTTTGAAATATCCGGTCGACGCACTTGGGGATCTTGTGGCGGCAACTCCTCGTGAGTAATGCCACTCTCGCTCCCAGTCACCGCAAGAATCACGTCGGCTAACTCGTTGATTGTCCGCTCGTCGGGGTTGCCGATGTTCACAGGCGTCTGGACGTTCGACTCAAGGAGGGCCACAAGCCCATCGATCATATCCGACACATGGCAGAAACTCCGTGTCTGCTCGCCATCCCCATACACAGTCAAATCCTCCCCAGTCAATGCTTGCTTGGCGAAGTTCGGAATCACCCGCCCATCATCAAGCCGCATCCGCGGTCCATACGTGTTGAAAATGCGCGCAACGCGAACATCGAGCCCGTGGTCATCTCGATACGCACGCACGAGAGATTCCCCATACCGTTTAGATTCATCATAACACGACCGCGGCCCAAAGGGATCGACGTTCCCACGGTAATCCTCCGGCTGCGGATTCACCTCAGGATCGCCGTACACTTCGCTCGTCGATGTAAACAGATACGTTGCATCCTTCTCCTTTGCGAGACCGAGCGTTTTGTGCGTCCCCAGTGCGCCAACCTTCAGCGTCTTGATCGGGTTTTCCCGGTAGAAGACTGGAGAGGCGAGGCTTGCCAGATGGAGAACGGCATCCAACTCTCCGGAGACGTGAATGAATTCGGTGACATCGTGTTCATGGAACGAAAATCGATCATTGTCGAACGCGTCATCGAGATTATCCATCTGCCCGCTCACGCGGTTGTCCATCCCAATGACTTCGTGGCCCTCGGCAAGGAGTTGATCACAGAGATGTGAGCCAAGAAATCCAGCAGCACCAGTAACAAGAATCCGGCTCATTTGGTATACTCCGCTATGAGTGCCTCGACGGCCCCATTCATCTCACCGTCATCGTGTTTTAGTGCCATATCAATATTGGCTTGCAGCCAACTAGGGATATTACCGATATCGTAGCGATCACCGTCGAGTTCAACGCCTCGAACGGTATCGAGTGCCCGAATCGCATCAGTCAGCTGGAGTTCACCGCCGACACCTTTCTCAGTGGCTTGGAGAATGTCAAATATCTCTGGTGTGAGAATATATCGACCTGTAATTGCGAGGTTTGATGGAGCTTCGTCTTGCGGTGGTTTCTCCACAAAGTCATTGACCGGGAAACTCCCTGCTGTCGTATCTGTCTCGTCGATGTCCGCAACACCATATGAGGGAACCTGCTCCCACGGAACACGCTCTAGGGAGAGGACAGATGTGTCATGTTCTTCAGCTTCAGAAATGAGGGTCTCAGTACACGGTGTGCCATTTTCAATAATTGTATCACCCAGCAAGAGTGCAAACGGTTCGTTACCGACGTGCTTGCGGGCATACAAGACAGCATCACCGAGACCGTTGCGTTCTTTTTGCCGGACGTAGTGGATGTCTGCGAGATCCGCAATCTCCTGAACACGGTCGAGCCGATCGGTTTTTCCATCCGCCCGTAATGTCTCCTCGAGTTCGTAGGATTTGTCGAAATGACGTTCAATCGCCTGTTTCCCGCGACCAGTAATAATGAGAATATCGTCAATACCTGCTTCGACAGCTTCTTCGACAACATATTGAATTGTCGGCTTGTCCAAAACAGGCATCATCTCCTTCGGTTGTGACTTCGTTACCGGGAGAAATCGAGTCCCAAACCCGGCTGCCGGAATGACGGCTTTCGTGATCTCCATGTTTCATCCGGCAATCTGTATTCTATGTAGATACTTTTTGTGGTACTGTTTAACCAGTAAAACAACGATTTGTTGTTAGGTAGAATGATTGTTTCTGACCAGAGCAGTGAATGAGTGATGAGCCTCACCAGCATCTATGAAATCGACTCGCAAGCCCTGAAAATGCGTAGTCCCCATAATCAAAAGCGAGTGGTACAACCGGACACTTTATTTACCGTACTTACGAATCACTGTCAACATGGACTTATCTGTTATTGGCAGTGGTTACGTCGGAACAACTATTGCGGCGTGTTTTGCTGACCTTGGCCATAACGTTGTCAACGTCGACATTGACGAAGATACCGTGGACGCGATCAACAGTGGGTCACCACCAATTCATGAGGACGGGCTCCCCGAGCTGGTCGCCAAACACGCAGGTGAGGATGGGACTGGCCGTCTCGAGGCGACGACCGAGTACGAGGCTGTCGTTGAAACTGACGTGACGTTTCTCTGTCTGCCGACGCCGCAGAACGAAGACGGTAGTATTGATCTCTCGATTATGGAAGCTGGCGCTGAACAGTTAGGACAGACGCTCGCGCAGAAAGACGCTTGGCATACAGTCGTCGTCAAGAGTACAGTCGTTCCTGGGTCTACCGAAGACGTGATTACTGGAATCCTCGAAGCCGAGACCGGAAAAACGACTGGCGAAGCATTCGGTGTCGGAATGAATCCGGAGTTCCTTCGAGAAGGGACCGCAGTCCACGACTTCCGCCACCCAGATAAAGTCGTGCTGGGAGCGGACGACAACCGCGCTCTCGAAGACATGCATGGCGTATTTGATCCACTTATCACCCAAGCCGATGCTCACCTCGTCGAGACGAATACGCGCACAGCAGAGATGATCAAGTACGCAAATAATGGCTTCCTTGCGGCCAAAGTATCGCTGATTAACGATATTGGGAATATTTGCAAAGAACTCGGCGTCGACGCCTACGAAGTTGCTGACGCAATCGGTCTTGATGACCGTATTGGGAACCAGTTCCTTCGGTCGGGATTAGGCTGGGGCGGAAGTTGCTTTCCGAAAGACACGGCAGCAATCCGAGCAGCCGCCCGCAGTGAGGGCTACGAGCCAGCGATGCTTGATGCAGCTGTCGAAGTAAACGATATACAACCCAAACGCCTTCTCTCCCTGATGGATCGTCACATCGATATAGAGGGCAAACGTGTTGCTGTACTCGGCCTCGCGTTCAAGCCTGGGACTGATGACGTTCGAAACTCCCGTGCCATTCCTGTTATTGAGGGGATCCAAGAGCGCGGTGGGACTGTCGTCGGCTATGATCCGGTCGCAGTTGAGAATATGCGCAAGCAGTTCCCTGATATCACCTACGCATCTACTGCTTCACTTGCCCTCGAGGATGCTGCTGCAGCACTTGTTGTAACCGATTGGGAGGAAATTACTGATCTTGATGAGGAGTTCGATACGATGTCGACGCCCATCGTTATTGATGGTCGTCACGCAATAGATCGCCGGGAAGGAATCGTCTACGAGGGTCTAACCTGGTAGGGCGTTAATTTCGTCTTTCTTTGAATGCCCAACTTTCTAACGATCAATAATCAGTGCCAGAAGTAGCACAGTAGGTCTATTTGTACTCATTTGCAGTAAATATTAAAATAGTCATTAGTTTATAAATCCAATGTTGACACATACTGTCGACACACCCGTTCGATTTCCTCCTCGAAACTAATCTGTGGTTCCCAGCCAGTCTCAGCCTTCATTTTCGAGTAATCGGCACAGGTATCATGCACGTACACTGAATCCGGAATCGAGTTCTCAATGTACTCTGATTCAATGTCGGTCCCGAGTTCGTCATTCACCATCTCAACGACTGTGTTGAAATCGTAAGCCTCACTCGTCCCGAGATTGTACACTCCATCGAGCTGCTGTTCACCAGCCAGCACCAGGCCACGAACGATATCATCGACGTGAGTGAAGTCCCGCGTCTGGGTTCCATCTCCATACAGAACCGGTGACTCCCCGTTGGCCATATCCTCTGCGAACTGGGCGATCACGTTGGCGTACTCGCCTTTGTGCTCTTCGGAGCCACCGTAGCCCTGATAGACCGAAAAGAACCGCATCCCAGCCATCGTCATATCGTAGTGGTTCGCAAAGTACTCTGCATAGCGTTCACGGGCCAGTTTCGAGGCCTCGTAGCCCGTGTTGACTGCCACATCCATCGATTCAGGCGAGGGTTCGGTCTGACCACCATAGATCGAAGACGTAGAGGCATACACAACCGTCTCACAGCCGTCCTTACGAGCCGCTCGACAACGTTGACAAACCCTTCAACGTTCACGCGGGCGCCTGTCTGTGGGTCGTCTTCATGCATCGCGTATGAGGACAACGCCGCGAGATGAAACACCACATCAACGTCAGTCGGCAGCTCCGAGTCGACCACACTCGCCTTCACGAACTCAATATCATCTACTAGATTGTCTTCGGTACCAAGATAGCAGTCGTCGACGACAACGACATCATTGTCCGCTGCAAGGTAGTTTGCTAGGTTCGAGCCGATAAATCCAGTACCGCCAGCAACGAGAACACGTTGGTTATTCATATCATAAGATGTCTACAATTAGTTAAAAGGAACGTGGTACAAGATTATATCATCAAAAGTAGTTTAATTCTTGTTGATTATTTTTCCTATAAATCAGCTAAATGTTTGATTAAATTTTTTTTATATAATATTATACACATACGGACCCACACAACTCATTAAGTAGATTTGGATGATTATCTTTAATAATCTTCACTTCATCTTGAAAATTGTCCTAATTCTCACACATAATTAGTATTTCCCTAGATAAGCACCGTCTCCAGCTATTCATCAAGGAGCATATTCTCGATACCGATCAACATTTCGCTAGTCTGCTTCCCGTGTAAACTCAATCTGACCTCCTGATTACAGACTAGTATTAGAAGATCCAACTGGTGAAAAAAGAATCAGGATCATCCAAGTTATGCTGTCTGGTATGGTTCCCTAAGCAGGGGGTTTCTCTTCGCTCACTATGCATGGACACTTGTGCAGACTTAAATACCTCGGTACGTGTTCTCAGAACGAACATAATTTCGACAAATCTGTGGAGTCACTCATTGATTTTCACAACCATGTTTCGGATCTGGCTCAACACGAGCCCACAAAAGATGCAAAGCGTTCCAAGCAGGATCCCGAACCCACCACTAATCGCTCGCCACTGGTGGAACGCACCTGTAGTCTGATACAAAAAGGCAGCCTGAAACCCGAGACCGCCACCCAACAGCAATAGTATAATTCCAGGCACACCGAAGAACAACAGCGGGTGACGGTCACGAATCAGCTGCAACATAAAGAGTACCACAGTCAACCCATGCTGAAGTGGATTGTACGTCTGGCCGTCGACGCCCTCATATCGGACATTGATCGGAACTTCACTCATTTGCAGCCCTTTTTCGGTAGCTTTGCTAATCATCTCGCTTTCGACGCCAATCCCATCGGTCGACAACGTTAGCTCCTCGACAGCCGTGGGTGAGAATGCTCGGAAGCCACTCTGTGTATCAGTCAGTTCAGATTGCGTCGACCCAGTAGTCAACACATCCAAGACACGCTGTCCGAACCGACGGTAGAGTGGTGTTTCGGTCTTTTTTTGTTCGATATACCGACTCCCGATAGCCATGTCGACCGAGTCTTCGAGAACCGGCTTAGCGACATCCGGAATCTCATCGGGAATGTGCTGGCCATCGCCGTCGATCAACACGAGCGCATCAAAGTCATGGCCGTGGACGTAATCGAAAATCGTCTGGACAGCACCACCTTTCCCAACGTTTTCACGATGCTCCAATACAACGGCATCTGTCTGAGCAGCAATCGAGACCGTATTATCAGCACTGCCATCGTCGACGACAACGACAGTACTACAGTACTGTTGTGCAGCAAGAATCGTACTGCCGATTCCAATCTCCTCGTTGTAGGCTGGAATGCCGACGAGAATTTGATCAGCAACCGAATTGCTCGGCTGATCAGTACTAGAGGACTCGACTGCCTGATCAATATTTTTTAATGACATTAACACTTCCAACCTCATCGAACGACGTGCCTTGCAAATCAACCAAACAATTTGGTCGTGTTGCAAAGCGGTCTAGACTTTGCCGCTGGTACTCTCAATTGAGAGGTCACAGTTGATTGCTGTTTTGGTCGAACGTTGGAGCAGTTCGTCGAGGAACGCTTGGTAGTACCCGGGGTCGGCGTACTTCACCAACCGAAGTTGGAGTATCGCTTCCAATCCCTCTGCTGTCCAGCGCATCCACTGGTTCTTGCACCGCTTGCTGACCTCGCCCATCAGTCGTTCGACGGGGTTCGAGG
>Ga0208138_100531_pt1 | contig 15173 bp, 16 predicted proteins | sample AntRauMetaRauer3_FD_184786 | JGI IMG/M metagenome (GOLD analysis project Ga0208138, IMG submission 184786) | Saline lake microbial communities from Rauer Lake, Antarctica, in enrichment culture - Antartic Rauer Lake 3 Metagenome Rauer3 (SPAdes)... ...
CGTTCCGCTCGGCTGGCTGTCCGAAGTCGGACCGATGCTGCCGTACGCGATACTCGTGATGGCGGTCGCGAACCTCGCGACCCGACACATCGCACACCGGCACCACGTCGAACAGGGAAGCGACGGCGAGAGCGTCGAGCCGTACACGCCTCACGCGTTCACGAACATCGGGCTGATGCTCCTGACGCTCCTGTTCGTGCTCGACGCGCCCGTCAGCGGCACGATCCTCGCAGTGATCGTTATCACGATGTTGATCGCCGACCTGTTCGAACTGGAGGCGCGCAACGTTGAAGCGCGCAACGACATGCCGATCGAGGCCCCGAAGAGCTCGATCGCCGCTTCGTTGCTCATGATGGTGTTCGTCGCCTACTACTCGCTGTTCTTCCTCGTCTCGGGAATCTGGAACCAGTTCGTCGTCGCGTAAGGCAAGCGCGACCCGACGAACCGGATTCCGCCTCCGACCGGCGTCGATCGAGAACGCAGGAGCTCTGTCGAAATCCTCAGTAGGTAATGTGTGACTTGCTGTGGTCAATACAGCGCAGTGATGATGGATAGCGGGAGTGAGTGTTGCAGATCGTCGGTGGCGATGCGATATTTAAATAGCCATGAGCGACGGCGACAATCGTTTATAAATAAACGCGGCGGTGGCGCGCGCCTCCGAGTGTCCTGATAAGGGCGCGAGGAGCGCCGCGCGAGGGAGTCGCTGGCGGCGGCAGCCGCCAGCGACGAGGCTGGGGAGGCGTGAGGTGCCGTGCGGTTGCGGTCCCGCGAGTGAAACGAGCGGGAGCACGGAAGTCGCAGCCTGCGCAGCGAACGGAGTGAGCGAGCAGGACCGTCTTCCGGCGGTCGGGCGGGACTCAAAGGGGCAGCCGTGAGGGCGGCGCAGGCGACGGAAGCTGCGTGGCGCTACGCGCCACGGGCAGCCGGCGGCGAAGCCGCCGGCGACACCGCAGCGAGCAACGCGAGCGAGGAGCACAGCGAGCGTGCGCCGCCCTCACGGCTGGGGCTTTGGAAGTGTTCACCGTGCTGTCTGAGACTTATAAACAACCGCCAGCAACATCACTCGATCGCTTATAAACAACCGTGTCACCAATTCGCGATACCCACTCCCGCTATCGATCAAGAGAGACGGTCGCCGACCCACAAAACGACAATTCGCACTCTCTCACTGCCGGCTCGGAGTGTCCGCGAGTTTCGGCAACGGAGACGTCCATAGACGTCATCGCACGCCTCCCTCGCGCTCTGTCGATCTGGCGCTGGAGCTTTCGAATCAGAACCAACGAGCACAGAGGGTCGACAGCGAGCCGAAAGCAGAACAGTGCGGAACCAATACTGCGACAGAAAGCGGGGCAGAGGGTGGAAGACCGAAGCCGGAACGGTCGCAGTTAGTTCGCGGTTTCGGCTTCTTCGTTGAGCATATCGCGGAGTTGGCGGCTCGCCGGGATGAGCACCCAGAACGTGAGCGCGCCGAGGATCATCAGCCAGAAGGACGCGTCGCCGACGACCAGCCCGACCTCGCCGTAGGCCGTGTTGACCCCTTCGGCCGGGTTGACAAGCTGGACGATTTCGTAGTACGAGGGCGTCCGGTACCAGCCGCCGAAGGTGAGCCATCCGAGACCGCCGAGCGTGAAGAGGGTGAACCCCTTGATGAACTCGTCTGCCATTATCTCAGGTTTCGCTGGAATCGCCTTGAGGCTTTCCCATCCCTTGCCCGCGGAACCGCGTACCCAGAACGTACACCGCCGTTCCCGCGACGAGGAACCCGATCCCGGTGATCGCGAGAACTGCGACCAGAAGGTCGTCGGACGGGTAGAGCCCGGCGTTGTTGAGCAGGTAGACGATCGTCGTCCGGACGAAGCTGATCTGCAGCGTCGCCGCGTCGATCAGGGTAAATCCGATCAGGTACGCGATCACCGCGGCGAGCGTGGAGAAGACGGTGACGGCCTTGTACAGTCGAAACGGGACGACGATCTCTCGACCGTCGGGGCCGACTCGCGGTCCAGTCGGTTCGTTTCGTGGGTCCTCTTCGGCCTCTGTGGCGTCCTTCGCGACTGGGTCTCCCGTCTCGTCGAACGCCTGTGTGTCGTCGGTATCGGGTGGTGATGACATCGGTGACAATAACCGCAAAATCGGAGTTCGGTCGGCCCTGTTACTTCGGGGGCCGCAGCATGTAGTACCGCCGGTTCAGGTCGTACATGTACCCTTCACGCATCGTTTTCAACACCGCGTAGGTGAGGATACCGCCCACCACGGGCAGCACGAACGTGAGAGTGAGGAGCAGGTCGAGCGAGATCGGGAAGAAGTTCTGGATCGCGAGCGCCGCGAGCGTGAACGACAGGACAACGCCCGTCACGCCGACGGCGGCCCAGAACGGCTGCTCGACGGGACGGCGTGCGCTCCCCTTGTTGAGGAACGGCACGAGCCCGATGACACCGAAGATGATCCCGTGAGCGGTGATACCGAGGAACTCGTTCGACATCACGATGTTCCCGCCAAGCACAGCCAGTTCAGGGTTAAGCGGGTTGAGCTTCAGCAGGCCGAACGACCAGTAGAGGTACCAGTCGGGGAGGATGATCGCCGGCGTCGAGCCGGGGTTGGCGGGCTCGCCGAAGTGTGCCGGCATCAGCGCCGCGATGAGGATCATGATCCCGACGAAGAAGCTCGTGATCGCGAGATTCCGGAGCGTCTCGTGGGGCCACGTCGGGAAGCCGAGCACGTCACGCTCGACGTACGTCGACTCGGCCCGGAGGTCCTCGTCCTCGCGGCGCGAGCGCTCGAAGTACTGATAGGTGAGCTGTGCGAGCCCCTGCGAGTGCTCCTTGCGCTCAGACCAGGTGGGCGTCTCGTCGTCCGGCGGCACGGTCGCCGGCGGACCGCCATCCGTGCGCGCTTCCGCGTCGGTGCCTCCGTCTGTCATGGGGGTAGTATCATCGGTCATTGGATTAGTGCGGTTCGGCGATGCCCTGCACCCAGACGATACCGACGTGGAGGGCGATGAGCCCCGTCACCACGAACGGTAACACGAACACGTGCAGGATATACATTCTCACGAGCGTCGCCTGTCCGAGCGTGAATCCGCCGAACAGGAGCTGTGCCGCCCACTCGCCCACAAGGGGCGTCGCGAGCGCCATCTCGACGCCGATCTGTGCGGCCCAGAAGGACAGCTGCTTCCACGGGAGCACGTACCCGGAGAAACCGAACAGCAGCGTCAGGCCGATGAGGACGATCCCGAGGATCCAGTTGACTTCGCGGGGCTCCTTGTAGGAGCCGGTGAAGTACACGCGAAGCATGTGGAGGAACACCGCCGCAACCATGAACTGGGCGGCCCAGCGGTGGATGGAGCGGAGCATGTACCCGAACTGAACGTCCGTCATGATCATCACGAGCGAGTCGTACGCGGCCGTCGGGTCGCCCTGCGCGGCGGCGCCAGCGGTCGACGGAGCGTAGTAGAACCCTAGCAGCGCGCCGGAGACGGCGGCAACGAGGTACGCGATGATAGAGAGGGACCCCAGAGAGTACAGTGGGTACCAGTACCAGAACTTGTTATCGAGGTCGTACTGTTCGGTGTGGCTCTTCGGCATCTGGAGGTTCGCGCGGTAGTACATCGTCTCCAGCAGTTCGAGGTAGTCGACGATGCGAAGCCGCTTGTCAACCCAGATGAGCGTGGTGAGGAACGCGGTCTCGATGACCGTTAGATCCTGCTTTTTGAGCCACGCGTTGTGGTCCATCTCGTCTTGTTTTTTGAGGCTCATTGTCAGGTTACTTCTTGTAGTACGGGTAGACGGCCCGCTTAAGGGTCTCGGCCATATTCCCAGTGTCGACCCCGACGCCGTCTTTGTCCTCTTCGCGAACGTAGAGATCCTCCCACTTGCGGCGGCGCTTCTTCACGATCATCACGTCGGGGAGGAACTCCTTGCGATACAGAAGGAGGATGAAGGCGAGGTCGATGAAGATCATCGCCAGCAGCGCGCCGGTGAACATGTTCCCGAACTCCGTCGAGGCCCAGGCGGACATGAGCCCGTAGACGAACAGGGAGACGAACACGACCTCGATAACGGTGAGAAGTACGATCGCAATCGCGGCGGCGGTGCTCTCACGAGCGGGCTCGTACCGATGGATATCGCCGTACGAGGATCCGCCGGAGCTCATTGGGCACCTCCGTGGCCGGTGTGAGACGACTCGCCGTACTTCAGCAGGTAGAAGGTAAACACGAAGGTCAGCGCGATACCGAGTATCGCAGCGATGCCGACCCAGTGGGCGTGCAGCGGGACGCCGACGTGGGCGATGTTCTCCGGCCACCCGGTGTTCCCGCCGCCGCCGGCCGACTCGGTCTCGATGTCCTCACCGACGGCGAGGCCGCCGTGCATGCCGACAGCCGCGTGGGGGACACACTGGTAGTGGGTGATGCCGACGTCTTCCTCGGTCACCTCGTACTCGTAGGTGTATCCCTCCTCGCCGACCGGGTCGCCGCTATCGAGACTGGCTGGCCCACCGCCCTCAACGGTAACGACATTGTGCGCGCCGCCGTTCCCGGTCCACTCGAACGTGATGGTCGTGCCCGTGTCGACCCACAGCTGGGTCGGGTCGAACGCGAGCCCGCTGTCGCCCGCGCCGACCTGTACGGTCACCTCGCTCTCGCCGCGGGCGTCCTGGTACGACCCGAGGTTCCCACTCGTGACCCCACTCGGCCAGACCGGTTGTTGCTCCTGTGCGGCGGCCGTCCCGGTCGCTCCGGCACCAGCCGCGGCCACGGCGGTCGCACCGCCGGCCGTGCGCACGAATTCCCGCCTTTTCATACAGGTTTACTCGGGACGGGGTGCGGTTAAACCCACCGACTGACTTCGCCGACTCGGAGGGGTTTACAAGGCCTGTGTCCCGCGATATCGGCGGTTCACTCGTCGTGGTCGTCCTCGGTTACGACCCCGCCCTCGACCGGCACGAAGTCGGGCCGCTCCTTCGCCTGTCGGAGAGCGCGCAGCCGGTCGCGATACTCTTCCGAACGGAACCGATCGGAGAGGCGCGCATTGGCAACCATGACGAAAAGCAACAGCCCCACCAGCAGGAACACGATCCCCATCGCCGGCGCGACGATCGTGTTCAAGTCGGCGACGAACGAGGCGACGAGCAGCGCCGCTCCGGCGAGCACCTGCACGACCGCGATCACCTGGATCATCAGGTTGCCGAACTCCCCCGACCCCTCCGGGACGGTATCGGGGTGCGGGAGCGACCAGTCGTCCGGCGGTTCGGGCACGTCGTACGATTCCATCGCCGCCAGCGCGACAATCGGCTCGATATCGCGGAGCACGGTCCCCTGTCCGGTCACCTCGCCCGTCGGCCGGACGATCGCGTACCCCTCGTCGGAGTACACGAGGAGCCGATCTTCGCCGTCCTCGTGGACGTGCTCCAACACGCCGAACACCTCTCGGCGTGCGATCCGCGACTTTAGCTCCGCCTCCGCGCGGTTGAGCAGCCGGTCGCCGGTGATCCACGAGTCCGGATCGAACGCGGCGTCCCACTCCTCCGCGCTCATCCGGGCCATATCCGAGGGGCCGAACTCGTCGAAGTCGTACTCCTCGTCGACCCGCTCGCGGAGTGCGGTAAGGTCGTCCGCGTCGTCGGGAGCGTCGCTGCTACCCTCGTGGGACGCGTCGCCTCGGGGAGATTCGCCGCCGTCGGACTCGTCCGGCGACCGGTCCGGCGGCGACTCCGGATCCGGTTCGGTCGAGGTGTCCTCCATTGTCCGGCGGTACGTGCTCCGGACGCTAACTGTTTTCGTCTACCGGCGGGACGATGGGCGTCCGGGGCGATCCGCTCCCGAGAGTCAGACCGGGGAGCCGCGGATCGGGGAGTTTTACGCGCCGGAGATCCAACCGCGGATAATGGTCGACGAGTCGGTTATCGCGGCGGCGGCCGGGCTGTCGGTGACGACAAGCCTCCCGTTCCTGCTGTACGGGGCGTGGATCATGATCGACGCCGAGACCGTGAGCTGGAACGTCCTCACGCACCACCTTCGGTACATCGGCGTCGGGCTAGCGCTGACCACCGTCCCGATCGTCGGATGGATGATCCCGCGGCTCTTCCGGCGGCTGACCGGGCTCGCCGTGATCCACGCGTTCCTCGGGCTGCAGGCGTACGCGCTGTTGGCGTTCGCGCTCACCGGAATCTTCCGGATCTTACAGGCGAAGCGCAACGCCGACGCCTACGAGGACCCCGACGTCGACATCGACGAGATCCACGAGGACATGGGCCACTGGCGCGCCCGCCTCCGTGTCGGCGTGGCGGGATTCATGCTCCTCTGGCTCTGCGCGTGGGTGACGGGCCTGTATCGGTTCTACTCGATTCACGTCGCCTCGATGCTGTGAAGTGGACGGCTGCGTTCGTCCCTCCGACCGACAGCTTCAATCCCGTTTTGTCCTAAGGACGAGTATCGTGGCAGTCACCTTCGATCTGTTCGGGACCCTCGTCGATGTCGAGTACCCGTCCGACCCTGCGGAGATCGTCGCGCGCGAGCTGGAGTCGCGCGGCGTCGAGGTACCGGACGACTGGCACGTCGCGTACGGCGAACGACACGTGGACGCCCCAGTGGGCGCCGAAGTCCCGCTCCCCGCTCACGTGGCGCACGCGCTCGACTCCCGCGGCGTCGAGGCCGCCGACAACGTCGTTCGGCACGCCGTCGTCGCGGCGTTCGACCCCGACGTGACCCGACGCGACGGTGCACTGGAAGCCGTCCGCGACGTGTCCGATCAGGGCCCCGTCGGTCTCCTCTCGAACTGTGCGGTGCCTGAACTGGTCCCTAAGACGCTGATCCGCGCCGGGCTCCGGGGCGAGTTCGACGCGGTCACGACGAGTATCGGCTGTGGCTGGCGAAAACCCCATCCGAAGGCGTTCGAGGCAGCAGCCAAGGCCCTCGGCGTCTCGCCCGCGTCACTGGTCCACGTCGGTGACGACCCCGAGACGGACGGCGGCGTCGAAGATGTCGGTGGCCGGTTCATTGACGTGACGGAGACGCCGCTCGACGCGCTGGCGGCCCAGCTCGAAGCCGAGCTCTGACGACCGGAATCTGATGCCGACGGAACTGCCTACTCTCCGGGCGCGTCGATACCGGTCCGATCCGTCCATTCCCGGCCGATCCGGCCCTCCGCGACCAGTTTTTCGAGATGAGCGACGACTGTCGTCCGCGCGAGGTCCGAAACCCCGGTCAGATCCTTCTCGTAGGCGGCGTCGACCACGCTATCCACGTCGCTCGCGCCGGCCTCGACCGCCGCAAGGACTGCCCGCTCGCGGTCCAGCCGGTGGTCGAGCAGGCGTTGACAGACAACATTCGGATCCTCGATGACGGGACCGTGTCCGGGGTACAGCCGGCCGTATCCCGCCTCGCGGACGCGTTCGAGGCTGTTCAGGTACTCGCGGAGGTCACCGTCGGGGGCGGCGACCGCGACGCTTCCCGACTCCATCGCGAGGTCGCCACAGAGGAGTTCGCGGGGCGCGCCGTCAGCGTCGGCGTCGCTATCGCCGTCTCCGCCACCGGTTCCGCCGTCATCTCCCACCTCGACCGCGAACGCGACGTGGTCCGGCGCGTGACCGGGCGTCTCGACCGCGCGGACGGAGGTGTCGCCGACCCGGTCGCCGTCCCGAAACGTTCCATCGGGCTCGACGCCGGTCGCCGCCGCGAACCGGTCGACGTGGTCGGCGTGGGCGAACACGAACGCGTCGGTCAGGTCGGCGTACTCGGCGACCGCGCCGACGTGGTCCGGATGCGTGTGGGTGACCGCGATCGCGTCGACTGCGCCGCTCTCCGTTTCGTCGCCGCTCCCTCCGTCGACGCCGACCGCCGCGTCGAGCGCCTCTGTGCGGGCTGCAGGGTCGACGAGGACACCGGCTGCGAGATAGGCGTTCGTCGTTCCGCCGGGCACACGAGTGTCGACCGCGACCGCGACGCGGGTAACCGACGACCTCGGGTCCGGCGTCGCCATCGCCTCAGTCTCCACGTCCGAGAGAAGAACCGTCGCGCCGGTCGAGCAGGGAGCGCGCGGCGGGTCCGGGACCGGATCCCGCGCGGTCTCGTCCCGGGATTGCCACGTCCACGTCGTCGGCGACAGAGAACCGCGAGAGGTCGGCGACGCCGGAATCGACCTCGTCGATCGAGCCGTACGGCCGCCCGACGACGATGTCGCCCGCTTTGCTTCGGTTGATTCCGGGGATCGCGGTCAGCTCGTCCATCGACGCCGCGTTGACGTCGATCGGGTACGGAACGCCCGTGACGGAGCGATAGCCGTGGTCCGTGATCGCCACGTCGATGGCGGTTCCGAGCTCCCGCTCGCCGGGGACGGCAACGAGGAGCGCGTACGTACCCAGCTGCCGGCCGAACGTCTTGCCGTCTTGATGGTACTCCAGATGGACATCGGGGAGGACCGTTCCCGGCGGGACGACCCGGTCGAGCATCGGATTGTCGACGGTCTCACGGACCTCCCGCTTGTACGCCTGAAACTGGTCTTTGTGCTCCTGTGCGATGTCGGCGCCCGTCTCGGCCATCTCCGTGCCGGCGAACGCCATTACCTGCCGGATGTTGATCCGACGGAGCATGAGCCCCTCGTCGTAAACCGTCTGCAGGAACTCCTTGTTGTGTTCGTACGTCTCCGGGCGCTCGCCCGCGAGCCCGTGGACGAGGTTGATCCCGGGGAGGAGCTTCGGCAGCCGCGGGGAGGCGTCCGGCCCGGTCGAGGGGCCGGTCACCCGGTCGTCGGCGCCGGGTGTCGTCTCCGGGGTGTCGCCCGGCCGCCACCCGCCCTCCTCGTTGACGACGCGGACCGCCTCCAGACACTCCTCGGCGGTGACGAGCAGATTGTTCTGCTCTTGGACGACCGGGTCGGCCGACTCCAGCCCGAACGCCGCGGTGTCGCCGGGCGTGTTGTGTGCGGCGATCACGCGGATCGCCTCGCGAGAGGCCTCCGGGTAGTCGGTGATCGTCACCGGATTCATGTTGTCGAGGTGGAGCGTCCGCAGGTCGGGCGCGACCTCGCGGATCCCGCTGTACAGCTCGCGCAACGCATCGGGGTTCGGCGCCTCGCCGTCGCCGCCGAACGCGAGGATGTCGGCCTGCCGTCCGAGCCGGAAGTGTCTAACTCCACGGTCGGAGAGCGCGTCGACCTCGTCGACGACCGACTGCGCATCCCGGAACGCCGGGCTCCCGTACAGCGGCTCCGTGCAGAACGAGCAGCGGTAGGCGCACCCGCGGGAGGTCTCCATCTCGCAGATGAGGTAGTCCGGGTGGTTCGGGTGCTGTTCGACGACGAACGCGCCCTTCTCGGCCCACCGGTCGATCTCCGCGTTGTCGCGCATCCGGTTGCCGAACCCCTCTAACCCCTCGCGAACGAGGTCGTACGCGGCCGCCTCCACGTCACCCATGGCGACGAAGTCGTAGTCGAGGTCGTCGCGCTCGGTCTCCTGTGCGCCCGCGTTCTCCTCGCCGACCCCGAACCGAACCGGCCCGCCGAGCAGGGTGACGCCGTCCGCGGTCCACCCTAACTCGCGGACCTCGTCCGGCTCCGCGGGAGTCCCCCCGACGTACTTCCCGGGAACCGTCATGCCGCCGACGTACACCATGAGGTCCGCGTTCGCGACGTCGGCGTGCTTGCTCCGTTCCTCGCGCAGCTCGTCGATGGTGTGGTAGGTGATCGACTCCTCGGGGACGCCCGCGTCGACGAGCGCGCCGGCCGTGTACCGCGGGTACGTCGAGACGTACGGCGGCACGCCGAAGTGCGCCGGCTCGTCGACGTAGCCGTCGACGATGGTGACGGAGAGGTCGTTCGGGTCGGGTGGGAGCGAACCCCGGCCCGACGCGGGCGAATCGGTCATGTTGCCCCACCGTAGTCGGCCGAGACGGGAAAAGCGTGCGGAACGTTTGGGGTTCCCCGGATCGCTTATAACTGCTCTCGCGGAATCGGCCGATATGCCCTCCGAGGCCCCTCCGGACCCATCCCCAGCCGACGAGTCCCCATCCCCAGCCGACGAGCCCTCTCGCTGGCAGCGAGTCGGAAACTACGTCTCGTTCGCCGCGGTCTCCGCGCTCGCCGCGGTGGAGTTCCTCGGTACCGACCCCCGGCCGTGGGGGCTCGCCGCCGGCTGGGCCGCGGCGACCGCAATCGCCCTCGGACCGATCGCGTGGCTCGCCCGCGACCGCCTCCCGCCGGATCGACTGGAGACGCTGACGTACGTCGCCTTCGGCGCCGCGATCCTCGCGATCTCCGTCGGGCTGGGGGTCGCGATCGCGTTCGAGGTCCCGTATCTCCCGTACGGTCCCGGCTTCCTCGCCGGCGTCGCGTTCGGCACCGGAGCCGTCTCGGTCACCGAGCGCGCGGTCGTTCCGGAGCGGCTCCGCGGATCCGGGATCTGATCGGCCTCGCGGAGTCGACGCGGCCAGTCGAACCGGACCGCCGCCGCCACGTCGTTTAAGCCCTCGCCGACACAACACCTCCGTATATGCCATCGACGATGGAGGTCAAATGCGAGAGCGACGACTGCGAGCTCGACATGTTCGAGAACCACTACACCTACGACGTGCCCGACGACCACGCAGTCGAGGACCTGTCGTGCCCCTACTGCGGCGGGAGCGACCTCGCCGAGATCGAGGTGTAGCCCGTGAGCGGATTCGTCGAGACCGGCCGGTCGGTCGTCCGTCGCGCCCTCGAACGCGTCGGCCGCGGGTGGAGCAAGATGCAGGAGCGGCGGCCGCTCTCGTACGACCTCCTCGAGAGCGACGACGCCTATCTCGTCGTCTTCGATGCCCCCGGCGTCCGCGGTGAGGACCTGAAGGTGACGTTCCTCGATCACACCGTTGAGGTCGAACTCGATCGGTTCCGTGACTTCTACGACGGCTACGAGATGCTGTTCCCCGGCCGCGGTGTCTCGCTTTCCGGAAGCGCCGATCTTCCCCGCGACGCAAACGTGACTCCTCAGGGGGCGAATGCGACGCTCACGCGAAACGGAACCCTCCAGGTGGAGATCCCGAAGAAGGACGATGCGCGCGACGTGGCAGTAGTCGAGGAGGACGACGAGGAACGCGACCCGGACGACGACGCCTGAGTCCCAGCTAGCTCGACTCCCCTTCCTCACTCCTCAGCCCGACGCTCCACCGACATCCCCTCCGCGATCTCGAACGCCTCGTCGCCGTCGAACCGATCGGGATCGAACGCGTCGATCCACGGCGACGCCGGGTTCCCCGCTTCGATCCCGTCGAGGGACGCGAGCACTCCTTCGGCGACGAGCTCGCCGATCGCTGGTGCGCGCATGAACCCGTGGCCCTGCCAGCCGGCGGCGACGAACACGCGGTCGGCGGGGTCGCCGACTGGTCCGACAAGCGGGTCGCCGTCGGGCGTGGCCGTACAGAGGCCGGCCCACGCGCATTCGACGGCTGGGTCATCCGCGCCAACCGCACGGCCCTCGCCGACTGCGTCAAGCCGATCGCGGAGCGTCGCCGAGACCGACTCGACGAACCAGTCGTCGCCCGCCGGGTCGTAGTCGTCCGGGTCGGCCGGAACCGGCTCCGTGCCGTCGCCCGCGAGCAGCCCGGTCGGATGCGGTCGGACGTACACGCCCGCGGTCGCGTCGTACACCATCGGGCCGTCGTAGCTCGCCGATCCACTGCCACCGAGTCTGGCGGTCAGCGCCTGCACGCGGTAGGGTACCACGGGAACCTCGATCCCCGCGTCGCCGAGGAGATCGGCGGTGTGTGCGCCGGTGGCGACGACCACGGCGTCGAATCCCCGGACGTCCCCGCGGTGACCCGCGTCTCCGACCCGTAGCTCGGGGCCGTCGCCTGCGAGCGAGACGGCGGTGTCGGTCTCGACGGCGACGCCCTCGCGGCGCGCGCGCTCACCCATGGCGGCGACGTAACTCGCGGGATCACACCAGCCGGCGCCCTCGGCCACCGCGGCGACCGCGATATCCTCGGTCGCGAGGGGGAACCGCCGGCCGAGGGTCGCGGGGTCGACGAGCGAGACGGCGCGATCGTGCGCGCGCATCCGGTCGACCATCGCCGGCACGGCCTCGGCGTCCGAGTCGCCCTCGCGGACGGCGATGACGTAGGGGCACGACGTGAACGAAAATTCGGGGAGCGAGCGGTCGAACGCCCGGAACCGCTCCATCGCGCGGGCGGCCAGCGCGGCGTCGACGTCCTCGGCGTACGCGTCGTACAGCACGCCCGCGGCGCGCCCGGAGCTTCCGGCGCCGAGGTCGCGACGGTCGTACAGCGTCACGTCGGCGCCCCGAGCCGCGAGGTCGGCGGCCGCCGTGACGCCGACGGCGCCGCCGCCGACGACCGCAACTTCGGGGACGAGAGCGTCGCGGTCGACCGGGGCATCTCGGTCCGTCGACGCGTCGCATCGGCTCATGTGCTCGCGTTTCACGGATACGGCTTAAAAACGGCGGGGCGGGGGGCAAGCGCGGCGCTTTCGGGCGGCCGCTATGACAGGAACTCGTCGATCCCGCGAGCGGGGTACCCAACCACGTGGTCGACACCGGCTTCCCGAAGCGAATCGATGCGCTCGCGGACCGTCTCGGGCGATCCGACGAGCGCGAAGTCCCGGGCGGCCGCCGAGAGCACCTCTCGGGTGCGTCCCGTCGCCGAGGCGCCCGTGGGTGGTGCGGCGTCGGTTCCGTCTCCGTCCGGCAGCGCGCGGGCCACCGGCCGGCGGCGGGCGACGTACGCGCCCACGGCGTCGAGGACGGCGTCCTCGTCGTCGGTCAGGACGGTCGGCGCGTAGACGGCGATCTCGCCGTCGAACCCGGCGGCGCGGAGTGCGCGCACGTCTTGACCGGTCGACCGAGAGAGTAGTTCGAACTGGGTCCCGCCCGCCGCCAGTGCGATGCGTTCGACGCCTTCCGTACCGATCCACGCGTCGGGGGCGTCGCACCGGGCGGCCCCGAGTCGCGGGGCGACCGCGCGCGACGACTCGTCGTCCGAGAGGTACGCGCCGTGGCCCGCGACGAGCACTCGGCGGGCCGGGTCCGGGATCCGGGCGACCAGCGAGTCGTCGCCGAGTGGATCGAACCCGTCCGCCCGAACTGGCGTGGTGACGTACAGCTCCGTCTCCGCGGCTAGCCGGTCGAGCGTCGCTGCGTCCGGAAGGTGCTCGCGTCCCTCGTAGTCGATCGTCACCCGATCGACCGGGAGCTCTCCGGCCCGGGAGATGTCGCACTCCGCGGGCTTCAACGCCACGGCGTCGATACCGGTCCGGGTGACCGCCTCGCGGCCGGTCAGCATCGAGCGATCACCCCGTCGGACGACGCTGCGGGTCGCGACGGTCGTACGGCTCGCGGAGCAGCGACTCCCCGGCGGGAGGCGTCGGTTCGCCACGCAGTGTCAATACTCACGAAGAAGTCCTCATCACGATCGCGGAACGCGATCCATCGCCTGTGCGGCCATGACTGGATGTCAGTAGTCGCGTCCGTTTCATAAACCCGTCGCGACGCGGGAATATTGCCGTCGGCGTCGTCGACGCATCCGAAAGGGCCCGAAACGGAGGACGCACCCGGTGACACGCACGTCCCCGGCCACGTTATGGGGCTCGCGCCCGTGCGATCGGTATGAACCAGCTCGTCGACGGCGAGTGGCGGACCGACACGTACGAGGCGACCGACGAGGACGGCTCGTTCCAGCGCGGCGAGACGACCTTCCGGAACTGGATCGCCGGCAGCGACGTGCCGGCTCACATCGACGCCGAGCCGGACGACCGGTTCCAGCCCGAGGCGGGCCGGTACCACCTGTACGTCTCGTACGCCTGCCCGTGGGCGCACCGGACGCTGCTCGCGCGATCGCTGCTCGGGCTGGAAGACGCGATCGACGTCTCGGTCGTCGACCCGTACCGCGGCGAGGGCGGCTGGCAGTTCACTCCCGAGAAAGAGGGCTGTACGCCCGACGAGCTCCACGGCAGCGACTACCTCCGAGAGCTGTACGTCGAGGCGGACCCCGACGCCACCTGCCGCGTGACCGTCCCCGTGCTGTGGGACACCCAGGAGGGGACGATCGTCAACAACGAGTCGCGCGAGATCCTCCGAATCCTCTCGACGGCGTTCGACGACCTCGGCAACGACGTATCGCTGCTGCCCGATCCCGACGACGAGGCGACCGTCGCGGACGTCGACGAGGTGATCACCGAGATCTACGAGCCCGTCAACAACGGCGTCTACCGGGCCGGGTTCGCGACCTCGCAGGGCGCCTACGACGACGCGATCGACGAGCTGTTCGGCGCGCTCGATCGCTGGAACGACCGCCTCGCCGATCAGCGCTACCTCGTCGGCGACTCGCTCACCGAGGCCGACATCTGCATGTTCACGACGCTGGTCCGGTTCGACCAGGTGTACCACACCCACTTCATGTGTAACCGGAAGCTCATCCACCAGTACGAGCACCTGTGGCCGTACCTGCGGGACCTCTACCAGACCGAGGACGTCGCCGAGACGGTGAACATGAGCCACATCAAGGAGCACTACTACACGACGCACCCAGACGTGACCCCAACCGGCATCATCGCGCGCGGTCCGGACCTCGACTGGGAGGCGGCGCACGATCGCGATCGGCTCGGCGGCGAGGCGCCGACGCCGAACGCGGCGGACTGAGGCTCGAACGCACTGGACGAAACGGGTTATAAATCGGTTTTTGAAACCCTATTAATGCGGTGGCGCGCGCCTCCGAGCGGCCGCTTTTAAGCGGCCGCGAGGAGCGCGTGCGAGGTCGTCGGGCTTTGCCCGACTGCCAGAGGGACCGGAGGTCCCTCGCTGGAGTCGCTCGCCGTGGGCGAGCGACGAGGCTGGGGAGGCGTGAGGTGCGGGGCGGTGCGGAGCGGGGCGGGCCTCAAAGGGGCAACCGCCGGCGGCTGGGGCTTTGGAAGTGTCCACCGTCGATCCAGTCTGAACGACTGATAGGTGAGCGGCTAGAGCTTTGGAGGTGTCCACCGTCGATCTGCTATCAGTCATTTATCAGCGATCGTACAACACGTCGACGACGACGAACATGAGTTCGCTTCGAGAAAACGGTCCGTCTCAGGCCACTGCGGCCGCGATCTCCTCGTCGGTCAGGAACACGTCTTCGCCGGTCTCCGCGTCGAACAGGTGAATGTTCGTTTCCTCGAACACCACGCCCACCTCGTCGCCGGTCTCGGGCAGGACGTCCGGGG
>Ga0208138_100532_pt1 | contig 15168 bp, 15 predicted proteins | sample AntRauMetaRauer3_FD_184786 | JGI IMG/M metagenome (GOLD analysis project Ga0208138, IMG submission 184786) | Saline lake microbial communities from Rauer Lake, Antarctica, in enrichment culture - Antartic Rauer Lake 3 Metagenome Rauer3 (SPAdes)... ...
ACGGCGGCGAGGAACTCCAGCCCGGTCACGTCATCACCATCGAGCCCGGTCTCTACGAGCCGGGCGAGGGCGGCGTCCGCATCGAGGACATCGTCGTCGTCACCGAGGACGGCTACGAGAACCTCACGGACTACGAGATCTCGCTCACCTGACGGCCGCTGCTAGCCGCCGGCGACGTCACTCGCCCGTCCGGTCGACCGGCTGTTCGGCGGCCAGCGCCTCCGCGCGCGCCACCAGGTCGGCCATCCGGTCGACGGACGCCAGCGCGTCCTCGACGGCGTCGCCCTCGCAGTCGCAGTCCTCCTCGACGGCCGCCAGGTCCGCTCGGACGCGGTCCAGCGACGCCGAGAAGTCCGCCGACAGCACGTTCGCTAGCTCCCGGAGCGCGTCCTCGCTGCCTGTCCGGGACGGCTCGCCCTCGACGACGGTCCGGAAGTGCACGGAGAGTCCGTCCTCGGAGGGGAACGCCCGCGCCTCGAAGGTCTTGTCCAGCGGCGGGAAGTGCTCCCGGAACGTCACCGGCTCCTGGGTCGCCATCGCGCGGTGGTACTCCTGGTGGAACGCGTGCTCGGTCGCCACCGGGAACGCCTCCCAGACGTTCTCCCCGAGCACGGCCTCGCGGTCGACCTCCAGGATGTCCTCGGCGGCCGCGTTCAGGTACGTGAACGTCCAGTCGTCGTCGAGCGCGAAGAAGCCGTCCGTGATGCGCTCGTAGACGGTGCGCGCGAGGTCGTTCACCATCGCCACCTCCTGCTCGGCGCGGTAGGTGGCGACGGCGCGGTCGGCGGCCCGCGCGACCGCTGCGAGCGCACCCTCGTCGGCTGCGGTGTCGCCCTCCCGGACGTACTCCGCGACGTCGAAGTCGATGGCGTCGGCCGCGACGGACGCGCCGGTCTCGCGTTCGAACACCACCACCGGAACAGCGGGGTCCACGCCACGAACGGCTGCCAGCACCGACAGCGCGTCGGTCGCGGGCGACTCGTCGTCCTGCTCGACGATTACGCAGTCGGCGCCGGCGTCGACCGCGTCGACCGCCGCGTCCGCGTCGACGGCGCCCTCCACGGCCGCGGTGCCGTGCCGGGAGAGCACGCGCTCGCCGGCGGCGCGGCTCCGGGCCGCGTTCGCGACGTAGGCGACAGTCGACGGATCGAGCGTCCGCGTCACTACGCCTCGTCCCGTGCGCTTCAGCCGCTAAGAAGTTGTGGCCGACTCCTGGTCGTCGAGTCCGCGAATGACCGCGAGGAAGTCGTCGTCGTCGAGTTCGCCGACCAGCGTGTCCAGGCCGTCGCGTTTCTCCTCGATCATCGCACACAGCTCCTGGTAGCGGTCGTCGTCCTCGAGTTCCTCGGGCGGGAGGGTCGTCTCCAGAGTTGCGCGCTTCGACGCCAGCGAGAAGTACTCCTGGACCTCCTCGCTGTACAGCGAGCGCGCGAGCAGCCGACTCACGAGGCCTTCGAGGTCGTCGCGGTCGACCGGCTTGACGACGTAGGCGTCGATGCCCAGTTCCAGCAGGTCGAAATCCGGGTCGACGGCGGTCACCATCGCGACCTGGCAGTCGAAGCCGCCCGCGTGAATCTCCTCCAGGACGTCGTCGCCCGAGCGCTCCGGCAGGCGCCGGTCCAGCAACACTACGTCGACGGCCTCGTCGAGCTCCTCGAGTGCGCCATCGGCGGTGTACGCGGTGCGCACGTCGTAGGAGTCGGACAGCCAGTCCGAGAACAGGTCTGCGAGCTCGCGCTCGTCTTCGACCACGAGGACCGTCGCCGTCCCTGTCATGTCTGTCACCCAGTCGTGGCGGCGCTTTAGTTCTTTCCCGCTGGCCACACCACGACACCGCCGTCGTCGTCCACGGCGACGTCGCCGCCGGTCTGGCGCACCACCCAGTAGACGAGCCAGAGCCCGACGCCGGAGCCGTGCTGGAGCGCGGTCTCCTGCACGCCCGCGAGCGCGCGCCGCTCGTGCTCCGGGATGCCCGGCCCGTCGTCGGTCACTTCGACCACGAGCGGGTCCGCGGACACCGACACCGAGACCGCTGGGCCGCCGTCCTCGACGGCGTCCTGCTGCGTCTGCGAACCAGGGCTCGTCGAGCTATGCTCGACGGCGTTGCGAAGGAGTTCGTGGACCGCGAGCCGCAGGCGCTCGTCGACGGGGTCCGACTGCGACACCGAGACCGCGAACCCGGCTTCGGGGTACTCCTCGCGGACGGCAGCGACCTCGCTGCGAACGAGCTCGTCGACCGGCTCACTGGCGGCGGCGTCGCGGTCGAGGGCGTCCTCGAGTCTGCGGGCTTTCTCGCTGGTTTCCAGCAGGCTCTCGGCCGCCTCGCGGATGGCCGCCACGTCCTCGTCGTCCTCGGAACGCGGAGCGTTCTGCTGGGATGCGGAAGACGCCGCCGTCTTCGGACTGTCGTCGAGGCGGTCCGCGAGCCGGTTCGCGCGGCCGAGCACGACGTTCAGCGCGTTCCTGGTGTCGTGGCGCAGCACGCGGTTCAGCACCTGGAGGCGCTGGTCTCGCTCCTCGCGGCCGGTGACGTCCCGGTGGACCCAGACGAAGCCGTCCTCGACGGCCGTCACCGAGAGCTCCTGTGGGTACGTCGAGCCGGCGGCCCGCGAGGCCGTCACCGTTCCCTGCCAGCCGCCGCCGCTGTCGTCGAGTTCGTCGAGCACGTCGGCCACCCGCTCCTGGGTCGCCGGCGGATACGAACACCGCCAGCTCTGCCCGACGACGTCCCCGGGTTCGTCGACGCCGAATGCCGACGCGAACGACGCGTTCGCGTACTGGATGGTGCGGTCGTCGTCGAGCACGGAGATGCCGTCCATCGCCGAGTCGAGGGCTTCCAGGAGTCGCAGGCGGGAGTGCGCCCGCCACCGGTCGCGCTCGGCGTACGTGCCCGCGATGGCGCCGCCGAGCGCGCCGATGCTGGAGTGCTGGACGAACACGTGCGTGGTGGCGGTATCGCCGTAAGCGTGGGCGTACACCGCCCAGAGGTCGAGCGCGAGCACGAAGCCGGCGCCGCCGACTGCCCACGCGAACACGGCGTCGCCTCGGGGCGTGGCGGTGTCGGACTGCCAGAACCAGAGCCCGTACGCGAAGACGGCGACCGCCGGACCGACCGTCGCCGCGACCACCATCGGGTCGGCGTGGTCGGCGTGGCCGATGAAGTGGGAGACGGCGGCTGCGCTGAGCAGCGCGCCCAGAGCGGCAATCGCCCACTGCCGGGAGTGTCCGGGGGTGTCGAGCGCTTCGTCGTCCAGCGACACGATTGCTGCGAGACCACCGAGGGTGAAAAATCCCCCCGCAGCGTCCCACGCTCCCGAGTCGTCCGGGACGACCGAGCGCGTGTGGCGTGCGAACGTCTTTTGCCGGCAGGGGCGCTACGCTCCGCCGATGGACGTACTCGTAGTCGGCGCCGGCGAGGTCGGTCGGTGGGTGGCGGCCGCAGCCGACGCGCCGGTGGCGTTCGCTGACGTCGACCGCCGGCGCGCGGAGGCGGCCGCCGAGGCCCTGGGGAGCCGCGCTCGTGCCGTGCCGCTCGACGCCGACGAGGCGTTCGACGTGGTCGCCGTGGCGGTCCCGCTCGGGGTGGCGTCGGCGGCCGTCGAGCGCCACGCGCCGCGGGCCGAGCGCGCAGTCGTCGACTTCACGGGGGAGATGACGGGGCCGCTGGCCGCGATGGCCGACGCGGCGCCGGACGCGGAGCGAGCGAGCTTCCACCCGCTGTTCGCGCCCGAGCACGCGCCGGGTCGGGTGGCCGTCAGCGAGGGCGCGGCCGGCCCCGCAACCGAGGCGGTCGGGGGCTGGCTCGCCGACGCCGGGAACGAACTGGTCGACGTCGACCCCGAGACCCACGACGACGCGATGGCGACGATTCAGGGCCGCGCGCACGCCGCCGTGCTCGCGTTCGCGCTGGCGGCCGACGACGTGCCCGAGGAACTCGCGACGCCCGTTTACGAGGACCTGTCCGCGCTCGCCGAGCGCGTGACGGGCGGTAACGCCAGGGTGTACGGCGACATCCAGGCGGCGTTCGGCGGCGCCGACGAGGTGGCCGAGGCTGCCGGGCGCCTCGCGGACGCGGTGGAGTCCGACCGACTGGCCGACGGTGCCGACGCCGAGGCGTTCGCGGAGGTGTACGACGATGCCGGTCGATAGGGACGCCGTCCTCGACGCCGCGAAGTACCTCCGTGACGTGCGCCCGCTCGACCCCACCGAACTCCGGGAGTACGTGGAGGGACAGCCCCGAGACGCGGTCGTCCGGCAGGTGCTTCGCGACCACGCGGCCGACCTCGGTATCGTGGAGCGCGACGACGGCACGTTCGTGCCCGCACCCGAGGAGCCGGTGCGGCCGTCGTTCCACGGCGTGACGGCCCTCCCCGAGCGGTACGACCGCGCTGTCGAGGACCTGCTCGTCGCCGAGTACGGCGCCGAGTGGTACAGCGGCGAGAGCGGTGACCGTCTCCGCGAGACCATCCGACGGTTCAAGGACGACTACTACCGCCGGAACCCCGTCGAGTACGACCGCGACGTCGCGCTCGGGTACGCGGTCTACCACCTCGCGGGCTACTACGCGGCGATCCAGTACGTGCTCGCGGCGCTCGCCCGTGACGGCCTGCTCTCCGGGCACCTGCGCGTACTGGACCTCGGCGCGGGGGTCGGCGGGCCCGCGCTCGGCCTGTTCGACTTCCTGCCCGAGGAGGCGCTCGTGGAGTACCACGCCGTCGAGCCGAGTGCCGCCGCCGACGTGTTCGTCGACCTGCTCGACGAGGCGCCGCGGAACGTCCACGCGACCGTTCACCGGGAGACGGCCGAAGCCTTCGACCCCGAGGGCGAGTACGACCTCGTGCTCGCGTGCTCGGTGCTCTCGGAACTGGACGACGCCGAGTCGGTCGTTCGCAAGTACCTCGGGAGCCTCGCCGACGACGGGACGTTCCTGGGACTGGCGCCCGCGGACAAGCACACGAGCACGCACCTCCGGGACGTCGAGCGCGCCGTCGAGGACGACCCGGCGACCGTCTACGGGCCGACGCCCCGCCTCTGGCCGGGTCGCCGCCCCAGCGACCGCGGCTGGTCCTTCGACGAGCAGCCGGCCGTCGAGACGCCGACCGTGCAGGCGCGACTCGCCGACGCCAGCCAGGACCCTGGGGAGTTCCGGCACACGGACGTCCGGTACTCGTACTCGCTGCTGCGCCTGGACGGCCGCCGCCAGCACGACGTAGAGCTGTCTGGGGACCGCCTACTCGCGCTCGGGGACGCCGACGACCGCGTCACCGACCGCGCGGACGTCGTCGCGGCGAAGCTCTCCCGGAACCTCGCCGACGGCGACGCCAACCCCCTGTTCAAGCTGAGCGACGGCAGCGAGGATACCGACTGCTACGCGGTGCTCGTTCGGCCCACGTCGCTCAACCGGGACATCGAGGTCGCCGACTACGGTGACCTCGTCTCCATCGAGGACGCCCTCGTGCTCTGGAACGACGACGAGGAGGCGTACAACCTCGTCCTCGACGAGGAGACCGTCGTCGACCGGGCCTGAGAACGGGACCAGCGGCGTCACTGGGTCGACCCCGCTTCAGGGGGATAGAATTTTTGCGGTCGGCTGGCGACTACGAGCCATGACTCTGGAAGGTCTCGACGACCTCGACCGGAAGATTCTCCACTCGCTCCAGCAGGATGCTCGACGGACCTCCTCCCAGGATATCGCTGACGAGGCGGGCGTCTCCGCCAGCACGGTCCGGAACCGTATCAGTCGCCTCGAGGACCGGGGTATCATCACGGGCTACCACGCGGACGTGGACTACGAGCGGGCGGGCTACCAGCTGTACACGCTCATCGTCTGCACGGCGCCCGTGCCGCGCCGGGAGGAACTCGCCGCCGACGCCGTGAACGTCCCGGGCGTGGTGCGGGTCGAGGAGGTGATGACGGGGGCGGAGAACGTCCACGTCTTCGCGGTCGGCAAGGACAGCGACGACCTCAGCCGCATCGGCCGGGACCTCGACGACCTGGGCCTGGAGGTCGCCGACGAGGACCTCCTCCGGAGCGTCCACTCTGGCCCCTTCGAGAGGTTCGACGTCCGTCCTGGGGACGAAACGTAATTACACTCCCCGGATTCTCTCGAACGCGCAGAAAATACGGCTAGTTTATGCGGTTCCGTCTCTAATGGTTCTCTGAGAAGCGGCCCGACACGAGCGCCGCTGTCACACCAGATGATCACACCACGAGACACCACGGACGCCACCCAGCGCCCGACCGCCGACACCACGTTCGTCGTCGGTGGCGGCCTCGTCGGGCGCGAGGTGGCGGCACGGCTCGCAGACCGGGGAGAGTCGGTGACTCGCGTCGTCACCACGCCGCCAGCGGACTCCCCACCTGACCACCTAGTTCGCGTGGTCGAGTCGCTGGATGCCGAAGAGCTGGCAGCCGCCGGCCTCGACGACGCCGACGCGGTCGTCGTCCTCGGAACCAGCGACGCCCGGAACCTCCTCGTGGCGCAGCTGGCACGGACCCGCTTCGGGGTCGACCGCGTGCTCGTCCGCGTCAACGACCCCGAGTGCGAGTCGCTGTACGTGCGCCTCGGCGTCGACGTCCTCGATACGACGCTCGCGATTGCCGCCACCGCCGTCGACCAGTGGTGACGTGACAGCAGCCCACGCGACCGCCCGACGTGGCGCCGCCGGTCCAGCCAGCCGACACGCAGCGACCGCATATCCCACAACCCAATGAAGACACTCGAACGTGACCTCGGACTCGGAGCAGTGTTCGCAATCAGCGTCGGCGCGATGATCGGCAGCGGCATCTTCATCCTGCCCGCGCTCGCACTCGGCATCGCCGGCCCCGCCGTCATCCTGGCGTACCTGCTCGCCGGCCTGCTGGTGGTCCCGGCCGCCCTCTCGAAGTCCGAGATGGCGACCGCGATGCCGGAGGCCGGCGGCACCTACATCTACATCGAGCGCGGCATGGGTCCGCTGCTGGGCACCGTCGCCGGCGTCGGCACCTGGTTCTCGCTGTCGTTCAAGAGCGCGCTCGCGCTCGTCGGCGGCGTCCCCTACCTCGTCCTGCTGTTCGACCTCCCAGTGAGGCCCGTCGCGCTCGGACTGGCGGCGGTGCTGGTCGTCGTGAATCTCCTCGGCGCGAAGCAGACCGGGCGGCTCCAGACCATCATCGTCTCCGCCATGCTCGTCGCCCTCGGCTGGTTCGTCGCCGGCAGCGCCGGGAAGGTCCAGCAGGCGAACTACCAGGACTTCTTCGTCGGCGGCTGGGAGGGCCTGCTCGCCGCGACAGGCCTCGTGTTCGTCTCCTACGCGGGCGTGACGAAGGTCGCCAGCGTCGCCGAGGAGGTCGAGAACCCCGGACGGAACATCCCGCTGGGCATCCTCGGGTCGCTGGCGTTCACCACGCTGCTGTACGTCGGCATCGTCGCGGTGATGGTCGGCGTCACGCAGGCCGGCAGCATCGCCGGCTCCGACACCCCGGTCGCGGTCGCCGCCGAGGCGACGCTCGGGAACGCGGGCGTCTACGCCGTCATCGCGGCCGCGCTGCTCGCGCTCGTCTCCACCGCGAACGCCGGCATCCTCTCCTCGTCGCGGTACCCGTTCGCGATGAGCCGCGACAAACTCGCGCCGCCGACGTTCGCCGAGGTCCACGAGCGCTTCGGCACGCCGACGACCGCCATCACGCTCACCGGCGCGGTCGTTCTCGTGCTCATCGCGTTCGTCCCCATCCTCGAAATCGCGAAGCTCGCCAGCGCCTTCCAGATCCTCGTGTTCGTGCTCGTCAACGTCGCGCTCGTCGCCTTCCGCGAGGGGTCGACCGACGGCTACGAGCCCGAGTTCGAGTCTCCCCTGTACCCCTGGATGCAGGGCTTCGGCGTCCTCAGCGGGCTCCTCTTGCTCACCCAGATGGGGTGGGTCGCGCTCGGCGGCGCGGTCCTCATCACGGCCGGCAGCGTCGCCTGGTACCTGCTCTACGCCCGGCCGCGCATCCGCCGAGAGGGCGCCGCGACGGACGTCATCCGACGCCGCCTCGGACGGGACGTCCTCACGGCGACCGAGGACGTCGTCGACCAGGAGTTCGCTGACGACGCGCCCCCGGAGGTCCTGGTCGCGCTCACACGCGAGGCGACCGAGGACCGCGAGCGCTCGCTGCTCTCGCTGGCGGCCGACGTCGCCCGACCGAACGACGGCCGGGTCGTCGTCGTGCGCTTCGACGAGGTGCCCGACCAGACGCCCCTCGACCACGCCGCCGAAGTGCAGTCGCCGGCCGACGTCCGCTTCGAGGCGCAGACCGAGGGGCTCAGCGAGGAGTTCGACGTCGACGTGGAGTGGGGCGAGATCGTCAGCCACGACACGAAGCGCGCCATCGTGAACTTCGCCGAGGAACGCGGCGTCGATGCCGTCGTCGCCGAACACGAGCGCCTGCGGCTCCGGTCGCGGCTGCTCGGCGACCCCATCGACTGGGTCGTCCGGCACGCGCCCTGTGACGTGCTGCTCGTGGAGAACCGCGGCTACGACGGCCCCGAGAGCGTCGTCCTGGAGGGGGACGGCGGCCCCTACGACCCGGCGACGGTGGCGGTCGCGGACACCGTCGCCGGCGAGGCGGGTGGCCACGTCACGCTCCGGTTCCCGCTCTCCGAGGACCATCCGGACACGCGCCAGGAGACCATTCACGCCTACCAGGACGAACTCGCAGGCATGCTGTCTGCACCCATCCAGACCGCCGACCTCCGACCGGACGGCGGCGACGCGGCCGACGCCGACCTCGTCGTGCGGACGGGCCGCCAGCGCCGCGTCAGCGGCGGGCGCGGGAACCACACGGCGACGGCCGTCGACTGCACGGAGGTCACGGTCTACCCGCACTCGTCCCGGCAGCCGGGGCTGTTCCGGCGGCTCGCCGAACGCCTCGTGTTCTGAGGGCGTCGAGAGTGCGGTAGCGCGTCGCGTCGACGCGCTGGGCGCGGTGTCGCAGGGCCGTCGAGGCGGCCGGGTGTGCCAGCGCTGGCCGCCGCTCCGGGAACAGGCAACGTGCTTTTTCAGGGTCGTCGACGTACGGTAGCACATGAGCCACTCGGTCGTCTGTGAAGCGTCGCTGCCCGAGGGATGGCGATGACGGCGGTGGCCTCCGTACTCGCGGTCGCCGGCATTCTCGTCGCCGTGTTCGTCGGGTTCAACATCGGCGGGTCCTCGACCGGCGTCGCCTTCGGGCCAGCGGTGGGAAGCAAACTCGTGCGGAAGGCAACCGCGGCGGGACTGTTCAGCGTCTTCGCGCTCGTCGGCGCGTGGACCATCGGCCGGAACGTCATCGCGACGATGAGCGACGGCATCGTCCCGGCCGCACAGTTCTCGCCGGCGGCGGGCGTCGGCGTCCTCTTCTTCACCGGTCTCTCCCTGCTCATCTCGAACATCTACGGCGTCCCCGCGTCGACGTCGATGACGGCCGTCGGCGCCATCGTCGGACTGGGGTTGGCGACGGGCTCGCTCAACGAGGCGCTGATGTTCACCATCGTCTCCGCGTGGATTGTCGCGCCCCTGGTCGGATTCGCGGTCGGCGCCCTGGTCGGCCGGTACGTCTACCCCCACCTCGACGCCTGGCTCTCGTTCACGCGCCTGGAGCGCCAGCTGATTCAGGTCGACCGGTCGAGGACGCCGCCACGCCCGACTCTCAATCCGAACGCGTCACCGCGGGACCTCGTCGCGTCGTTCCTCGTGCTGGGCATCGCCTGCTACATGGGGTTCAGCGCGGGCGCGTCGAACGCGGCGAACGCCGTCGCACCGCTCGTCGGCAACGGCACGGTCGATACCAGTCAGGGCGTCCTGCTCGCCGTCGCCGCCATCAGCCTCGGGGGATTCACTATCGCTCGCAGAACACTCGCGACGGTCGGCGACGGCATCACTGACCTCCCGATTCTCGCCGCGCTCATCGTCTCCACTGTCGGTGCGACTATCATCACTATCCTGTCGTACTTCGGGATTCCGGCGAGCCTCGCAGTGAGTACGACCTGCTGCATCATCGGCCTCGGGTGGGGCCGCGCGAGTCGCGCGGTCACACTCGCCGAACTCACAGCCCCGACGACCGGCCCCCAATCGATTCCGAGTGTCTCGACGGACGCGCTTACGGCGCCCTCCGTCCCGGAGCAGGCGGACGCGGGCGGAACCACTGTCGGCGACCTCGCGGACGCGGGGACCGAGGCCACGCCCACCGAGCAGGCCGACCCCCAGTCCGTCCCCGACATCGGCGAGGAGGACCTCGCGGAGTTGACCGCGGAGGACCTCTTCGACTCCGCGGCGACGAGCCGCATCGTCTTCCTCTGGATCGCGACACCCGCGCTCTCGGTCGTGGGCTCGTACCTGCTGTTCGCGTTACTGGGCTGATTCCGCGCGCTCGCTGGCTGCCGCACGGAGATTTATTGTCGCAATCGCCGTGCGTTACGTATGGTGTTTCGCGTTCTCGTTCCGATGGACGGGTCGGAGATGGCCGAGCACGCCCTCGAGTACGCCCTCGAAGTGTTCCCCGACGCGGAGATCACTGTTCTCACCGTCGTCGGTGAACCGTCACCGTTCTGGGCGGAGGCGACCGCGCTCGCACTCGCGGACGATCTGGAAGCAGCGGCCGAAGCACGCGCCGCCCCGGTGACCGAGCGCGCCCGCGAGATCGCCGACGAGTCCGACGCCGACCTGTCGACGGCGATCGAGCTCGGGCACCCGGCTCGCGCGATCCTGAACCGGGCAGGAGACTTCGACACCGTCGTCGTCGGGAGCCACGGCGGCTCGGTGGCCGACCACCTCCTGATCGGGAACGTCGCCGAGACCGTGTTCCGGCGGTCGCCCGTCCCCGTGGTAGTCGTCCGCTGACCCGGTCGGACGCGCCTCCCGATACGTTTTTTCGCCGTGCCACCCACTCACGGGCAATGGCAGACGCTCCGGAGATTCTCGTCACAACCGACGACACCGTCGGACCGGCTCACGGCCCGACGAGCCCGCGAACCGCAAGTGGTTCGCGGCCGGCATCGACGCGCGGGAGTAGAGAGGACGTGTGATGACCGACAACCTCGAAATCCTCGTCACCAACGACGACGGCATCGACGCACCCGGCATCCGCGCGCTCGCCGAGGGCCTCGACGCCGTCGGGAACGTCACCGTCGTCGCGCCCGCCGACGACAAGAGCGCGACCGGCCGCGCGATGTCCAGCGAGGTCCGCGTGCACGACCACGACCTCGGGTACGCCGTCGAGGGGACGCCGTCGGACTGCGTGGTCGCCGGGCTGGAAGCCCTCGGGCCCTACCCCGACCTCGTCGTCGCGGGCGTGAACGAGGGCGGCAACCTCGGGATGTACGTGCTCGGGCGGTCGGGCACCGTCAGCGCCGCGGTCGAGGCGGCGTTCTTCGGCGTGCCCGCCATCGCCGTCTCGATGTACATGCGCGAGGACCAGTTCGGCGAGCCGACGACCGTCGCGGACTACGAGCACGCCGTCGACGCCACCACCCACCTCGCGAGCGCCGCCAGCGAGGCCGACGTCTTCGAGGCGGCGGACTACCTGAACGTGAACGCGCCCCACCCGGGCGCCGACGCGACCGGCGAGATGGTCGTTACGCGCCCCTCCCACGCCTACGACATGACGGCCGAACAGAACGGCGACACCGTGACGCTGCGGGACCGACTCTGGGACGCGATGGCGTCCGGTGACATCCCCGACCCGGAGGGCACGGACCGCCGGGCGGTCCTCGACGGCCACGTCTCCGTCTCGCCGCTGACAGCGCCGCACTCGACCGAACACCACGAAGCCCTCGACGACCTCGCAGCCGAGTTCTGAGGGGCTGGCCGGACCGGAGGCCGGCGTCGGTTCTGTCACCGTCGGCGACAGGCCGGTCGTTCCCGGCGGCCTACCACGGGGATGGGACAGAGACAGCGCGAGAACAGTGACGAGTCCCTCACAGCGGGGGCAGTTTCCGGCAACTCGATTTACAATCTGCGGAGGATATCCAGACTCATTATTCTCGCCGATAGCTGGAATTTCACTGGGATTTCTGAGACCAATTACAATTGGTCAAGCTCGTTGCGAAGCGTGTCTCGATATTCTACGTACTCTGTGAAGGTAGCACCCGTGAGCTCCCGTGCTTGGGACGCATCGATTCTATCGAGCGCAACTCGCACTGCGTCCGGGTCGAAGTTGGCAATAGATTGTTCGTCCGGGAGACGGTCGAGACCGGTGTTAACGGCGAATTCGTTGAATTCATTCACCGCACTAATCGCATCACCAATCCTCTCGATGTTCTCTCGGGCTTCTCTCTCAGCGCTTTCGTAGGCTCTGCGCCCTGCGCCGGGGGTGCCATCCGGGTTCACCATCATATCTCCAGTCACCCAGAGACGCCAGAGGATGTATGCAGTTCCACCAATTGTGGGGGTAACCACGCAAATCACCAAGACGTTTGATATCGGTGCACCAGCGACGACGGCGAAGAGTGCGAACATGAAGACGATACGGGGGAGTCCCCAAAGGCGGAGTGTTGGGTGAATCGTCCGGAATCCAGCCCAGTCTTCATACACTGTCCAGCGGAGCCGACGAAGTGTGAATGCATTCCAGACTACCAGGAGATAGAACCCGGCAACGGCGGGTTTGTTGGACGGGCCGAACACGAGCAGGTCGATATCGAACGCGATGAGGGACAGATAGCCAATCCACGCGGGGAACGAGAACATGAACCCACCGAGAAGTTGGTTCTTCTTGGGGCAAGCACCCCAGCCCATCGTTGTGTATCGGTGGTCAAACCACCAGACGACACACAGCTTCGCCAAGAGTCCCGCGAGAATGGCCACAACGAGCGGTGACTGTCCAGTCACAGACAGTAGAGCAGAGTTGTTTGGGTACCAGTGGAGCAGGAAGAACGAGAGTGGGAACATCCCGGATGCCATCACATTGAACATCGTCTCCCATTCTGGCGGGTCTGTCGGCGTGCTTACTGTGGTGTAGTCGTTTTTGTCTGTGGGCTTGTATCCAAGCAGCGCCAGCGAATATGCCCCAGCGGGAATAGCTGCAAGGTACAGTGGTGACGAGTGAAGCGTTGCAACGGGTGTCGAGAGGTACCCCATAATCGTGGGGACACCAACGATGAGCGTTACTGGTACTGCGAAAAGTATCCCAATAGGCACCACAACTGCCAGAAACGTGACGAGCCCAGTCAGTGCGTACCTGGCGTACGGGAAGAAGAGATACAACAGGACGAACTCCTGAATTGGGGTTGTGACGGAAGAGATTCGCTCTTCAAGAGTGCGTAGGACGTCTGGTTTCAGCTCGCCGAGGCGGTACGGGAGCAGGTATATCGAGTCATCCATTGATATCAGATCAGGTGTCGCTCAGCACGAGGATTTGAGCGATACACGCGGGGCTCATAAAGAATAGGTAAGCAAGAGGAGGTGACTGAGAAGGGTGGCGGATTGATCGGCGACAACTGATGACAAGGCATATCATGATTCGCGCGTATCTCCGAAACAATGGGTGCATATTCCTGCCCGAGATGCGGATACACAGCAAAGTCAGGTATCGAGGTTCATGACACTACGAAAGGCAGACTAGATAACGAATGGTGGGATTCGCTTAGATGCACTAATTGCGAGGAGTGGATCTCAATCAAGACAAGTTCAGCAGGGATTTAATTCGCACTTTCTCGAGGTTTCTGGCTGAACCAGTAGAGGTCGGCGTACTTCGTCCACGAGCGAATACCAACAGATAATCAACATTTTGGGGGAGGTGGTTCATCTCTCGATCCTTACAATTCGACTCAGAGATGGTCAACAGGGATCGCAGCTAGCCGAAGAAGATTCAGTGATTGACCGAGGACAGAACCATTGGTTCGTCCGTTTTCGGCTATCGATTCTCCCGCTGCTCGACCTTGTTCAGTTCGATGAGCAGTCGGAAGATGGCTTTCACGAGGTTGTCGTCGACGTCGAAGGCCTCCGCGTTCTCGGCCGCTCGGTCCATCACCGCCTGCTCCTGGGACTCGTCGGTCGTCGCCAGCCCCTGCTCGTCTTTCACCTCGGCGATGGTCTCGGCGACGTAGGTGCGTCGCGCGATGAGGTCCACGATTTCGCGGTCGATGCTCTGGATCTCCTCCCGGAGTTCGTCCAGTGTCATGTCGTTCGGGCCCCGGCCAGTTGCGTCGTCGTCTCCCTGACCGTCCCCGGATTCTCGTTCCATAGTGTAGCCACCTCCTGGATGCCGTCCGCGTCCCCGACCGCCACGTAGCTCGGCCCCGTCCCGGACAGCGACACGCCGGTCGCGTGCGGGAGTGCCGCCACCACGGGGTCGGTCGGGAAGTCGAGTGCTGCACAGAACGCCAGTCCGTTCACCGTCATCGCGGTGCCGTAGTCGCCCCCGGCAGCGAGGTCCGCGACGTGCTCGGCGAGTCCCGCGACGCGCTCACAACGCGAGACGTCGGCGTCCGCGGAGTAGGCGCGCTCCGGCGGCGTCCAGACCGCGGCGTGCCACTCCACTTCGTCGCGGAAGACGAGTTCGTCCTCGCGGTTGTCCGTCAGCGTCAGGCCGCCGAGCATGCTCGCCGTCGCGTCGTCGAACGCGCCCGTCACGGTGACGCCGGCGTCCCGCGCGGCCTGCACGCCCAGCCGGGCGGCCTCCACGCGTTCCACGTCGTCGGCGACGCCGAGCGCGTCGAGGGTCGCGAGTACCGTCGCGTTCGCCGCGGCGCTCGAACTCTTCAGGCCCGCCGCCAGTGGAATCTCGCCCTCGGTGCGGACGTGGCCGCCCTCGCCGTCGCCGTAGCGTTCGGTCGCGAGTGCCACGCAGCGCTCCACGAGGCCGGTGTCGGCGTCCGGGTGCTCGGCAATCTCGCCGGACACGGCCCCGCGCTCGGGTTCGAGGGACACCGTCGCTTCGACGTCGAAGTCCAGCGCGAACGCCGAGCCGACGCCGGTCGCCAGCGCGTTCAACACCGTTCCGGCGGCCGGTGCGACTGCACGCCCGTCCATGGGGTGTTCTGGCTAGGGTCGTACTTGGGGCTGGCGCTCCGGGCAACGTAGCCGTCCCTTGTGCCGACGGAACGTCCGCAAACCGCGGGCTTTTCACCGGCTCGTCGTCAAAACGGAGCCAAGAGATGAGCGCCCGCAACGACGTCGCGCCGAGCACCCTCGGCGTCGAACTGGCAGAAGAGGGCGTCTACGTCGAGTACAC
>Ga0208138_100536_pt1 | contig 15087 bp, 16 predicted proteins | sample AntRauMetaRauer3_FD_184786 | JGI IMG/M metagenome (GOLD analysis project Ga0208138, IMG submission 184786) | Saline lake microbial communities from Rauer Lake, Antarctica, in enrichment culture - Antartic Rauer Lake 3 Metagenome Rauer3 (SPAdes)... ...
ATTGAGGACGCGACCAAGACGGATCGTCTGCGGAATATCGGCGGCGTTGCGGGCCACTCGCCGGTGCTCTCGGGAGCCGTCTTCGTCGGTCTCCTCTCGCTGATCGGCCTCCCACCGCTGACCGGGTTCTTCGGGAAGTTCCTCGCGTTCGACGCGGCGATTCGGGGGATTGCGTCCAGTCCCGGCCTGCCGTCGACGCTCGCACTGGTCGTGTTGCTCCTCGGTGCCATTCTCACGATCCTGTACGCGACGCGCGTGTGGGTCGGCGGCTTCTGGGGGCGCGAGACGGCGGCGGTCGAGGGTGCGTCCGTGGACGTGGGGCAGGTCTCGGTCCTCGTCGCGCTCGCCGTGGCCGTCGTTCTCGTCGGCGTCGGGTTCGACCCGGTCTACCGGTTCGCCGAGACGGCCGCGACAGCCGCGCTCGACGGCGAAGCCTACATCGACATCGTGGGCCTCAACGGGGGTGGCGGCGCGTGACCCGAACCTGGCCGGTCGCCGGGTTCCTGTTCGGCGTTCTGTGGGTCTTCGTCCAGGGACCGCCACTCGCGCCCGAACCGCTTGTCGGGTCGCTGCTGATCGGTCTCGTGGTCGGCTTCCCAACGGCCTTCGTCTTCCGGCGTCTGTACGAGGACAACATGGAGCTCCGCCGATCGCTTCGCGGGGTTCCGTACGTGCTGTTGTACGTGCTGACGTTCATTCGGGAGGCGATCGTCGCCAGTCTCGACGTCACGTATCGCGTGCTCGCGTACTCCGGACCGGTCGAACCCGAGGTGATCCTCATCCCGCTGCGTGTACGGACCGATCTCGGCGTGACCACCCTCGCCAACAGCATCACGATGACCCCGGGGTCGCTCACACTTAATTACGATCCCGAGGAGAACGCGCTGTACATCCACGTCATCGACGGGAGCGATCCGGAGGAGATCGTCGAGCCGATCCGCAAGTGGGAAAACTACGCGCTCGTCATCTTCGACGAGGAACTATCGCCGAGCGACCCCGCTCCGGATTTCGCTGTCTATCCGCCCGACCGAACGCATCCTGCGCTCAAACAAGCCGCTCCGGAAACGGGGGGGGAGACAGACGATCCGCCGACTGAGGAGGCTACAGGAGGTGGCAATGATGGCCGTTGAGGGGCCCCTGTTACTGGTCATAGACGCCGCGATCGTCGTCGTCGCGCTCCTGAATCTGCTGTGTGGCTACCGCGCAGTCAAAGGGCCGACGGTTCCGGACCGTGTGGTCGCGCTGGACGCCATCGCGACGAACGTCGTCGCGATCGCCGTCCTGTTCGCGATCAAGACCGGTCGGGGACTCTTCGTGATCGTTAGTCTCGTTCTCGCGATCATCGCGTTCCTCTCGACGGTCGCGGTTGCCAAGTTCATCACCGAAGGCGACATCATCGTTACACAGGAGTGACCATTATGAAGTACCAACATCGAGTACAACAGGACGTTCCGACGGGTAATCCGGTTTTCGGAGGGATCCGTCAATGATCGAATCGACCCCGATACGGACCTGGATCGTCATCGGGTTCGTCGTCGTCGGGACGTTCTTCCTCACAGTCGGGACGATCGGTCTGTTGAGACTGCCGAACGTGTACAACCGGATGCACGCCACGAGCAAGCCGGCGACCATCGGAACGGTCGCGATCTTTCTCGCCGGGTTCGTGTACTTCGGTCCGGGGGGTGCCGGCCTCTCGTCGCTCATCGGCATCGTCTTCCTGTTTCTGACGGTGCCGACCGGCGCGCACATGATCTCGCGAGCGGCGGAACGGACCGGGGTCCCGTTCCTCGGGTCCGTGACGTGGCCGGGAAAATCCGACGACGAGTAGGAGAGATTCGACGGTCATCCTGGGTACGGCCGGTCGTGGGTGCCATTGGTGGGCGCCGTCGATCGAGGCGCCGCTGTCGGGGAGTGGCTATTTGGTTTTGCCTCCTGATGCTGGTTAGTATGGACCGGCGAACACGTCTTATCGCCTATTATCTCATCACCGTCGTCAGCGTGCTCTCCGGATTCGTGATCCTCTACAACTACGGGATGGCCACGTGGGAGGGTCGGCCGCAGCCGCTGTATCGTTCGATCGAAGTCGTCGTTCAGACAGTCACCACTGTGGGCTACGGGGGGGATGCCCCCTGGTCGAGCCCGCAGATGAACTACCTCGTCTCTCTGATGGCTCTCTCGGGGCTTGTGCTCATCTTTGCGGCACTGCCGGTACTCGTCGTGCCTCTCTTCGAGGACGCGTTCCGATCCAGTGCCCCCTCATCGGTGCATGGAATCGATGATCACGTCGTGATCTGTAACTACGGGGCTCGTGAAGAGGTCCTCATCGACAAACTCACCGAGCGAGGCGTCGAGTACGTCATCGTCGAGGACGACCGGGAGGCCGCGAACGACCTGTACACATCGGGGTACACCGTGATGTTCGGAGACCCCGAGTCAGACGCGGCACTCCGACGCGCCCGGCTCGAGGACGCCGACACGCTGATCGCGAACGTCGACGACGAGACGAACCTGAGCGTCCTTCTCTCCGCCCGGGAGGTCAATCCTGACGTTCGGACGATCAGCCTGACCGAGAACCCGACCACCGCGGACTATCACCGGTACGCGGGGGCCGATCACGTGCTCACACCCAGGCGAATTCTGGGGGAGCAGCTCGCGGGTATGGCTGTCGGCACATTCGATCCGGAGGCCGTCGACGCCGCCGAGATCGACGAGGACTTCGATATCGCAGAGTTCCCGCTCCAGAACGGGAGCGAACTGATCGGCCAGACAATCGCGGACAGCGGCGTTTTCGAGCGGGCGGGAGCAGATATTATTGGGGTGTGGATCCGGGGCGATTTCCAGAGCCCACCCCCACCGGATGCGAGATTTGATGCCCGAAGTGTTATCGTTGCGACCGGCAGAGAGGCGGACCTCGATCGGTTAAAGGAGATGACCCTCTCCGAAGGCCGCCACCGGCGAGGGCATATCGTCGTCGCGGGGATAGGTGTCGTCGGGCAGGCCGTCATGACTGCACTCACGAGTGCCGGGTTCGGGTACACGACCATCGACCTCGTGGAACGCTCGACCGTTGACGTGGTCGGCGATGCGACGGAACGAGAGATCCTTCACGAGGCAGATATCACGGACGCCGGCACCGTCGTCCTCGCGTTGCCGGACGATACAGCGGCGATCTTCGCAACGTTCGCGATTCGTGAACTAAATCCCGGAATCGAGATCATCGCCCGAGCGAACGAGCACGAAAGCGTGTCGAAGCTGTATCGTGCCGGGGCAGACTACGCGCTGTCGCTCGCGGCCGTGAGCGGGCGGATGCTTGCATCGATCGTGCTTGACGAGGAGATACTCTCCCCCGGGACGCAACTGAAACTCATCCGGACGACGGCTCCGGGTGCTGTTGGCGAATCGCTCGCTGACGCGGACATCCGTAAACAGACCGGATGTACCGTTATCGCGGTCGAACGAAACGGAGGCGTCGTCACCCATCCCGGGGCCTCCTTCGTAGTTGAATCTGGGGACGAACTCGTGCTCGCCGGGACCGACGAAAATATCTCCCGGTTCCAGGCCGAATTTGTCTGATCGAATCCCGCTCGCTGTCGAATATGCTACGTATTGAAACTGACTCCCTCTAGAGAGTTAACGTTCGGCACGATAGCTTGTTAAATGTATGATTCCGACCATTTCTTTCCCGACGCGAACCTTCCCGGAACTGTTCTCTCGCTCCGCCCGCTTACCCTGCCATTTCGTTTCCGCCATGTATGTCATTTTTTACCATGGGGTTCGTTGGATCGGCATGGATCCGACCCAATACCGCAGCGCAGTCGTCGAGAACCGGCTGGAGCACGGCTTTGAGGCGGTCGACGCGCACGCGAACGGCTTCGACCCGGTGTGGGAGACCCGCGACGACGACCCCTCGGTGGGTGAGGTCGTCGTGTTCGCGACGCTCGTCGACGACCCAAGCCCAGATCCCGACGATATCACCGCGACCGCCGACGAATTCCGGGACGTGCTCGTCGAGCGGATCGACGACCGACACGGACCGACGACCCCCGTCGGCTACGTCGCCTTCGCGGTGCCGGACCCCGATCAGTCGGTCGTCGACGCGGCGCGGTCGTACACGGTCGCCCGCCGTCGGACCAACGTGTTCCCGATCGTCTACGACTGCGAGGCGGAGACGCTCCACCGACACGAGATCCCGCGGCTGAAAGGCAGGGGGATCTACCGCAGGCAGGCAAAAGACGCCGAGCGGTTGTTCGACGTTTGAAAAGTGAAACGTCGTCAGAAACCGGGTCGCCCGCTCAGATCAGGCGCTCGGCGATCCGACCGGCGCCCTCGGCCGCGGCGGTCGCGGGGTCGTCGGGGGAGACGACCTCGACGTCGCGGTCGAGCTCGGCCGAGAGCCGCTTCTCGAACTCCTCGGTGAGCCCGGGGATGCAGGCCATCCCGCCGGTCGCCGCGACGGGGCGGCCAAGGGCGAGCTGGTAGGGTTTCAGGTGGTCGTTCGCGAGCTCCGGGAGGAACTCGTTAGCGACGACGTCGACCGCCTCGTCGATGTAGCGGTCGACCGGCTCCCGCACCCCGCGGTCGACGGTGAACTCGTGGCTCCCGCCGCCGGGCTGCTGGATCACGTCCGTGAACGGCTCGAAGTCGTACACGTCGGCGTGCTCCTCCTTGTACTCCCGGGCGGTCGTCCGATCGATGTGGACGCGCCCCTGGCTCTCCTCCTCGACGGCGGCGACGATCCGGCGGTCGACCTCGTTGCCCGTCACCGAGCCGGTCGAGAACGGGGAGAGCTGCTCGCCGCGCCGGTAGGCGCACGCCTCCAGCGTCGTCGACCCCATGTTGATCGAGACGAACACCTCGTCGATGGCGTCGAGATCGTCGCCGTAGGCGGGGATAGCTCCGCACAGCGACTCGGGATAGCTCCGCGTCTCGACCTGCCCGATGGAGGAGCCCTCGATCACCGACTTGAGGTTGTTCACGCCCGCCTCGTTGTCGATGGTAGGGACCGCGTAGACGACCGCGCTGTTCTCGGGCACGTCGTGGGCGTCCACGACCGCCTCGAAGAAGCGCTCAGCGTCGGCGACGCTCTCGTCGTCCTCCGGGAGCCCCGAGCGAAGCATAAAGCGCACCGTGTCGGGGTACTCGATCGCGGCCTCGTGGCCGAACAGGACCTTCTCGTCGCCCGTGATGGCGTCATCGTAGGTCGCCAGACACGTCAGCGTCGAGTGGCGCTCGCGGCCGCCCCGTCCGTCGGGGATGTCGAGCACTGTTCGGGTGCTGCCGAGTTTCACGCCGACCGCTTCGGGGCCGTCTGTACCGTTGATGTCCGTGGATTCGTCCTCGCTCATGATTGACTCGCACACGAAGCGATCCGGACGATGGAGACGAGGCTGATCCGATGGTCCGCGGGGGTGAAGGGCCGGTCGTATCGCGGGGCGTCGAACCCCGCGAGCCGGCGTCGGAGGGCCTCGACCACGCCGTCGTCGACCCAGCCGAGCTCGGCGTAGTACGACAGCGCGTCCCGGCTCCGCACGTGGCCGCCGACGTCGACGAGGTAGCCGAGCCACTCGCCGATCTCGTGTTCCGCCTCCGGCGAGGCCGGGATCGTCGTCAGGTACGGTCGATCGCCGGCGTCGGATTGGCTCTCGTCGCCGGACAGTCGCAGCCCCCGCTGACGCTGGAGCAGCTCGGTGAACGCGGCCGACCGAGCGGCTTGCTCCGCCCGGTTCCGGTTTGGCTGACGAAGCGACCGCTCCCGAGGCGCTTCGTCGGCGCCGTCCCGCGGTGCGTCCGCGATCCGGCGCAGCTCTCGTACGTCGTATTGCCGTGGATTCAGACTCATATTCCGTCCGTCGTTCGCGTCCGTACCGAGAGCCTCACGACCGGGATATATGATAGTTGCTACGCAATTATCAGGTATGAGAAACTACTGTGGCCGAAGTTGAGGACGAGTCGTGATGGATCGTGGACCTTGACACCGCATCCGCCGGATTCACTCCGCGTCAGCCCACGGGAGCGGCTCGGTACACCAGTGACAGAAGTCGAGGTCGGCGTCGGTCTCTTTACCGCAGTGGGGGCACTCGACTTCCGCCGGCCGGGCGGCGTTCCCGGGGACGCTTCCGGTAGCGGCCACCGTCGGAGATGACGAATTCGCGCCAGCGGGATCGCCAGCGGGATCGTCGATCTCGTCGCCGTCGTCGCTCGCCGCGCGGCGACGGATAGCCTCGGCAGTCGCGTCGGTGCGCCGTCGCTCGGCGACATCTGACCGCCCGACGAGGTACGCGTCGACCGCGGAGAGGGCGTACAGGACGGCGATCGGGAGGGTCACGTCGATCGGGAGCGCGGCGGCCGTCTCGGCGGCCTCTGCCGGCGAAATCGTTGAGCCGACGGGAACGTCGTAGAGGGCGAACAGCGCCACGCCGCCGCCGACGATCGTCAGGTGCCACAGTAGCGCTCGCCCCCATCGGCGAAGGACGACGTGGCCCAGGCCCGGCAGCGCCATCGCCAGCAGTGCGGCGAGCAGCGGGCGGAACTGGTCTCGCATACCTCGCGAATTCGGTCGGCCGGTATTTAGGCCTGCGGTGTCGGCGTCGCCGGCCGGTCGCGAGGTCAGTCGGTTCTCTCGACGTGGACGCCGCCTCGCCGGCGCGGATAACAACCGTTAATCGACGGCCACCCCTCCGAGTCGCCATGAGCAGGCAGCGGGCGACCGCGTTCGTTCCCGGTCACGTCACCGCCTTCTTCAGCGCACACCCGGCCGAGCGCCCCGCGGCCGCCGGCTCGCGCGGTGCGGGGGTGACGCTCACTGACGGAGTGACGGTTCAGGTGTCGGCGACGGACGAAGCGGGCGCAAGCGGTGAGTCCGTCGAGCCCGGCGAACCCGCCGGCTCCCGCACCGTCGACGGTGAGTCGGGGACGATCGGCGCGGTCGAGGACGTGCTCGCGGCGCTCGGGCTGGCCGGGGACGACGGCTCCCCCCGAGTCGTCGACGTCGCGGTCGAGACGGACCTCCCGATCGGCGCCGGCTTCGGCGTCTCGGGGGCGGCCGCGCTCGGCGCCGCACTCGCCGCGAACGACGCCGTCGACCGCGGACGCTCCGAGAACGAACTGATCCGGATCGCCCACGAGGCGGAGGTGGGTCGCGGGACCGGCCTCGGGGACGTGGTCGCGCAGGCGCGCGGCGGCGTCCCGATCCGGCTGGAGCCGGGCGCGCCGGGGGTCGGCGAACTCGACGGGATTCCGGCGGCTGCACGCGTGGAGTACGTCACGTTCGGCGAGCTGTCGACCGAGGAGGTGTTGGGCGGCGACACCGGGGCTCTCTCTGCGGCCGGCGAGGACGCCCTCGCCCGGCTCCGCACGGATCCGCGGCTCCCGACGATGATGGACGCGGCCCGCCAGTTCGCCCGCGAGGCGGACCTCCTCGTCCCCGAGGTGGCTGAGGCGATCGCGGTGGTCGCGGAGCCGGAAGGCGATTCGCCCGAAAAATCCGACGACTACGGCGCCGCCATGGCGATGCTCGGCCGCACCGTCTTCGCGCTCGGTACCGGGCTCTCCGACGCGGGCTACGACCCCGATGTCTGTCGGATCGACGCCGCAGGTGCGCGGCTTGTTACTGAACAGTAGGTTCTCGCACAGTGGCGTGCGCCCGTGAGCGGCTTTTAAGCCGCGAACGGCGCCGCGCGAGGTCGCCGGCGGCCTTGCCGCCGGCTGGGACTTTGGAGGCCTTCACCGTCGATCCACAGTCATCGATGCATAACTGAGCAGTTGGGGCTCTGAAACGACTAGCAACCGATCCGATTCCCACGACATCTCCCGCGCCCGCCGACGAACAAAGCTTTACCGCGTCGACCGCCTATTTCCGGCAAATGGTACTCGACGACCTCGGTACGTCCCTTCGGAGCAGCCTCGACAAGCTCCAGGGGAAGTCCCGACTCTCCGAGAGCGACGTCGAGGAGATCGTCAAGGAGATCCAGCGTTCGCTCCTCTCCGCCGACGTCGACGTCTCCCTCGTCATGGAGCTGTCGGACTCGATCAAGACCCGCGCCCTCGAAGAGGAGCCGCCGGGCGGCACGACCGCGAAAGACCACGTCCTCAAGATCGTCTACGAGGAGATGGTCGAGTTGGTCGGCGACTCCACCGAACTCCCCCTCGAAAACCAGACGATCCTGCTGGCTGGCCTCCAAGGGTCCGGGAAGACGACCTCCGCCGCCAAGATGGCGTGGTGGTTCTCGAAGAAGGGGCTCCGCCCCGCGGTCATCCAGACCGACACCTTCCGGCCGGGCGCGTACGATCAGGCCAAGCAGATGTGCGAGCGCGCCGAGGTCGACTTCTACGGCGACCCCGACAACGACGACCCCGTCGACATCGCGCGGACGGGACTGGAAGAGACCGCGGACGCCGACGTGCACATCGTTGACACCGCGGGGCGCCACGCGCTCGAAGACGACCTCATCGCGGAGATCGAGGAGATCGAGCGCGCGGTCGACCCCGACCGCTCGCTCCTCGTGCTCGACGCCGCGATCGGACAGGGCGCGAAAGAGCAGGCCCGGCAGTTCGAGAAGTCGATCGGCATCGAGGGCGTGATGATCACCAAGCTCGACGGGACCGCGAAGGGCGGGGGCGCGCTGACGGCGGTCAACGAGACCGACTCCTCTATCGCCTTCCTCGGGACCGGCGAGACCGTTCAGGATATCGAGCGGTTCGAGCCCTCCGGATTCATCTCGCGGCTGCTCGGGATGGGCGATCTCAAGCAGCTCTCCGAGCGGGTCGAGCGCGCGATGGAGGAGGCCCAAGAGGAGGACGAGGATTGGGACCCCGAGGACATGCTGCAGGGGGAGTTCACCCTGAAGGACATGAAAAAGCAGATGGACGCGATGAACCGGATGGGCCCCCTCGATCAGGTGATGGACATGATTCCCGGGCTCGGCGGCGGGATGATGGACCAACTCCCGGACGACGCGATGGACGTGACCCAAGACCGGATGCGTCGGTTCGAGCGCATCATGGACTCGATGACCGACGAGGAGTTAGAGCACCCCCGCGTCGTCGGCCAGTCGCGTACGGAACGGATCGCGCGCGGGTCCGGGACCGACGAGGAGACGGTCCGGCAGCTCTTAGAGCAGCACTCCATGATGGAACAGACGATCAGCCAGTTCCAGGGGATGGGCGAAGGCGACATGCAGCGCATGATGAAGAAGATGGGCGGCGGCGAGGGCGGCGGCCTCGGCGACATGATGGGCGGCGGGAAAGGGCCGTTTTAAACGGTGAGCGAGGCGGTTATTTATAAGTCGACACCGGTGTGAGCGGATCGCCGGTGCACATCTCTACAGCCCCAGTCGCGAGGACCTCCGAACGTCGTTCCTGCTCGCTCCGCTCGCGAGACCGCAGCCTCACGCCTCCCCAGCCTCGTCGCTCACTCGGGGCTCCCTCCGGTCGCCCACGTCGTTCGCGACTCCCTCGCGCGTGCGAGTCGCGCCCTTCGGACGCTCCTCGGCACGCGCCAACCGCACGCCATTTATAAAGAAACGTCCGTTTCCATATCCTCCGTCGCCTCTTCGAGCCCGTCGTTGCGGGCGGTCTCGGCGTGCGAGCCCTCGATCTCGGCGTCGGTGAGGAGGTCGCGGAACTCGTCGCGGAACCGGTCGTTCGCGCGGGTGGAGGTCAGATCAACGCGGGCGACGCGGGCGTATTTCGCGACGGCGTCGGGGTCGGCGTCGAGGGCCTCGGCGCACTCGACGATCGAGCGCCCCTCGGCGGTCAGCCGCTTCAGGTCCGCGTAGTCGAACGCGTCGCCGTCGACCTCGCGGTCGGCCTCGCGAACGAGGTGGAGGTCGAGCCGCGCGTCGCGGACGGTCGCAGGGTCGACGACGGGCGTGGCTCCCGAGCCATCTTCAGCCCCTTCGGCGTCCCCGTCCGCCTCGCGCTCCTCGGCGAGCGCGGTCGCGACCGCTTCGTCGTCGTCCTCGTTAAAATGTCCGCGGGCGATCCGGGCGTAGGCCGCGTCGTCGAGGGCAGTCGAGAAGTCGTACCGCTCGCGCATCGCGGCGACGAGCTCGCGGACCCGCTCGTCGACCACCGCGTCGTCGCGGTCGGTGAGCGTCCCGCGCGACTCCGCCTGCCGCTCGGTGACCGTGTCGGACCCGGTAGTCTCGACGAAGAGATCGCGGAGATCGGAGGTCTTCTCGTCCATGGGCGAGCCACTACGCGCCGGCGGTAAATAAGCCTCGCGTCCGTTCTCGGCGGTCTCGGCGGTCTCGGCGGTCTCCGGCGGTATCGAGCGAGGACCGACGGCGGTCGCCGGTGTCGTCAACCAGTACTTTCAAGTTGGTTTACGAAGTGTCGGAGACATGGCAACCAGCACGGAGTCGGTGAATCTCGTCGGCGACGAGGCCGCGACGAACCTCGCCCGCGCGGCGCTTTTCGCCGCGCTCGTCGGCGCGTTCGCGTACGTGACGTTCCCGAATCCCGTCTCGCCCGTCTCGGTGACGCTCCAGGTGCTCGGCGTGTTCCTCGCCGGGATCTACCTCGGTCCAGTGTGGGGGGCGGCATCAATCGTCCTCTACCTCGCGGCCGGCGCGCTGGGCGCCCCGGTGTTCCAAGGCGGCTCCGCCGGTGTGGGCCAACTCGTCGGGCAGTCGGCGGGCTACCTCTGGTCGTACCCGCTCGCCGCGGCCGTCGTCGGCGCGGTCGTCCACCGCGGCGTGACCCTCCGCGACCTCGATACGGTCGGGCTCCCGACGCTCGTGGGCGCGATGGTCCTCGGCACCGTCGTCATCTACGCGCTCGGGGTGGCCGGGCTCGCCTTCGTGCTCTCGCTCGGGCCGATCGAGGCGGTGACCGTCGGCGCCGCCGCGTTCCTCCCCGCGGAGGCGCTGAAGATCGCCGCCGCGGTCGGCATCGTGCGCTCCGACGCGGTCGCGGCCGCGTGAGGCGGTCTCTCGGGGGCCCCGAGGTGACGCTGTGATCGACGTCGACGGCGTCACGTGTCGGTACGGCGGCCGGGGCGGGGGGGACGCTGACGGCGACGGCAACGCTGACGGCGACGCGGACGGCGACCGCGTCACCGCCGTCGACGACGTGACCCTCTCGATCCCCGACGGCGAGTTCCTGATCGTCGCCGGCGCGAACGGCTCCGGCAAGACGACGCTCGTCCGGACGTTCAACGGGCTCGTCGAGCCCGACGCCGGGGCGGTCTCGGTGAACGGAACCCCCGTGAGCGACGACCTCGTCGCGGCCCGGACCGCGATCGGGATGGTGTTTCAGGACCCGCGCGATCAACTGGTCGCCGCCACCGTCGGCGCCGACGTCGCGTTCGGGCCGGAGAATCTCGGACGCTCACACGCCGAGATCGATCGGCGGGTCGCCGACGCGCTCGCGGCGGTGAACATGACCGGTCGTGAGGACGACCGGATCGCGAGCCTCTCCGGAGGCGAGCGCGAGCGCGTCGCGATCGCGGGCGCGCTCGCGATGGAGCCCGATCACCTCGTCTTGGACGAGCCGTTCACCGGGCTCGACGAGCCGGCCCGGCGGTCGGTGCTCGACCGCCTGTGCGAACTCCGCGCGGCCGGGACGGGCGTGATCGTCGTCACCCATGACCTCCGCGACGTGTTCGACCTCGCGGATCGGGTGGTTGGGCTGTCTGCGGGGCGGGTCGCCGTGGACGAGGCGCCGCGGGAGGCGGCCGCAAAGCTGCCGGGACTGGACGTACGGGTTCCGGAAGGAGCGTTCGACGATCAGCCCGCAGACGCCACCGACGCCCCTTCCGACCCGTGACCCTCTCGTACGTCCCTGACGACTCGATCGCCCATCGGCTCGACCCCCGGTCGAAGCTCCTCGTGCAGGTCGGGTTCGCGGCGGCGGCGTACGCGTACACGACGCCCCGGGGACTCGCCGTGCTCACCCTCCTCGCCGTCGTCTGCCTTCGCCTCGCCGGCGGCGGCCCCCGCGACCTGTGGACCTACCGGTTTGCGTTTCCGGTACTGCTTGTCGCCCCCCTCGTCGCGGGCGCGACGCTCGGCGCGCCGTGGTTCCGGATCGATCGCGCCGCGACTACGGGGCTCGCGAGCTACCGCGTCCTGCTGATCCTCGTCGTCGCCGCTGGCTACGTCAGGTCGACGCCGGTCCGAGATTCGCGAGCGGCGATCCAGCACACGCTCCCCGGCAAGCCCGGGCAGTTCCTCGGGACCGGCGTCGCGCTCGTGTTCCGGTTTCTTCCCCTCCTGAAGCGGGACCTGCTGACGGCCCGCGAGGCGGTTCGGGCGCGCGGTGGCGGGGCACTCCCGGTCCGCGAGCGCATGCGGCTCGTCGCCGTCGCGGGTATCAACCGGGCGTTCGGGCGGGCCGACCGGCTCGGGACCGCGCTGAACGCCCGGTGTTTCGCGTGGAACCCGACGCTCCCGCGGCTGGCGCTCGGGTCCGCCGACTACCCGGCGCTCGCGATCGGCGGGGGGTTGGTGGCGGCGGCCGTGGCGAGCGTCGTATAGCCGGGAAACACCGGACGACGCGTCCCGCGTTGTGACAAGCTTTAACTCGGCCGTATCCGCCTGATCGATTATGACTCCCTTGCAGGCGGCCACCCGGGAGACGTTCTGGACAATCGGTCCGATCGGGAAGGTCGCGTTCTACTGGCTCGCCGTAGTCGCGATCCTCGTGTTCCTATACGGGGTGTACGCCCGGTTTGCGGCGTACGCCCGCGGGAGCGAGGACCCACGCGATCGGCTGTCGAATCTCCCCGCGCGGACGGTCACGGCGACAAAAACGGTGCTTTCGAACGAGAACCAGTTCGACCGCGACCTGTACGCCGGTGTGATGCACACGTTCGTACTGTGGGGCTTTCTCACCCTGCTCGTCGCGACGACCATCCTCGGGTTCGACATCGACGTGTACCGCCCGATCGCCGGCGAGTCGTTCTGGGTGGGCGACTTCTATTTAGCCTACCAGTTCACCGTCGACGCGTTCGGCCTGCTGTTCGTCGTCGGCGTCGGCATGGCCATGGTCCGCCGCTACCGCGAGCGCGACGGGCGACTGTGGGGGAAACACACCTCGCTGGAAGACGACGCGTTCGTCTGGAGCCTCCTTCTGCTGGGCGTCGGCGGCTTCGTCGTGCAGGCGCTCGGCATCGTCGGCCAGCCCGCGCGAGCCGACGAGACGGTGAGTTTCATCGGCATGGCGATGGCGGCCGGGTTCCGGTGGCTAGGGCTGACGGCCGGCGGCGCCGAGGCGATCTACGGCGTCATCTGGTGGAGCCACTCGCTGCTGGCGTTCGCCTTCATCGCATGGATCCCGTACGCGAAGCCGTTCCACATGATCTCCTCGTTCGCGAACGTCGTCGCCCGCGACGAGAAGGCGGGCGCGCGGCTCCCGAACGTCCCCGCCGACCTCGATCACACCAACGCGGAGTCGCTCGACGACTTCACCTGGAAGGAGCTCATGGACGGCGACGCCTGCACGAAGTGCGGGCGGTGTACCGACGCCTGCCCGGCCGACACGGTGGGTCGGAACCTCGACCCGCGAGACGTAATCTTAGACCTGAAGGCGTACCGCGAGTCCGTGAGCGACGATCCGGTGGTGGGGCGCCGCGACGAAATGGCGACCGACGGCGGGGTTGCGAGCGCAGACGGCGGCACCGTCCCCATCGTCGCCGACGAGGGCGGCGTCATCGACAGCGAATCCATGGAGTCGTGCATGTCCTGTATGGCCTGTATGGACGCCTGCCCGGTCGACATCGAACACCTCACCTCGTTCACGAAGCTGAATCGCCAGCTCGTCGACGAGGGCGCGGTCGACTCGAATCTCCAAGGCGTGTTCCAAGACGTGATGCAGAAGGGGAACACCTTCGGCGAGTCGCAGTCGGCTCGCGGCGACTGGGCGGACGACCTCGACGACGACGTCGCGGTTCCGGACGCCCGCGAGCGCGAGGTGGAGTACCTCTGGTACGTCGGCGACTACCCGAGCTTCGACGACCGGAACAAGAAGGTCGCTCGCGCGCTCGCTCGACTGTTCGACGAGGCGGACGTGTCGTTCGGAATCCTGTTCGACGATGAGAAGACGGACGGCAACGACATCCGCCGGATCGGCGAGGAGTTCCTCTACTTGGAGCTGGCCGGCCACCACGTCGAGACGTTCGCGGACTGCGAGTTCGACTCGATCGTCTGTACCGACCCGCACTCGTACAACACCATCAAAAACGAGTACCCCGCGGTCGACTTCGCGGAGTTCGCCGACGACCCGATGATGCCGTTCGACCGCGAGGAGCCGTGGAACCCGGAGGGAGAAATCGACGTGTTCCACTGGACGCAGGTGGTCGAAGAGCTGGTGGCTGACGGGCGACTCGACCTCTCCGGCGACGAACTCGACTACACCGTCACCTACCACGATCCCTGCCATCTCGGGCGGTACAACGACGAGTACGAGGCGCCCCGCGAGCTGATCCGGGCGACCGGTGCCGACCTCTACGAGATGCCGCGCTCGCACGACGACTCGTTCTGCTGCGGGGGCGGCGGCGGCGGTCTCTGGACCGAACACGACGAGGCGGTCAAGCCGAGCGAGGAGCGCCTCCGGGAGGCGGTCGAGGACACCGAGGCCGACGACGCGATCGAGAAGTTCGTCGTCGCCTGCCCGATGTGTACGACGATGTTCGAGGACGGGCGGAAGACGGGCGACTTCGAAGATGCCGTGGAGATCGTCGACGTCGCGGAGCTGTTGATCGAGGCGGTGGAGGCGGGCTCGTAGCCGGGTCGAGCGGGATCGTCGCCGGCTCGAAGCGGATCACCGGTCCGGCTCAGGCATCCGAGTCGGCGGTCGACGCCGACCGGCCGGTGGCGTCGACAGCGTCGTCCACCCGACGCAGTAGCTCCCGCCCCGGCGCTCGGTCTCGCACGGGTGGGTCATCGCCCGGGTCTTCTCACGGAGGGGCTTAAGAATACGCTCGGATCTCCGATCGGCGACGGTGCCGCGGGACGCGCATCACGTCGCCTGTCGAGTACATCTATATAGTGTATATAGTGCCGGGGAGCGATACTGCGTCGGTCGTACTGCTCATAGCATACTACTTAACCGGAACACACCCACAATCAGGTGATGGCATCAAGC
>Ga0208138_100541_pt1 | contig 14979 bp, 14 predicted proteins | sample AntRauMetaRauer3_FD_184786 | JGI IMG/M metagenome (GOLD analysis project Ga0208138, IMG submission 184786) | Saline lake microbial communities from Rauer Lake, Antarctica, in enrichment culture - Antartic Rauer Lake 3 Metagenome Rauer3 (SPAdes)... ...
GACCGACCACACAAACGCGGACACTCTTCGGACGCCGATCGTCGCCGTGCTGGGCCACGTCGATCACGGCAAGACCAGCCTGCTCGACACGATCCGCGGCTCCGCCGTCAGCGAGGGCGAAGCCGGTGCGATCACGCAGCACATCGGGGCGACTGACATCCCGCTCGACACCATCTCCGAGATGGCGGGCGAACTCATCGATCCGACCGACTTCGACCTGCCGGGACTTCTCTTTATCGACACGCCTGGCCACCACTCTTTCTCGACGCTGCGCGCTCGCGGCGGCGCGCTCGCCGATATCGCGGTGCTCGTTGTCGACGTTAACGACGGGTTTCAGCCGCAGACGGAGGAGGCAATCGACATTCTCAGACGCACCGGGACCCCCTTCGTCGTCGCCGCCAACAAGGTGGACACGACGCCGGGCTGGAACCCGCAGGACGGCCAGCCGATCCAGCAGAGTCTGGAGGCGCAGTCGGAGCGCGCCGAGTCCATGCTCAACGAGAATCTCTATGAGATCATCGGTCAACTCTCCGACGCCGGCTTCTCCGCCGACCTGTACTGGCGCGTCCAGGACTTCCAGAAGAACATCGGCGTCGTCCCCCTCTCGGCGCTCACGGGCGAGGGCGTTCCCGACCTGCTCACGGTCCTGATGGGTCTCTCACAGCGGTTCATGAAAGAGGAGATGGCGATCGACGTGCAGGGACCGGGCGAGGGAACGGTCCTCGAAGTCAAAGACGAGCGCGGCTTCGGCGCCACCATCGACACGGTCGTGTACGACGGTGTGGTGCGCAACGGCGACCAGATCGTCGTCGGCGGGCAAGACGAGCCGATCGTCACCGAGATCCGGGCGCTGCTCCAGCCGCGGCCCTTAGAGGAGATCCGCACGGAGAAGAAGTTCGAGAAAGTGGCGGAGGTCGGCGCCGCCGCCGGGGTGAAGATCGCCGCGCCCGACCTCGATCGGGCGATGGCGGGCGCGCCGGTGCGGGTCGTCCGCGACCGCCCGATCGAGGAGGTCGTCGAGGAGGTGAAAGCCGAGCTCGCGGAGATCGAGGTGGACACCGCGGAGAACGGCGTCGTTGTCAAGGCCGACACGCTCGGCTCCTTGGAGGCGATGGCGAACGCGCTCCGCGAGGCGGAGGTCCCCATCCTGCGCGCTGAGGTCGGCGACATCGCGCCCCGCGACATCGCCGTGGCCGAGACCGCGAACCAGGACGAGCACAAGGCCATCCTCGGATTCAACGTCGACCTGCTCGCGAACGCCGAGACGGAGCTTGAGAACGCCGACGTGAAGCTGTTCACCGACGAAGTCATCTACCAGCTGATCGACGACTACGAGACGTACGTCGAGGAGAAACAGCGCGCCCAGCAGGAGACGGTGCTGGACAAGGTCGTCCGCCCCTCGCGGTTCCGCATCCTCCCCGACCACACGTTCCGCCAGAACGACCCCGCGGTCGTCGGCGTCGAGGTCATCTCCGGCACGGTCCAGAACAACCGCAACGTCGGGTACTTCGAGGGCAACGAGTTCGAGCGCGTCGGCCAGCTCTCCGGCATTCAAAAGCAGGGCGACGACGTCGACGAGGCCCGCGCGGGCGAGCGCGTGAGCATCGCCATTGACGGCCCGACCGTCGGGCGCGACATCGAGGAGGGCGACACCCTCTGGACCGAAATCCCGGAGAAGCACGCGAAGATCCTCGAACAGGAGTTAAAAGAGGAAATCACGGCCGACGAGCGCGAGGCGCTCGCGGCGTACTTGGAAACCAAGCGGAAGCGGGACCCCTTCTGGGGGAAGTGAGCCGGGATTACCGACATTCTCGGGTGAAAAAGGCGCGCAGTTCGTTGCTGATCTCAATCGTCGCGGTCCGCGAGCGTCTGCTTGATCTGCTCTAGTTGAATGTAGGTGGCGAGGGCGAGAATGGTACTCGGCCACAGGCCGATGAACTGGCCGCGCTGCTTGTCGCCGCGGACGTAGTAGAAGTACAGCGCGAGGGCGACGGAGCCCATGGACGCCAGCGCGGCGGGTCCGAGGTCGTCAAGGTTGATCCCAGCTGCAGTCCCGTTCGGTGCCGCTTCGGATGCTTCGTTCATGATTTATAATGGGTTTCAGTAGTTAAATCACTTGTGCTGACAGGAACGCTCCCGCCGCAATCCCCCTACTCGCGTCCCGACACCGCAGACTGGCTGACGACCCGCGTCGCGGTCGCTTTCCACCGAATCGCCACTTCGTCGCCTTCGTCAAGCGCCAATCGTTCCGCGCTCTCCGCCGTGATCAACACCCGAAATGCCTCCTCACCCACCCCAACCCGAACCGTCGACACCGTTTCGCCGGCCTCGACGCCGACGACCGCACCCCGAAGTCGGTTCCGGGCGCTCGTGGAATCCGGGTCGACCCGCTCGTCGCCCGTATAAACCGTCACCGCGTCGGCGCCGATCCGCACCTGTACGGCGTCGCCGACCGCGGCGCCGTCGTGGAGCCCGCGTACCGTCCCGACGGCGGTGTCGACGTCGGCCAGTTCGCCGTCGACGCTCGTCACCGTCCCGTCCAGCACTGTCTCTGGTACCTGTGCGGTCGCCGCCAACACGGCCTGCAGACGGTCGTACCGGTCGAGGAGGTCGCGACCGGCTCCCGAGAGCCGGCTGCCGCCGCCGCCGGAGCCGCCGCGCCGGCGCTCGACGAGGGTACCGAACGCGTCTTCGAGCGCCTCGATCCGCGAGAGAGCGCGAGCGCGGGACCGCCCCAGATCCGAGGCCGCGCCCGCGACCGACCCCGCCGCGTGGACCGCCCGGAGGAGCGCCGCATCGCGGCCGTCGAACTCGACGCCGTCCTCGATGAGCGCGGCCTGGCCGCGGCCCGCGGCGCCGCCGGGTTCGCCGCTTTTCGCGTCACCCCCGTCGCGATCCGTCGTCTCGTCCATACCTCACCGTCGTCCCGCGCGGTGTTGGCGTTTTCCCTCCGGCGCCGCCGTTTTCGTGACGTAACCGCTTTCGGACTCGATCGAATTCCGGCCAAGCGCGGCCGAACCGACGGATCGGAGACAGTCAGCGGATTCATCGCGCGTGTCCGCCGCTCGACCCCGAGCGGCGATAACCGTCTCAGGTTGATCCGCGGCAGAAGCTATATCCGACACCGGTCCATCGGTGTATCTATGACGATACATCGACGGAAGTTCATCACCGCACTCGGTGCGGGCGCAGTGGCGAGTACGGCCGGATGCACGCAGCTCGGCGGAGGCGGCGATGGCGGCAGCGAGGGCGGCGACAATCAGCCCTCCGTGGCCGGCGAGACGCTCACGCTCACGACCACGACGAGCACGTACGACACGGGACTCCTCGACGCGATCCACACCGACTTCGAGGAGATGTACGGCGTGACCGTGGACGCGGTCGCGCAGGGGACGGGTGCGGCCTTGGAGTCGGCCCGCAACGGCGACGCCGACGTGGTGATGGTCCACGCCCGCGGGCTCGAAGACGAGTTCCTGCGCAACGGGTACGGGGTCAACCGCCGCGACCTGATGTTCAACGACTTCGTGATCGTCGGACCCGAAAGCGACCCGGCGGGAGTTCAGGGGATGGACTCGGCGACCGATGCGCTCACCGCCATCGCCGAGGCGGAGGCGGCGTTCGTCTCCCGCGGGGACAACTCCGGGACTCACACCAAGGAGCTGAACCTCTGGGAGGCGGCCGGCACCGAGCCCGGCGGTGACTGGTACCAGGAGATCGGCGCCGGGATGGGCGAGGCGTTGAACAACGCGAACCAGCAGGGCGCCTACACGCTCTCGGACCGCGGGACGTTCATCTCCCAGCGCTCCGAGATCGACCTCACGATCCTCGTGCAGGGTCCCATCGAGGACGGCCCGGAGATCCTCGCGAACCCCTACGGAGTCATGGCGGTCAACCCCGGCGTCCACGACAACGCGAACTACGATCTCGCGATGGCGTACATCGGATGGATCACGAGCCCCGAGACCCAAGACGCGATCTCCGACTACCAGAGCAACGGCGAGCAGCTGTTCTTCCCCGAGGCGGTCTCGGAGAACCCCGACTTCCAACAGTACGTTCCGCAAGGTTGGAGTAGCGACTCGTCCGACGAGTGAGCGTGCCGATCGAACCAGTTGCACAGCTGCTCTCCCCCTTCCTCGACCTCCCGTTCAGAGACGGCTACGTCTGGAGCATCATCTACGTCTCGCTGTACGTGAGCGTCACCGCCGTGGCGCTGAGTACGCTGTTCAGCGTGCCGGTCGCCGTCATGATCGGGTTCTCCGAGTTCCCCGGAAAGGGGGTCGTGAAGTCCGTTATCAACACGGGGATGGGGTTTCCCAGCGTGGTCGTCGGCCTCTTGGTCCTGTTCGCGGTCTCGAATCAGGGACCGCTCGGGTCGCTCGAGCTCGTCTTCACCAGAGAGGCGATGATCATGTCGCAGTTCGTGCTCGCGACGCCGCCGATCACGGCGATCAGCCTCGCGGCCGTCTCCGGGGTCGACGACGGCGTCCGCGACGCCGCGCGCGCACTCGGTGGAACGCGCCTCGACGCCGCCCTCGTCGTCCTGAAGGAGGCGCGATACGGGATCGCCACCGCGATTCTGGCCGGCTTCGGCCGCGCTGTCAGCGAGGTCGGGTCCGTGCTCATCGTCGGCGGCAACATCACGAGCGCGGACGGGATCTCGAAGACCCGGACGCTGACGACCGCCATCCAACTGGAGGCGCGGCAGGGGCAGTACGAGACGGCGATGATCCTCGGCGCGGTCCTCGTCGCGCTCGTGTTGACCGTCAACGCCGTGGTCGTCCACTTCGGCGACGGCGGGGTGAATCGCTGATGCTCCGCGCGACAGGCGTCTCGCAGTCGTTCGGCGGCGAGCGCGTGTTCGAGGACCTCTCCGTCGATATCGACGCCGGCGAGGTCCTCGGCGTCATCGGCCCCTCCGGCGTCGGCAAAACGACGCTACTTCGGACGCTCGCGCTCTCGCTCGAACCGGACGCGGGGACCGTCGCGCTCGGCGGCACGGACGCGTGGGCCGCCGAAGAGGCCGACCGACTTGCCCTGCGTCGGCGGGTTGGCATGGTCTTTCAGGAAGCGAGCCTCTTCGACGCCTCGGTGGGTCGCAACGTCGAATACGGACTCCGGGTTCGGAGCCGGTGGAGCGACCGGATCGCTGCGGCGCTGGGGCTCTCCGACGCCCCAGACGCCGTTCGCGAGTCGCTCGACGTCGTCGGGCTGACGGACAAGGCGACCCAACACGCCGACTCGCTGTCGGGCGGGGAGGCCCAGCGCGTGTCGTTCGCCCGCGCGCTGGCGTACGATCCGGATATCCTGCTGCTCGACGAGCCCACCTCCGACCTCGACCCGCGGAACACGGCCGTCATCGAAGAGGCCATCGAGGAGGCTCGAAACAGGGGAATCGGTGTCGTCGTGGCGACCCACGACATGCATCAGGCGGAGCGCGTCGCGGACCGCGTCGCCGTCCTGCTCGACGACGGCGTCACGGAGGTCGGTCCGACGGAGCGGATCTTCGAGGACCCGTCGGACGAGCGCACCCGGAAGTTCATCTCGGGCGAACTGGTGTACTGACGCGCATCGAGGAGAGACGGGGTACCGGCCGAATCCGGCGAGCTATTTATACGTAATCGACGGCTCTGCGGTGACCACCGCCAAAGCCCCGCAACCGCGGCCTCACACCTCCCCAGCCTCGCGCCTCTGGCAGTCGGGCGAAGCCCGACGACCTCGCACGTGCGACTCGCGGTCTCGGCCGCTCGTCGGCACGCAGGGCGAGAGCAAAGCTCTCGCTTGCAGCCGGCGGCAACGCCGCCGGCGACGCCACCGCAATTCGGTTTATAAGCGATCGTCGCTGTCGATCACGACTGTGTACAGACGGTATTGCTGCCACCGATCTACTTCATTCACTCCCGACACCGATCGAGAAGCACGCTTCGGCGACAAATCGCTTCAAACGAGGGCTCTGTTGAAATTCTCTTCTTCAGATCTATTGGTGTCTAAATACAGTGGTATTAACGAAGAGGCCACCCCTCATTGACGTGATAGATCATAGGAGCTATCCGTTCGCCTCCAGAGGTTGCTATCGCATGAACGAGAGCAAACGTGACCAGCTAATCGACTCCTACTTGAATGGTATGGATCACGAGGACAAAGACTTGCTACGAGACGCCTTCGCGCCGGATATCGTACACGAACACCCCGTCCGCAACGTACAAGGAATCGAAGATTTTCTGGTATTTAAAGTCGACGAGCAGCCACCCCAGGAGTCCGAACACAAAGTGAGCCACCGCATCCACGTTCCGGAGGCGTCCGTAGTCCAAGGACGAAAAGTCGGAACCGTTGAGGGGGAATCGGTCGACGTTCAGTTCTGTGACGTCTATGAATTCAACGCGGACGAATCGGCGATCACTAAGCTTTCTGTCTACGTGCGGGAGTAAGCTATCGGAATCCTTCATCGGTGAAATCAGTGAGCAATGGGTGGTGCTCTTGAGGAGATAGAGAGCGACAGCGTACAGCCTGTCGTGTTACACCGTTCTCCCGTACTGAGCGATAGAGGGTGCAAAGCTATCACCCGCAGATGATTCACCAGCGCCGTCGCATCAGACGTCGAAGTCGAGTTCGACCGCGTCCCCGGCGTCGGCGTCGCCCGGATCGACCACGTCGCCGCCGGCGGCGAATCCGGCGTGGAGATGTTCGTAGGTGCGGTCGATCGCCTCCACGATAACCTTGGTGTCTCCCGTGACCGGCATGAAGTTCGTGTCGCCGTCCCACCGCGGGACGACGTGGGTGTGGAGGTGGTCGATCGAGCCGCCGGCCGCCGAATCACCGAGGTTCTGTCCGGTGTTGACCCCGTCGGGGTCCACGTCGTAGCGCAATGCCGCGAGCGTCGCCGTCTTCAGCTTCGCGTGGTCGAGCAGGGTCGCGTCGTCGAGGTCGGTGGGGTCCTCGCGGTGTTCGCGGGGGATCACCATCGCGTGTCCCGGGTTGTACGGCGCGTTGTTCAACAGGACGTAGTTGCGCTCGCTGCGGGCGACGACGCGCGCGTCGCGGGCGTCCTCGCGCTCCGGGAGGACGCAGAACGGACAGCCCTCGATCGGGTCCGCGTCGCGCTCGACCCACTCGATCCGCCACGGCGCGTAGATCCGGTCCATCAGCCGTCGAAGTCGTGGATGCCCGCGGTCGTGATCTCGACGCCGTCGTCGGTGACGAGCAGGGTGTGTTCCGCCTGACTCACCAAGGCGTCGTCGGCCTCCTTCAGGACGGGGTATCCCTTCACCGCGTTCGCCTGCTTCAGCCGGCGCAGTGCCATCTCGACGCGGTCGCCTTCCAGCCACCGCGCCGCAAACGGGAGGTCGTCGAACGCCTCGATCTCTTCGAGGGCCTGTCGCGCGCGGCGGTCGCGGACGCTCGCGGAGCCCTGTCGCTCGAAAATCTCCTCCTCGGTCCCCTCGCCGACCTTCCCGCGGCCGTCGGTGGCGAACGGTTCGATCGCGACCGCCTGTCCGGGCTCCAGTTCGACCGACCGATCGACGCCCCGGTTCGGGACCGTCGGCCCCGTGTGCGCGTCGTAGCGCTCGACGCCGTGCCCGGAGAGATTCAGGACGGGCGTGTAGCCGTACCCGCGGATCACGTCCTCGATCGCCTGTCCGACGACGCCGACCTCGACGCCCGGCCCGGCCTCGTCGACCGCAGCCTCGAGCGCCATCTCGGCGGCCTCGACCAGTTCGGGGGTCCCCGTGTGATCGACCGTGACCGCGGCGTCGGCGATGTAGCCGTCGACGTGGACGCCGACGTCGAGACACACCATCTCCTCGCCGAACTCGGTGTCGTCGTCGCGACTCGGAGTGGCGTGAGAGGCCTCGGGATCGACGCTGATGTTGACGGGGAACGCGAGCCCCGCGTCCTGCTCGCGGATGAAGTCCTCCGTCCACTCCGCGACCTCGAGGTGCGTCCGTCCCGGCTCGACCATCTCGCGGGCCTCGTTCATCGCCTCGACCAACACCGCACCCGCCTCCCGGTAGCTCTCGACCGCGTCGTCGTCTAGGGATCCGTGGCTCATGTCTCCGGATTCGGCGACCGACCGCAAAGAGGTTGCGGAGGGGCGCCGCGGACCCTCACAGCGCCAGGGCACGGAGTCACGTCGAGGGGTCGTGGTCGGGGCTCGGCCCGCTGCTCGCCGACGCCGCCTCGCCATTGGCCGCTGCCTCCCTACCCTCCGTCGCCCCTCTGTTTGCCGTCGGAAGCCACATCGTGATCAGCGTTCCCGTCGGCTCTCGCGTGTGGATCTCCAGTTCGCCGCCGGACTCAGTGACGATCCAGTGAACGAGCCAGAGCCCAAGCCCGCTCGCGTGTTCGAGTGCCGTCTCGCGGGCCTCTGAGAACACGCTCCGCTCGACCGCGGGGATCCCCGGGCCGTTGTCCGCGACGGCGATGCGGTACCCCTCGCCGTTCGGATCGACGGCCACCTCAACGATCGGTTGGTCCCCGTCGTTGTGGACGACCGCGTTCTCCAACACGTTCCGGACCGCGGACTCCAACAGCTCGTCGGCACACACCACGGCCGCGTCGGGCGTCGACACCGTCACCGTCGCCTCCGGGAACGACGACTCGAGCGACTCGCAGAGTCGCGTAACCAGTTCCGACAGATCGATCTCCGCCCGCGCGCCGTCTCTGTGGAGCGCGACGTCGATCTCACGGGCTTGATCGCTGAGGTGTGTCAGTGTCTCGACCTTCCGATCGATGATGTCGAGGTAGTCGTCGCCCTCCTCGTCGACATGGTTTCGGAGGAGCTCTGCGTATCCACCGATGACATTCGTGTCGTTTTTCAGATCGTGCCTGAGGACCCGGTTGAGGACCTGTAGACGCTGTTCTGACCGCTGGATATCGGTCACGTCGGTGGCGGTGAACACCACCTCTCCGGTGTCCTCGAACAAGCGCTCGATCCTCGTGTCGAACTGGCGCCAGTTCCCGTCTGCGTGGGCTATCCGGTGGTCGATCGCCTGCGGCTCGCCGGTCTCGAACGCGCGCTCGAACGCGCGTTGCGCCTCCTGGCGGTCGTCGGGGTGGGCCAAATCGATCACGGGCCGCCCCTCGATCTCTGCAGGTGAGTGGCCGAGCAGGCGCTCTACCGACGGACTCACGTACCGAAGCAGGCCGTCGGTTCCGCAGACGGCGATGACGTTCGGCGACTTCTCGATGAGCGCTCGGTAGCGGCGCTGGAGCGTCTCGCGCTCGGTGACATCGCGGAACAGGAGGACTGTTCCACCCGTCACGGCGGTCGATCCGAACTCGGGCGGGCTCTCAGACTCGGACTCGCTCCCTCTCCCGGACCCGCCCCCGGCGATCGAGTGGGCGGCGACCGTCAGAAAGCGGGGATCTGACCCGCCGTCGACGGTCACCCGGAGATCGTCGTCCGGGTCCGATCCGGGGGTGCCACGCGACCCCGCTCCGTCGACAGTCCCGTCACGTGACACGAGATCCGTGACCGCCGGGGCGCGCTCGAACGCCTCGTCGACGCCGCAGCCGATCGCCGCGGACGGGAACAGTCGACGAGCCGGCCGGTTCAGGTCGACGATCCGGCCGGCGTCGTCAACGACTACGATACCATCGGAAAGGTTTGCGAACACCGCGTCGCGAGCGATGGGCGAGAGGTCGAGGAGCCGGTAGCGAAACACGACCCAGCCGAGCAGGCCGGAGGTGGCCGCGAACGTGACCGGTGTGAGGTCAACGAACAGGGGGCCGATAACTCCAGAGATCCCGGCGACGCCGACGGCCATCGGTGCGATACCGGCGGCGAGCAATATCGTAGCCTGCCGGCGGAACACGCCGTCGCGGGCGAGTGCGGCGTAGCCGAGCACGGCGAATGTGAGCAGGTTCACGGCGTAAGTGTACGTCATGAACCCCAAGAGTGCGGGCGTCGGTAGGTACTCCATCACGAGGAATCCGTTCGTATCGGACAGCGACGGAGACGTGTAAAAAAGCGGGTCGGCGCCGACGACGAGAACGCCGCCGACGACGGTCGCGGGGACAAGACACAGCAGGGCGATGCGGCGCGGTCGAATCCACGCCGTCCAGTCGACGTACACGAACACGAACACGGGCCAGGCGACGGCGAGTGCTGCGACCCCGACCCAGACGAGGCGGTTCCACAGGAGGGTCGCTTCGAGCGTCGTCGCCGACAGCTGCGCCGCGTACGCCAGCGACCAGACCCCGCTACTGACCGTGACACCGACGAAGCTCCGCACGAGCGGCATCTCTCCCCGGGACCGGTTCCGGACAGCGTACACGGCGAAGGAGAACGACGCGAGCGCCGCCACGAGCAACGGAACCGTGTACGGCGTCGGTTGCCACACCATCGATACCGGGTGGATGACTGTCCCGGGTAAAAAGGAACCGGACCGAACGTCCTAATACCCGAGCGAAACCACGGAACGTATGCTCGAACCGGGCGATCCCGCACCCACGATCGCGTTGTCCAACCACCACGGCGACGCCGTCACTGTTGACCCCGCCGCGGCACGCTACACGGTCGTCTACTTCTACCCCCGCGCCGATACGCCGGGGTGTACGACCGAGGCCTGTGGCTTCCGCGACGAGTGGGACGCCTTTGAGGGCGCCGACGTCGCGGTCGTCGGGATCAGCGACGACCCCGTCGACGACCTCGAACCGTTCGCCGAGGAGTACGACCTGCCGTTCACGCTGCTTTCGGACCCCGACGGCGAGGTCGCGAGCGCGTACGACTCGTACGGCGAAAAACAGATGTTCGGTAACACCTTCGACGGCGTGTTCCGGAACACGTACGTGATCGACGCAAACGGGACGATCGCGCTCGCTTACGAGGGCGTTTCCCCCGAGGACCACGCGGTCGAGATCCTCGACGACATCGAGGCGCTTGACGGCTGACACGCCGTTCGCCTCGACTACGTTCCTAGAACAGCCCGCCGATCCGGGAGAGAAGTCGTGGTACCTCGTCGGCGATCGCGTGCCGCTTGAGAAGGGCGAACCCCACGACGATGACGGCGAAGCCGGCGATCGTCAGCGCCGTCACGGGTTCAGCGAGCAGGACTGCGCCCGTCACCGTCGCTACTACGGGGACGACGTACGAGACGAGGTTGATCTCGAAGGGACCCAGACGGTCGAGTAGCGTGAAGTAGATGACGTACGCGACCGCCGAGGCCAGCACGCCGAGGAACAGCAGCGCGCCGAGCGCCGGGAGCGCGGTCGACGGGAGCCGTTGGGGCTCGCCGAGCCCGAGGCTGAATCCGTGGATCAGCAGCGCACCGAACAGCATTGCCCACCCGGTGAGCGCGACGCTGGAGAGAGTCGTCTCCACGGTGCGGAGTCCGACGCTACCGACCGCGACCGCGATCACCCCAACCGAGATGAGTCCAACGCCGATCGTGACGCCGCCGGCGAGGTTCGCAGGATCCGGCTGGGCGACGAGCCCGACGCCGATGAACGCTAACACTATGCCGAGCCCACCGCGCGCGTCGAGATCGGAGCCGCCGATCCAGGCGGCCGCGACTGCCGCGGTTGCGATGGGAACGAGGCTGTAGGTGATCGAGGCGACCCCGCTCGTCGTGTACTGCTGGCCGACGAACAGCAGGGAGTTGTTGGCGGCGACGGAGAGTCCGCCGCTGAACCCGATCGCGGCCGCGTCGCCGCGGGTCCGCGGGATCGGGGACGATTTCGTCAGGAAGAGGTACGACACGAGTACCAGCGCAGCCAGATCGAACCGATAGGCGGCGTACAGCACGGGCGGGTAGTAGTCGAGCCCGACCTCGATGGCGACGAAGGAACCGCCCCAAAGCAGGGCGAGCACGAGGAACAGGATAATGTCTCGATATCTAGACACGAATGGAGAAAGGGTTTAGAGGGTAAACCGGTGTCCGTTCCCGCTCAGTAGCCGCGGACGATCAGGTAGTCCGCGAGATCGGCCAACAGATCGCGGGACCCGCTTTCGGGGAGAATCTCGAGGTGTTCTTTCGACCGCCTCGTCAGGTCCTCGGCCGTCTCGCGGGCGTACGCGATCGAGCCGACCTCCTCTAAGGCCGCCACCGCGTCCTCGATGGCCTCTTCGGTCACCTCAGCGGGGGTATCGGCGTCAACCAGCCCGTCGACGTCGACGCCCTGCTGTCGGGCGTGGAGGGTGATCAGCGTCTCCTTCCCCTCGACGAGATCGGAGCCGCGCTGTTTGCCCAGCTCCTCGGAGGCGACGGTCAGATCGAGTACGTCGTCTTGGATCTGGAACGCGCGTCCCGAGTCGATCCCGTACTGGTATAACGCGTCGACGACCTCGTCGTCGGCGCCGAGCAGAAGGGCGGGCGTCGCAGCCGAGGCGCCGTAGAGGACGGCGGTCTTCAGCTCGACCATCTCTAAGTACTCTTCCGGAAGGATGTCGTCGCGGCTCTCGAAGGAGACGTCGAGCGACTGTCCCTCGCAGATCTCCGTACAAGTGGTCGCGAGCATCCGCATCGCCTCCAGTCCGTTGGCGGGGTCCGAGCCGGTCTCCGTCATGAACTCGAACGCCTTCGAGTAGAGCGTGTCGCCGGCGAGGATGGCGGTCGAGATATCGTACTGCTCGTGGACGGCCGGAACGCCCCGTCGGAGGTCGTCCTCGTCCATGATGTCGTCGTGAATCAGCGTGAACGACTGGATCACCTCGATCGCGACCGCGGCGCGCATCACGTCGACGGTGTTGCCGTCGAGGGCCGCGAATTCGCGGAAATTCGCGCTCAGCGGGTCGGTGCCGGTCACCGCCTCCGCGGCCAGCGTCGTCACCGTCGGGCGGAGCCGCTTTCCGCCGGCTTCGAGGATGTACCGCGTCGCCTCGTAGAGCCGCTCCGGGTGCTGTACCGGCAGCTCCTCGTCGATAGCGGCGTTGACGAGGTCACGCCGCTCGCGGATGGCCTCCAGCACCCGCGCCTCCTTCGTCTCGCTCGTCATTCGACGAGTTGGATGACGCTCCCGTTCTGCGTGACGTGGACGTCACGTCCGAGCTTGTACCCCTGCGACGTCGCGAGGTTCACGTACGGCGATCGACCCTTCAGCGTCTGGTGACCGGGGATGACGTGCTGCGGCTGGAGCGCGTCGAGCATCTCGTAGTGGCCCTCCTCGCGGAGGTGACCGGAGACGTGGATGTCGTCGTAGAGACGCGCGCCCTGCATCCGGAGCAGCTGTTCGCTCTGGTAGCGCTGCCCCTCGTTGGTCGGCTCCGGGATGACGCTCGCGCTGAAGACGACCTTGTCGCCGTCGTCCAGTTCGTACGGGGTCTCGCCGCGACCCATGCGAGTGAGCATCGCGCGCGGCTCGCCCTGGTGGCCCGTCACGATGGGGAGGAAGTTGCCCTTCCCCTCCTTCATGATGCGCTTGAACGCGCGGTCGACCGACTTCCGGTGGCCGTACATGCCGACATCGCCCTGGAAGTCGACGAAGTCGAGCCGCTCGGCCGTTCCGGAGTACTTCTCCATCGAGCGGCCGAGCAGGACCGGCTGGCGGCCGATCTCTCGTGCGTACTCGACGAGGGTCTTCACGCGGGCGATGTGGGAGGAGAACGTCGTGGCGACGATACCGCCCGAGTAGTCCTCCATCGAGGTGAACGTGTCCTCGACGTGCTTCTTCGCGTACGACTCGGAAGGCGTTCGGCCCTTCCGGCCGGCGTTCGTGCAGTCCTCGATGTAACAGAGAACGCCTTCGTCTTCGCGGCCGATCTCGCGGAAGCGGTCCATGTCGATCGGGTCGCCGATGACGGGCGTGTGGTCCAGTCGCTTGTCGAGCCCGTAGACGACCGCGCCTTCGGGCGTGTGGAGGACCGGGTTGATCGCGTCGATGATCGAGTGAGTGACGTTGACGAACTCCATCTCGACCTGCTCGGAGTCACCGATGGCCATCGTGCCGCCCGCCTTCATCTTCACGAGGTCGTTGTCGACCTGGAACTTCCCCTCGTCGGCGATCTGCTGTTTGACTAGCTCGATCGTGTACGGGGAGCCGACGATGGGTGCGTCGTACCGGTGCGCGAGCTTCGGAATGCCCGCGATGTGGTCGAGGTGACCGTGGGTGGGGACGATCGCCTGAACGTCGCCCTCCAGCTCGCTCATGACGCGGTCGTCCGGGATCGCGCCCATGTCGATCAGGTCGAGGCTGTGCATGCTCTCGGTCTCCACGTTGTCGTGGATGAGGACCTTACTGAGGTTCAGGCCCATGTCGAAGATGACGATGTCCTCGCCCGCTCGGACCGCAGTCATCTGTCGACCGACCTCTTCGTAACCGCCGAGTGTCGCAATTTCGATTTCCATGATTTGTGTGTCGAACGCCGTGGTGGGCGTTCATCACTGAAACCCCGCAAGGAGCCGTCAGCGCTACGTTCGTCCGCGCGTCGTTGAGGCCCCGCTACGGCCGAGCCGACGTCGACTCACCGTGTCCCGCGGGAGTGTGGTACTCGGGGGTACAGCAGCCCATCTTAAAAACACCCGGGTTCGAGTGCGTCCGCAGCGGCTCTCGGCGTGACTCACGCGGACACATCTCGCGCTGAGGACTGATCAGCCACCTCAGCGTCCCGATATTTTTATTAGTGCGACGGGCGGCGATATGGATAATGAGTGGACGACCCCTCGACGTGCTCGAAGCGTCGCTCGAGGAGCCGGTGACGGTTCACCTGAAGGACGGAACGACCTACTACGGCATCCTCGCCGGCTACGACCAGCACATGAACATCGTCATCGAACCCGAGACTGACGTAGACGACCGCGTCGACGACGATCTCGACGGCGAGTTCGCAGTCGCAATCGAAGACACAACGATTATACGCGGCGATAACGTCGTCACCATCAAAGCATGACCGGCTCCGGAACGCCCTCTCAAGGGAAGAAGAACAAGACGGTTCACGTGAAGTGCCGCCGCTGCGGCGAGAAATCCTACCACGTCAAGAAGGAGCGCTGCTCCTCGTGCGGCTTCGGCGACTCGGCCTCCCGCCGCGGCTACGCCTGGCAGTCG
>Ga0208138_100543_pt1 | contig 14943 bp, 13 predicted proteins | sample AntRauMetaRauer3_FD_184786 | JGI IMG/M metagenome (GOLD analysis project Ga0208138, IMG submission 184786) | Saline lake microbial communities from Rauer Lake, Antarctica, in enrichment culture - Antartic Rauer Lake 3 Metagenome Rauer3 (SPAdes)... ...
CAAGAGCTGAAAGGCCGAAGACAACGCATTAAGCAGCTGGAAAACGGCGAGCTTGTTTCTAAAGCCGCTAAAGAAGCTGTCCAGGCCATTGAAGCCGCGGTTATGGTAGCAGCCATTATGCCTGCTATAACGGCCTCAACGGTGACATCAAGTCCCAGCTCTTGTTAAACCAGTCTAGTGGCTGGGAGCTATTAATCCAATTTACTGCTGAATTCCCTTGTCATCATTTGCCAATGCCCTGAGTTATTTAATTCTCGTAACTACAAACTTTTAATCGTGTTCCCACGTATTGCTAGAAACATTAAATAATTTGAGGCAGTCATTAATGTTCGGACTTTTTAAGTCAAACCCAACGAAGAAAATGCGCAAAGATCTAAAGCAGCTGCAAGAAAAAGCGATGGAGATGCAACGTAACGGGAACATTCGCGATAGCTCACATATCAGTCAGCAAGCAGACGAGCTTTGGAATAAGATTCAAGAGCTTGAACGTAAAGGCAAGTAAAATACTTATTGGATATGCTAGCTATATTGGCTCACCCAAAGTATTTAGGGTGAGCCTGAACAGATAAGGCTGTATTGTTAAATCCCGCTTCTAAAAAGCCTAACTTTTCAATTCGCCAGAGGACGATTCAAGGTGCGCTCGAACGAACCACTGGAATTGCTCCAGCTCGGCTAACTGACCGGTTAACATGTCTTCCGACACCGGATCGAGCTCAGAGAGCTTATCGATAGCTTTTCGGTGATCGGCATTGATGCCATTGTAGACTTTATTCAGTGCACCTAAGTGCTCTGTCACTAGGCCTTTTCCAATTGAGTATTCGTCCCAACGGCGGCGATCTACAATTGCTTTAGGGGTACCTACTGGCACACCACCCATTGTAGCAATACGTTCAGCGATGGTATCGGTCATTTCACGTACGGCGTCGACCTGAGGGTCTAACATTTCATGCACACCAATGAAGTTTGGTCCTACCACATTCCAGTGAATGTGCTTCAGAGTCAGTTGTAAATCGATAAGCGCAACCAAACGGTCGTCGAGTAAAGTGATAGTATCCTGCGCCGCTTGGTTATCAACGCCTGGAGCAGTAAATTCAGCGACTTTCTTTGAATTGTTGCTTCTACTCATTGTTCCTCCTGTTGCTTTGTTATCTACTTAAAGACTACGTACACATCAGATGAAAAGATCGAAGTATTAAATCCGGAACTGGATATTAGGATTAACGACTAGTTATAAATATGTTACTTTAAGAGTGAATTTACAGGTAAAAAATAGTGCAAAATGATAAAATTCTTAATCGTTGTTTTTTCGACAGTATTATTAGCATCTTGTGGAGAGTCAAAGTCAGATTCTGAAACGAGTCGTCCGGATCCAAAAATCGGTCAGGTTCAGGAAGATTTAACTGCTGCAAAAAAAGTTTGGCAGCATAATGGACTCATCGACTATACGTTCAACTTCTATTCGTTGCCAGGTCAGGAATGCATGCCAGAAGGCGTGGTAGTTGACCCGCTTCCTCATAGAATTGTAACGGTTGAAGACAATGAGGTTGTTTATGTTGAGAACGGTGACACCGCAGAACCAATGGAAATATCAACCGCTGGAATTATCGGAACAATTAACGACGTTTTTGACTACCTTGAACAAAAGCTATCTGAAAAGCCGGCTGTTATTAGTGAAGATAGTAATAAGCAGAACGAACTCCCCGTATTTAACGAGTCATTCGGATACCCAGAAAGTTTCTACCTGAGAATAGACCATGATGACGGCTGCGACGCCACCTATATATCATTAAGTCAATTAAGATAACGCACATACCATCATCGCTAGCTCTTATCACTTAAAAGGACATACCCATGAAATGGATTCCTATTGTCTCTTTAATGTTTGTTCTTCTGGCGCTGGCTGGTTGTAGCTCTATTGTTAAAGATAACTTACATTATCCAAACTCCTTTCACCTTGAGATTTTGGGAGCTACTGATTCAGAACTTCAAGAGTGGCACAACCTTGAACCTAAAGAGTTAATCTTAGATAAAGAAGAAACCTTGAGTTACTTTTGGGGCGATTCGACAAAAATCACAGAGTCTTATAGTCCGCCCACATTAACTTTTAAAGCATTCTTTAAAAATACACCTTATAACGTTCCTTCAGTGCGCTTACACAACTACAATGCAGATTTTCGTAAGCCGCAAGCATCACCTCAAGGCCTGGTTGTTCTATTACACAGCTACGGCACAAGTTCAGCTTCTCTTCTTTATGATAGTACAGCTTTTCAGGTTAAGGGATACCAAACAGCCATAGTAGACTTATTAGGCCATGGTAAAAACAACAGTTTACCCGCCAGCTTCGGACCTAAAGATATTGAGTACCTGCATCTTTTGATTACACACTTACAAAAAGACAGCGATTTGCCGATATTTCTCTATGGAAAGTCTTATGGCGCGTCCATAGCGGCGCAATATATAGAAGCTTACGGCAACGTTGACGGCTTCATTGCTGTAGCCCCTATGACCCACTTCACTAAAGCTGCGGTAGAGCTTTCAAAGTCAATCAACCCTTTTCTGAAAATGTTTATCAATGACGAATGGCTAGGCAAGGAAGTAGAGGAAACGCTGAACACATCACAAGTTTCATCCGAGCAAATTTCAACCCCAAATATATTGCGGCGTTTATCAGCCAATAGTCTGCCTCCAACTTTGGTGTTCACTAGCTCTACAGACAAAGTCAGTAACCATGAGGATGTAGCAAAGTTGGCAGGACTAAATAAAGTCACCTTAATTGATGTTCCTGATCACAAACATGTCGAGATGATGATCTTTGACGATACTTTTGACCACCACATTAACAAATGGCTAACCAGCCACTTCTAAGAGCAAACTTACTTCTTCCCACAAAGCCAGAAACAAAAAACCCGGCGCGAAGGCCGGGTTTTGTTTAAGCGTTGGCGGGTTATTACCAGCCAGTTTTCTCTGCAACAGCTTTGCCAATTTCGGCCAGGCTGCGTACAGTTTTAACGCCTGCTGCTTCAAGTGCAGCGAATTTCTCATCAGCAGTACCTTTACCGCCTGCAATGATGGCACCAGCGTGGCCCATACGTTTGCCAGGAGGAGCAGTAACACCAGCAATGTAAGAAACAACCGGCTTAGATACATTGTTTTTAATGTACTCTGCCGCTTCTTCTTCTGCTGTACCACCGATTTCACCAATCATAACGATAGCTTCGGTTTCTGGATCTTTTTCAAACAGTTCCAGAATATCGATGAAGTTAGAACCTGGGATAGGGTCACCACCGATACCAACACAGCTAGACTGACCAAAACCTGCGTCAGTAGTCTGCTTAACCGCTTCGTACGTCAATGTACCTGAACGTGACACGATGCCCACTTTACCTTTCTTGTGGATATGGCCAGGCATGATACCAATTTTGCACTCGTCCGGAGTGATAACACCCGGGCAGTTTGGACCAATCATGCGAACGCCTTTGTGCGTCAGGTATTCTTTAACGTAAAGCATATCCAGCGTAGGAATGCCTTCAGTAATACAAACAATCAGTTCAATACCAGCATCTGCTGCTTCGATGATTGAGTCTTTACAGAAAGGTGCTGGTACGTAGATAACTGATGCAGTTGCGCCAGTTGCTTCTACGGCTTCTTTTACTGTATTGAATACAGGCAGACCTAAGTGTTCTTGACCACCTTTACCAGGTGTAACACCGCCAACCATTTGCGTACCGTAAGCAATGGCCTGCTCAGAGTGGAAAGTACCCTGACCGCCAGTAAAACCCTGGCAGATAACTTTGGTATTTTTATCGATCAAAATGCTCATTATTGACCTCCTGCCGCAGCAACCACTTTATCGGCAGCATCAGATAAGCTCTCTGCAGCGATAATGTTCAGGCCACTTTCGTTCAATTTCTGGGTACCCAGTTCAGCGTTGTTACCTTCAAGACGAACAACCACTGGTACTTTAACGCCCACTTCTTCAACAGCACCGATGATACCTTCAGCAATCATATCGCAACGTACGATACCGCCGAAGATATTAACAAATACGGCTTTAACTGAGCTGTCAGACAGGATGATTTTAAACGCTTCAGAAACACGTTCTTTGGTCGCGCCGCCACCAACATCAAGGAAGTTAGCTGGCTCGCCACCGCTCAATTTAACGATGTCCATAGTACCCATCGCTAAACCGGCACCGTTAACCATACAACCGATGTTGCCGTCTAACGCTACGTAGTTCAGTTCCCACTTAGCCGCTTCCGCTTCACGAGCGTCGTCTTGTGACGGATCGTGCATTTCACGGATTTTAGGCTGACGGTACAATGCGTTGCTGTCGATGCCGACTTTCGCATCAAGACAGTGAACGTTGCCTTCGTCAGTGATAACTAATGGGTTAATTTCTAACAGGGCTAAGTCGTACTGTTCAAACATTTTAGCCAGGCCTAAGAAAACCTTAGTAAATTGCTTAACCTGATCTGGAGTCAGACCCAGCTTAAAACCTAATTCGCGACCTTGGTATGGCTGCGCGCCTACCGTTGGGTCAATTTCAGCTTTCAGGATTTTTTCAGGTGTTTCTTCAGCAACGGTTTCGATTTCTACGCCACCTTCGGTCGATGCCATGAACACGATTTTGCGTGAAGCACGGTCAACAACTGCACCTAGGTAAAGCTCGTCTGCGATATCAGTGCAGCTTTCAACTAAAATCTTAGCAACCGGCTGACCTTTTTCGTCGGTTTGGAAAGTTACTAAGTTTTTACCTAACCACTGCTCAGCAAATGCGCGAACATCGTCTAAACTTTTCACTAATTTCACGCCGCCCGCTTTACCGCGGCCACCAGCGTGAACTTGACATTTGACGACCCAAATGTCGCCACCAATACGTTTTGCCGCTTCTACCGCTTCATCAGCAGTGTCGCAAGCAAAACCTTCAGATACTGGTAAACCAAACTCTTTAAAGAGTTGCTTACCCTGATACTCATGCAAATTCATGATGCTCTTCCGATTCGTTGAAACAACTTAAGCAGCGAAGTGCTGCCTACCCGAATACCGCGCCGAATTTTAACGTGATCGGCGCATAATTAACAGCCGCAAGCTCAATTAGCGTTGCGGCTGGTTCTCAGCGTCTTTAGATATCCAGGATAAGACGTTGAGGGTCTTCCAATAACTCTTTCACGGTAACCAGGAAACCTACCGATTGTTTACCATCAATGATTCGATGGTCATAAGAGAGAGCTAAGTACATCATCGGTAAGATTTCAATCTTACCGTCCACCACCATGGCACGCTCCTGAATTTTGTGCATACCCAGAATAGCGCTTTGTGGTGGGTTCAAGATTGGTGTCGATAACAGCGACCCAAATACGCCACCATTAGTGATGGTGAAGTTACCACCCTGCATTTCGTCCATAGTCAACTTACCGTCACGGCCTTTAATGGCCAGGTCACGAATACCGTTTTCCATGTCGGCAATGCTTAGGCGGTCAGTATCACGCAGAACTGGCGTTACCAGACCACGAGGTGTCGATACGGCAATACTGATGTCGAAGAAGTTGTGGTAAACAATATCGTCGCCATCAATCGATGCGTTCACGTCAGGGAAGCGTTTCAATGCTTCAGTTACTGCTTTTACGTAGAAACCCATGAAACCAAGACGTGTACCGTGCGTTTCTTCAAACACGTCTTTGTATTTCTTACGCAAGTCCATAATAGGCTTCATGTTGATTTCGTTAAACGTGGTCAACATGGCCGTGTCGTTCTTCGCTTGCAACAGACGTTCTGCGATACGTTTACGCAAACGTGTCATTGGTACGCGCTTCTGGTCTCGGTCACCTGAAACCGCAGGCTGTGAAGACTGTTGCTTGCTGCCACTTTCAGATGATTTAGACGAAGACTGACCTTTCACGTGTTTTTCGACGTCTTCTTTAGTGACGCGACCGCCTTTGCCTGTGCCTTTAACGTCACTTGGCTTAAGACCGTGCTCACCTAACAAACGACGAACCGCAGGACCAGCTACTTCATTGTCACCACCGTCGTCTTTGCTCTCGTCTTTACTTTCTGAAGAAGACTCAGATTTACTATCGTCAGACTTACTTGAACTGCCACCGGCAGAACCGCCTGCTTCAACAATGCCAATGACATCGTCAGCGCCAACAGTGTCGCCTTCATCGTGCTTAATTTCAGCCAAAACACCGTCCGCCGGAGCTACAACTTCCAGAACCACTTTATCGGTTTCAATATCAACCAGGTTCTGGTCACGTTTTACCGCATCACCAGCTTTAACGTGCCAAGTAGAAATTGTCGCATCAGAGACAGACTCTGGTAATTGAGGAACTTTAACTTCCATCTTCTCGCCGGAGCCTTTCTTGTCTGAGCCTTTGTCGTCTGAAGAATCAGATTCTTTCTTTTCTGACTTTTGTTTCTTGTCGCCTGAATCTTTATCTTCTGATTTATCTTCAGAAGCTGATTCGCCGTCACCCTCTTCAATTTTACCGATGACTTCTTCAGCAGTTACGGTTGTGCCTTCTTCAGCAGTAATTTCGCCGAGCACGCCGTCCGCTTCCGCAACAACTTCAAGCACTACCTTGTCGGTTTCGATGTCAACCAGATTCTGGTCGCGAGACACTTTATCGCCAGGTTTTACGTGCCATGTTGCAATGGTTGCATCTGCAACAGACTCGGGTAATTGAGGAACTTTTATATCAATCGCCATGGTTCATCTTCACCTATTTAATGGTTAGCGCTTCGTCAACAAGTTTTTGCTGCTGCTTGTTGTGCTCTGATATGTATCCGACCGCTGGTGCGGCTGACGCACTACGACCACGATAAGACAACTGAGCTCCTTTCGGAATTGCGGCCCAGAAGTGGTGCTGGCTGCTATACCATGCGCCTTGGTTCTGAGGCTCTTCCTGACACCAGACAAAATCTTTAACGTGCTGATAATCTTTCATAATTTCTGCCACTTCTTCCGCAGGGAACGGGTAAAGCTGTTCAATACGAATAAGGGCAACATCTTCTTGTTCGCGTTCGCGGCGTTCTTTCAGTAAATCGTAGTAGACTTTACCGGAGCAAAATACCACGCGTTTTACCTTTTTCGGATTCAGGTCGTCAATTTCCGCAATCGCGTTCTGGAACCCGACATCCGCTAAATCGTCCATTTCTGAAACGGCTAACGGATGACGTAATAATGACTTCGGTGTCATCACAACTAACGGTCTGCGAACAGGACGTAAGTGCTGACGACGAATCATATGGAAAACCTGTGCCGGTGTCGTTGGCACACACACAGACCAGTTGTGATCAGCTGAAAGCTGCAAGAAACGCTCTAGGCGCGCCGAACTGTGTTCTGGCCCCTGACCTTCGTAACCGTGCGGTAACAATAATGTCAAACCACACAAACGGCCCCACTTCTGTTCGCCAGAGCTTAGGAACTGATCAATAACAACCTGAGCACCGTTTACGAAGTCTCCAAACTGAGCTTCCCACATGACCAATGCTTTTGGTTCCGCTGTGGCATAACCATATTCAAAGGCAACAACGGCAGCTTCCGACAGCACTGAATCATAAATTTCAATCTGGCCCTGCTCTGAGCCCAGATTATTCAGAGGCATATAAGTTGAAGCGTCTTCCTGATTATGCAACGCGGCATGACGGTGGAAGAAAGTACCACGCCCACTGTCCTGCCCGGTCAGACGAATATGAGTACCGTCGTTTACCAAGGTGGCATAGGCTAAGGTTTCTGCAAAACCCCAGTCCATAGACTTTTCGCCTTTCGCCATTTTCAGGCGTTCCTGATAAACCTTTGCAACGCGGGAGTTCAGCTTATGTTCTTCCGGGTATGTCGTAATTTTCTGACCCAGATCTTTCAGCTTTTTAATCGATACTTTGTAGTCATACTCCACATCCCAGTCATTTCCAATATACGGTGACCAGTCAACTGAGTGTTGACGCATAGGGCGGTGTTCATCAACAACGACTTCGCCCTTATCTAATGCATCGCGATAGTCAGACATCCACTGTTTGGCCGTGTCTTCATCAACTATCGACTTCTTAATTAATTGCTTACCGTAGAGTTCGCGAGTTACCGGTTGCTTTTTCACCTTAGCGTACATCAGAGGCTGCGTTGCACTCGGCTCGTCAGCTTCGTTGTGCCCATGACGGCGATAACACACTAGATCGATAACTACGTCGCGTTTAAACGCATTGCGATAATCCAGTGCCAATTGTGTCACAAAAACAACCGCTTCCGGATCATCAGCGTTCACATGGAAAATAGGTGCCTGTACCATTTTTGCAATGTCAGTACAGTACTGGGTAGAACGCGCATCTTCTTGTTTTGCTGTGGTAAAGCCGACCTGGTTATTAATAACAATGCGGACCGAACCACCCACACGATATGCGCGCGTCTGTGACATATTAAAGGTTTCTTGTACCACACCCTGACCGGCAACAGCGGCATCACCATGAATGGTAATCGGCAGCACTTTCTTGCCTTCAGGGTCCTTCAGGCGATCCATACGAGCACGAACCGAGCCCATAACAACCGGATTAACAATTTCCAAATGCGATGGGTTAAAAGCTAATGCTAAGTGAACATCGCCGCCCGGCGTTGCGTAATCTGACGAAAAACCCATGTGATATTTAACATCGCCTGAGCCTTTAGTGCTGTCATGCTTGCCGGCAAACTCGTCGAATAAGTCCTGAGGTTTCTTACCCAGAACGTTCACTAACACGTTCAAACGTCCACGGTGAGCCATGCCAATAACCACTTCTTTGGCGCCTTGCTCACCCGAGCGTGAAATAAGTTCTTTTAACAACGGAACCAGACTGTCCCCACCCTCTAAGGAGAAGCGTTTAGCGCCCGGGAATTTAGACCCTAGGTACTTTTCCAGTCCGTCTGCTGCTATCAGCTCTTTTAAGATTTTGGTTTGTTGCTCTTTTTTAAATTTAGGCTGACCAAGAACACCTTCCAACCGTTGCTGAATCCAGCGTTTTTCTTCGGTTGACACAATGTGCATGTACTCGGCACCAATAGAGCCACAATAAATATTTTCTAAAGCGTCGTGAATATCACTCAGCTTCATTGTGTCTTTACCAACGGCTAAAGAGCCCACATTAAACTCGCGCTCTAAGTCGTCTTTGCTTAAATCGTGGAAGTTTAATGAAAGGTCTGGAACGGTTTCCTGCTTCCATAAACCAAGAGGATCAAGATTGGCATGCTGATGACCGCGGAATCGGTAAGCATTGATAAGCTGTAAAACTTTGACTTGCTTCTGATCGGCGGCGGTCGTGCTGCCGGTTTGAGACTGCTTGAGCTTATTCTTTGCTGCTTCTCGGAACTGCTCTCTCACTTCGCTGAGTTTGGTATCAACAATGTGATTCTCTTTCGGCAACGCATCGAACATTTGACGCCACTCATCACTGACTGCCGTCGGATCATCCAGATACGCCTCAAACATTTGTTCAATGTAGGCAACGTTACCACCGGCTAGATGCGATGTTTCTAACCATTCACGCATTACACCATCTTGCATTGCGTTTCCTTCACCTGAATAGATAAACCGTTTTTATAAAAAAATAGCCATCCTTGTGGGATGGCTATCCACAACATCAACCGTTCAAATTGACGCGACAATTTAACAACTTAAACTGCGCGGTTCAAAAGCATCGATTTAATGTGTCCAATAGCCTTCGTCGGGTTCAACCCTTTTGGACAAACGTTGACACAATTCATAATTCCGTGACAACGGAACACACTAAATGCATCGTCCAGTTCGTCTAAACGCTCGTCCGTTGCTGTGTCACGACTATCAATTAAGAAACGATAAGCGTGTAACAAACCTGCCGGACCGATAAATTTATCCGGGTTCCACCAGAACGACGGGCATGATGACGAACAACATGCACATAAGATGCACTCGTACAGTCCGTCAAGTTTAGCACGCTCTTCTGGTGACTGCAGACGCTCACGCGCCGGCGGCGTTTTATCATCGTTAATCAGGTACGGTTTAATCTTCTCGTACTGTTGATAGAACTGGCTCATATCAACAATTAAGTCACGAATTACCGGTAACCCTGGCAGCGGACGAATCACAATCTTTCTGCCTTTTAATGCAGAAGTTGGAGTAATACAAGCCAGCCCGTTTTTGCCGTTCATATTCAGACCATCTGAACCACAAACGCCTTCACGGCATGACCGCCGGAACGCCAACGATGGATCTTGCTCTTTCAGTTTAATAAGCAAGTCCAGCACCATCATGTCCTGATTTTCTTCCACCTCTAAGGTGTAATCCTTCATGTACGGCGCGTCATCAACATCCGGGTTGTAACGATAAATCGAAATGTTCAATGTTTTCATCGTTGAACCCCTCTATTAGTACGTACGAGCTTTCGGAGGGAAAGCTTCGCGCAGTTTCGGTGCCATATTAACCTGACGAGTCACCATATCTTCGGTTTCCGGACGGAACACAGTGTGAACCAACCATTTCTCGTCATCACGATCCGGATAATCTGCGCGACTATGAGCACCGCGGCTTTCTGTACGGAAGTTTGCGGCAACTGCGGTTGAGAAAGCAGTTTCCATCAAGTTATCAAGTTCCATACATTCAACGCGCTGCGTATTAAACTCTTTAGACGTGTCGTCTAAGCGGGCATGCTTAAGACGTTCACGAATTTCTTTCAGCTCTTTAAGACCATCAGCCATTGAATCGCCTTCACGGAATACCGAGAAGTTCATCTGCATGCAATTCTGTAAGTCTTTCTTAATTTGTACTGGATCTTCGCCTTTCTGCGTATTCTCCCAACGGTTGAAACGAGCCATCGCTTCATCAACGTCAGATGCTGATGATTCGCGGGCTTCGCTATTCGCCGCTAATGTTTCACCTAAGTGCATACCAGTCGCGCGACCGAATACCACAAGGTCAAGCAATGAGTTACCACCTAAACGGTTAGCACCGTGAACAGATACACAGGCGATTTCACCACAAGCAAACAAACCAGGTACTGGCTTAGTTTCACCCTTTTCGTCAACTGTCAGAGCCTGACCGTTAACGTCTGTCGGGATACCACCCATCATGTAGTGACAGGTTGGTATAACAGGAATTGGTTCTTTTACCGGGTCAACGTGAGCGAAGGTACGTGACAAGTCACAAACGCCCGGAAGACGACTCTCCAGAGTTTCTTTACCCAAGTGATCCAATTTCAATTTCAGGTGAGGTCCCCAAGGGCCTTCACAACCACGGCCTTCACGAATTTCTGTCATCATTGAACGAGCAACAACGTCACGTGAGGCAAGGTCTTTCGCGTTTGGAGCGTAACGCTCCATGAAGCGTTCGCCGTCTTTATTCAACAGGTAACCACCTTCGCCACGGCAACCTTCAGTCACCAGACAGCCAGAACCAGCAATACCGGTTGGGTGGAACTGCCACATTTCCATATCTTGTACTGGAACGCCAGCACGTAGCGCCATACCAACACCATCGCCGGTGTTAATGTGCGCATTTGTTGTTGATGCATAAATTCGACCAGCACCGCCGGTCGCAAGAACAACAGATTTAGCTTTTACATAATAGACTTCACCAGTTTCAATATTCAGCGTAGTAACACCCGTTACTGCGCCGTCCTGGTTTTTCACTAAATCGAGTGCGTACCACTCAGAGAAAACAGTCGTTTTGTTCTTAACGTTTTGCTGATAAAGCAAGTGCAAAAGTGCGTGACCAGTACGGTCAGCCGCTGCGGCTGTACGAGCTGCCTGCTCGCCACCAAATTCTTTTGACTGGCCACCGAACGGACGTTGATAAACTTTTCCATTCTCAAAACGTGAAAATGGCAAGCCCATATTTTCCAGTTCAAGAATCGCTTCCGGACCTGCTTTACACATGTATTCAATAGCGTCCTGGTCGCCAATGTAGTCCGAACCTTTTACGGTATCGAACATGTGCCATTGCCAGTTATCTTCGTGTGCGTTACCCAGAGCTACAGTAATACCGCCTTGTGCAGAAACTGTGTGAGAGCGCGTTGGAAACACTTTGGACATCAACGCACAGCTCATTCCCTCTTGGGAAATTTGCAATGCTGCTCGCATACCAGCGCCGCCGGCACCGATCACCACTGCATCATATTCTAAAGTTTTAACGTTCACTTAAACACCCCACAGTACGAATAAGCCAGTGAGCCAAACAGCGATAAGACCAACGCTGAAAACTAATTGGATAAAAGCTCTGAAACCAGCTGCTTTTACGTAGTCTGTTGATACCTGCCAAATACCGATCCAACCGTGAATCAGCACAGCGGACAATGCCAGCATAGTAAATACTTTCATCCAAATGTTGGCAAACAGACCATTCCACACTTGATAGGTTACATCTGGTGTAGAAAGGAAAAAGCCAGCCATAAACAGTGTGTAAAGAACCATAACGATCGCGCTGGCTCTCAATAAGATAAAGTCATGAGAACCGCTACGACCAAAAGTAGCTGCTGCTGTTACCATAGCCAAACTCCTACTAACACGGAAAGAATGACGGAAAGAGCAATTGCGATATTCGCGCTGAGTCTTCCCGAGTCAAGCTCTTCCCAGTAGCCCATATCCATCACTAAGTGACGCAGACCGATGATTAAGTGAAACCCTAGCGCTGTCAAAATACCCCAGCCAATAAACTTCGCAATAAAGCTGGTCATGATACTCTCGATTTGAGCAAAACCTTCAGGGCCACTAAGTGACACAGCAAAAGCCCAAATTAAAAATGCCAGAGAGAACAGCATAACAACACCAGAAATACGGTGCAGTATGGATGCTTTGGCAGCGGCAGGAAACTTGATAGTTGATAAGTCTAAATTAACAGGTCTTTCTTTTTTCACGATAGATTGCCTTTTAATAAAGCACAAAAGAAATGCAATTTTCGTTTGCGCGACACAGATACATGCCACCAATACGGCGCAAAGTATATCGAGCCAAACCATTAATTACAACGAGAAACTCAGATTTGGGCACTCAGTTATTACGGCTTACTACTAAAGTCTAACGTAACTCAATAATTGTTCAATCTGAGTAATCTTTTCGTCATGTTTATTACGTATGTTTGACTATAATTGGTTCATGTTCCCCGATTAAAATTGACATTTAAGGGCATGATCGAGTTAAATTAGCGCACTTTTTCAAAGTAGACAGTGAGGAGAATTCCTTATGGCTGATCGTAAAGCCACTTTACAGATTGACGGCCAATCCATTGAATTGCCGGTACTTTCACCAGCGGCAGGCAAGGATGTAGTTGACGTCCGAACTTTGGGCAAACATGGTTACTTCACCTTTGACCCTGGGTTCCTGGCTACAGGCTCTTGCGAGTCGGCTATCACCTACATCGATGGTGAAAACGGAGTTTTACTGCACCGCGGCTACCCAATTGGTGAGCTCGCAACAAAAGCAGACTATCTAGAGGTTTGCTACATGCTGTTACACGGCGAAGCGCCGAACGAAAAACAGTACACTGAATTTAAAGACACCATTACTAAACACACTATGGTGCACCAGGGAATCCATAATTTCTTTAATGGCTTCCGTCGTGACGCGCACCCAATGGCGATGCTATGCGCAGTAACAGGTGCTTTATCATCTTTCTATCATGATGATTTAGACATTCACGATGAAAACCAGCGTTTACGCAGCGCTTACCGCCTAATTGCTAAGATTCCAACCATTGCAGCAATGGCATACAAATTCAGCATTGGCCAGCCGTTCGTATACCCACGTAACGACCTAGGCTACGCAGAAAACTTTTTAAACATGATGTTCTCTGTACCTGCTGAAGATTACAAAATTAGCCCTGCAGTTGCCCGTGCAATGGATCGCATTTTTACTTTGCATGCCGACCATGAGCAAAACGCATCAACTTCAACCGTTCGTCTTGCCGGTTCTTCGGGTGCAAACCCTTACGCCTGTATTGCGGCTGGTGTTGCTTCTTTATGGGGACCTGCACACGGTGGTGCAAACGAAGCGTGTTTGCGCATGCTGGCTGAAATTGGCTCAGTAGAGAACATTCCAAAATACATCGAAAAAGCAAAAGACAAGAATGACCCGTTCCGTCTGATGGGCTTTGGTCACCGTGTCTACAAAAACACTGACCCTCGCGCTACCGTTATGCGTGAGTCATGCCACGAAGTACTGAAAGAACTTAATCGTGACGATCCATTACTGGACGTTGCAATGGAGTTGGAGCGTATCGCTTTAGAAGACGATTACTTCATTGAGAAGAAATTATTCCCGAACGTTGATTTCTACTCAGGTATCGTGCTGAAAGCTATTGGCATTCCGACCAACATGTTCACTGTAATCTTTGCGTTGTCGCGTACTGTTGGCTGGGTTTCTCACTGGCACGAAATGATGGGCGAAGCAAATCAGAAAATTGGTCGTCCACGTCAATTGTATACAGGTTATACAAAACGCGAATTTACACCAATCAAAAAGTAAAATTATCGTGTTTTAAAAAAGCGCTCAGATGAGCGCTTTTTTTTATGTCTATCGCTAATTAGTTTGAGTACATCGCTTTTTACCCCTTACAGAACGTGCAACTTACCCCCAATTTCTTTATACTACGGCGCATTTCGTTGGTCGCCCAAGAGCTGACAGACAAATTCATTTTCAACGTGCTTTAGCAGGTTGCAGATAATTACAGAGAGGCTTATGCAGCAAGTAGTTAATGTACAACAACCCATCATTACACCACGTAAATTCAAGGTATATCAGCATCGCCAGTTAGATAAAATTGAGGCGCTTAAAAAAGTCCCTGCTGACATGCGCTTTGAAATGAAAGTCGTTGCTAATGTTCTGCCGTTCAGAGTTAACGAGTATGTGTTTAATGAGCTCATTGACTGGGAAAATGTACCCAACGATCCGCTGTTTCAACTAACATTTCCGCAAAAAGACATGCTGGAACCATCGGCATACCAGCGTATGGC